>Ga0307517_10009877_pt1 | contig 13446 bp, 13 predicted proteins | sample 23_EM_MG_FD_194515 | JGI IMG/M metagenome (GOLD analysis project Ga0307517, IMG submission 194515) | Populus trichocarpa ectomycorrhiza microbial communities from riparian zone in the Pacific Northwest, United States - 23_EM | ecosystem: Host-associated > Plants > Roots > Unclassified | place...
AAATCCATTCACTCTTGCCATTCTTCTACCCGTCATCCAGAACTACGCCCCCAGACCCATGCTCTACTGCAGCCCGCATTGAAGATGATCTCCGAACAAACCCAGAAAACACGGCCTTCATAGCGACGACCTTGCCCGCCTTCCTATTCTTCACCGCTACTTCCGCTCCTGCGCACATCGACAACGTTCTTCAGACCACCCAGATCCTCCTCCACACTTCTCTCCCCCTCGTCAACATTCCTCACCTCTGCCGTCCCAATGCAACCTTCGCCTCTTTATTCCTCGCGATGTTCCCAGACGACTTCAATGCATCTATTAGCGGGCCCGTACTAGTTCCAGAGCACGAAACGTACATCGCCATGTCCCTCTTGGGCGCTCGTGCCAGGAGCATGGATATAATCAACACCCCAGAATGCGTAGGCAAATTAGCGCACGGTCTCGGCTTCCCAGAGCGTGTTTCGCTTTATTACCAAGGCGAACAAGCCGAAATTGCAGCCATGGGGTCTTGTATTCAGCTACTGGGCGGTGCGTCGTTGCTTATGCGGGATCAGCCTGTGAGATTCGACAAGGACAAGATATTGGATGCTCTGGACCGTCTCGAGTCTGGCCAAAATGATGCTCTGATCAAGGTTCGTCGCCTGCCCGCTTCTTGGACATTGTAGTCACTAACCTGATCCGGACACAGTTCACGAAATGTCACTTGCAAAAGGAACCGTTTGTAGATCTAACTAGCGAAGAAATCATTTCTCTCTGGTCGCACGGTTGGCCAATTTCTGGTATAGCCGCTACAGATCGTGAGATGACTCGTGCAGGTGAGTTGAAGACCTCGATGACCGGAACGCCCCGGATGGTTCTGGTTTGAGGATGAACACCCAGTTTGTATTATCATTAGTGAGGCAGAGATGTAGAAGGTTAGATGCGAAAAATGACCTCAGTCGTCTGCCAAATGAGTTAAATTTGTGTCTCTTTGATAGGATGGCGATGAGGAATGAGAAATTCATACTTTCGCGCCAATGAAATTGATTTAGAACTTCAGCAGTCGAGGTGTATCGTGTTGTCTATATGTATTGCACCTTGTTCCTCCATGGTGGTTTAAAGTAAATATCAAGTCAGGATGGAAATTGGTGTGATTGAGGAGAGGATGAAGATGACAACGATTCGGATTGGTGGAGCCCTCTTCTCTGATTCATTCATGGCAACTCTCATATCATCACATCATGATTGGAATATCATCGACCGGAGTGGTCTCGAACTGGCCCTCCACTGGCAGGAGGCTCGGAAAAGTTACCAGGAAGGCAGCATCCCGATAGGGCCTGTTATCCTCCTGCCGGACAGGGAAACTTCCACAGGCTTCGTGGTGCTTGGTGCTGGACATAACGAGAGAATCCAGAACCACTCACCCACCCTTCACGGCGAGATCTCCGCAATTGAAAATGCAGATCGGCAAAAACCAGAAACCTACCGCACCTCGGTATTGTGTGAGTTCTCACACCTCCAGCACACGATATGTGATTAGGTCTAATCAACGTGTTCCCATGTACTAGTATACTACGTTAAGGTGAGAATTCGTGCTTTCATCGTTCGAGAGAGCTCTCAGCTGATCCTTCTTTTTCCAGTCCATGTCACGGTAGTATGCGCTCAGGCGCCATCCTCCTCTACAAGATCCCCCAGGTCGTGATTGGGGAAAATGATACCTTCTTAGGCGAAGAAGATATCCCTCGAAGTCGAGGGATCGAGGTCCTCGTACTCAACAACCAGGAATGTAAGGAATTGATGACACGGTTCATTGCTGAAAACCCGGAGGTATCACCCATTCGCGTTCAGTTATCTAGGAACGGCCTAGGAACGGCTCACATTAAGCTCATTCCACGAGTGGAATGAAGACATCGGCGAGTTGAAGGGTGTTTTCTGATCCGTTAGCTAGTTTGAAAGGATTAGACATGACTCATTCCGTGTTAAGCGCCTTGATCACGTGGATTGTAACTCCGAAATATCAGCATTGTCACATGACATCTCCCGGAAAGAGTTTATTTTAGGCACTCTTAAAACTTGTCTAGTCACTCAGATTTTGGTACTATCGTTTAGGAAACGAAGGCAGCTATCCAACAAAACATAATTTAAGCCAAAATATTTACCCGTTGTCAATAAACCCAGGATGTGTGATGGCTGACCCAAATCGGGTAACTCGGTAACTGAACTTATGTCCTCTCATGTTCGTAGGGTTTGGAAGAGTGAAATATATCATTTACTATTGCATGGAATACAACACATTTTCAATTTCGTGCATATGAAAAGTGATGAAGGAAAAGAGAGAGATTACAACACGAATCCTAAACGTCCGAGAGTACAGTAAGTGACGTTTGGGCTGACAACTCTGAGGCGGCAATTCACCAAACGATTAGTAAAAGAGGGTATAGGAAGGGATTACAGTCAGTAATGTTGACAAAAAAAAGAGTTCCAAATAATTTGAATTTTTCCCTGCATGTCAAACTTTCTTATTGATTTCCCAACCCACTCACCTGCCATGCAATCATCCGCTTTACCGCAGGAATGACACCCAGAAATCGGAGAATCCAATATGGCACGTCCACAACACGGGTCGTACCCAAAGTACTGACGCCCCCCATGATCCTCTTCGTCAAACGGATGACGGACAGTGCACTCGTTCTGCGATTCTGTCCGTACACTTGGAGTGGGTTGGAGCCCGATGTGACTAGCGGGGTATTCTGATTCACATGTGTGGCAAGAGCTGGCCCGAATGCTATCGCATCCCTGATGCCGAGATTCATCCCCTGTCCGCCAGCAGGCGAGTGGATATGTGCCACGTCTCCAATAAGGGTGACATATCCCCCCAGAGTGTCGTCCCTGGCATGTAGGCGGAACACGAATTTTTCCGCGATGGCTGCATGTGTCCTAAATCGGGTTGCCCATAACGATTTGGTGATACGTACAGGGTTAGGGTTGACGGTGGGGTCCGAGGATAAACCCAGCGGCGCGTGCTTGTCTAGGTGCTCCTGGAGGTACTCAAGCGAAGGTTTGGAGGGCGGAGGTCCGAGAGCGGCGGGGACATTAAACCCCATACGGTATACTGCGTCTTGTGACTCTGTGTTGGAGTTCTCTGTCGTCCATTTTTGGAGAGGGATAAGAAGGAAGAAGGCGCCTTCATGTATTGTGACCATGGCGTTATTTGTTGGGAGAATCGGGTGGTTGTTCGAAAGCGTGACGTCTGCAAGCACAATTTGGGCAATAGACTCATCAACGGGTAGACCGTCTGGGTCGGCAAACCCGATACCAGAAAGCTGGCGGATCTGGGAATGAAATGGCGATAGTGAGGATATGGAAAGGAACGACCAGCCAACTAATAGTGCTCACCGTTGACCGAGCACCGTCTGCACCAATAACATACTGAGCCTTGATGACTTCTCCTGACTCAAACAACACTTCGATGCTTCCCAGCTCATCGATGTCTCCTTTGATCCCGATAGCTTTATAGGGGCGTTGAACTTTGATTCCAAGGACCTTCAAACGTTCCTCGAGTATATCCTCGGTCTTGTTTTGCGGCAAAAGGAGCACATATGGGTACTTCGTATATTGGGCGAGGACTGAAATGTCCAAAGTGAAGAACTTTGCGGTTCGGTTCCAAACATTTAAGGTTTCGCCTTTGATACCAAGCTCGACGAGCTTGTCGGCGCAGCCAATTGTTTCAAGGGCCTTGAATCAGAAAATGAGTGAATTACAACATGTTTGAAAAATTTCGGACCTCCAGGGTGGCTGCGTGAATTGCCATTGTACATTCCTCTTATTATTTCTTGCATTATTCCAAAGTGAGAAGTCACTCGTGGTCAAGCTGAGGGGCCCATTGTCTAATCGTTTAATGATCACCCATTTCTCAGCCTTCTCAGACTCGACTCCCAAGAATGCATAAAGGTCGTCTTGTTCTCCAGTGGGGGATCCATGGACAGTGAATTTATAATGAGCATTATCCACCCACAAGACATCCCACTGCAGGAGTTCGAGGGTCGCAGACAAGTCGCAGAGTGAAAATATTAAGTAGCCAACTTGAACTTGAAATCACCTTCCTCGTCGGTAGGACAATAAACTTTCTTTGGGCGAGGCAAGTCATCCTCAGCAACATGGAAAGATCTGAACTTGTGTCACTGATCTAATCTGGAGGTGCATATGTGAAAGATTCCTCAAGTTCGGTGAGGCCGGGAAAAAAATCACGGCACTCTGAAGGTCTTCCTTCTTGTAAAGACCTCCATTCTCCGAGTGACAGTCAGCACATACCTGTGGAGCAAGTACACATGGACAGGGATCTGGAGCAAGAGTCACCATGCGTGAGTAAGCATCATCAAGGTATCATAGTATACCAAATTCGCTGCCCCGCGGACATTCTAGCACGACCTGCAATGAATAATTTATTAGTCTCTCACCGACTGATCAAGGTACTGAATGCTCAGCGCTCAGATATCACGCGATGCATTGCCGCTAGCACTGCCAGCAGTTGCCGATCAATTTACAGACAAATAAGTACACCAAAGTCCCCAATCCCAACTTATTGTTGCAGAGATCTTTGACACCGGATTTTGTATGCCGAAGATCTTAAAATGCGAATGGCATGCCTAAATCTGTCATGATCAAGGTCTGGAAAACCAAATCCGAAGTTCTAAATCGGGAAAGCGGTAAGGTCTCCTGAACGCCAGTGCTCGTGCCCCCCTCACGAGGGGCATCCTGAATTGAATCCATGTTCTCATCAGCTTCCCCGTCACGGTGCTGTCAACTTTGCGTGCCTCCTTTCTCGCATCCTTTCCAAAGGTATGATTCGTGGCTGGACGCGTGGCCGAAATAGAGAGATCAATCGATGACGGAGCACAGCCGGAGGTCAGGATACCTAGGCGGCTGTCTAGTGGTACTCCCTGGACACCGTATCCATTCAACGAGTCAATATAAGAAAGATGACATACCTTGCGACATAATGTCTTTCCTAAAGTAATTGTGAAAGGGCACTTTAGTACGGGAGGGCGGCGACTCCCGCAACTCGAGAGCTTAATTAAAAGCCATATCTTGGGATTTGAAAAGCAACGATAGCGCAGATGACCTGAGATGGACAGGTGATTTGATGTACAATATTTTTTCGTGATTCTTTTTTATTCTGTCTGACGTCTTTATTTTTCCTTGGTACCATTAGGACACCGACCGACACTCTCGTATTCGAGGTGGAGCTTGAGATCCTTCAAAATTGGTCGCGTGGGGATGACGTGAGATGCGGCGAAGGCAATCTTGGTGCTGTTGATGTTTTGCATTCTGCATCTGGTCCAAATTGATGGCCTGGGGTCGGTTATGAGAATGTAGAAGGAGGGAGTGCGAGGAAGGAATGCGAATGTGGAGATCATCAGTTTCAGTTTCTACTACTCTCAGATTGCGAGCTCTGCTTAAGCTATAGTATCATCAAGAAATAAATAAATAGAACTGTACGAAAACTCTTGTTCTTCGGAATGATTCTTCCCAGATGTTCCCGGAGCGTTAGTAATATTGTTCGTGAACATTTTGCATTGCCGACTTGCCGGCGCTAATTTTAACCCTGGGAGATATCATCCCGAAGGCAGTGTCATTGGGCGCTATGCTTATCTTTTCATCAACACTGCTTGTACCCCAACTCACCCCTTGTTCATAGTCGTCAGTTATCAGTGAGCATGAACCTCGTCAGCCAACCCGATCCCAGCGCTTGCTCTGACGAGCAGCACAATGTGGAGGTTCAAGACAAGATTGACACTGAACAGGATCATGAAACTCAGTAAGTGGGACTCTTACTTGGATGGCGCTTGTTTCTTATCATGAGGTCGAAAACATCTCTGCACCTCTAGGAATGTGGATATAAACCAATATACTTGTGAGTATCCACTACTTCTGATTCACAATGAGAGTGACTGATATGTTTCTAGCTGCACCAACACTACGAGCAGAATGAGACGATGATCAGATAAACAGCAACGGAACACTTGTTCTGAAGAATAGGTCTGCAAGCATCGCCACAACCGGGACCGATGAAACCTTCATAGGTAGGTGGAATATCAGTTCGTCGTAAGATGACAAACTGAAAGAAAATCAGCCAACCATCAAGCCACGACCCTTGCAGTCAAGCCTTATTGTATAGCAGCAAATCTCCCCTTCGACGTTAACTCTGCACTTCCAGTACAAATTGATCATTATTCGATGCGCACTTGTGGCACAGCCCTGCCATCGGATGAACTCTTTGAACCACCCCCAGCCTCGGAAAATGAGCACACAACAGATGTAGGCGACGGTGATGATGAGAATACCTTTGTGACTGGTACCTTTGTGACCAGTACCTCAGTGACCGGGGATCCTGCTCTTGGTGTTGGAGTTTTGATGGACAGTGACTGCCTAAAGACCCATGAGGATGGAGATCTTAGCACCGTGGTGTTGGTAGATTTGAAGGGGAAACGTGTCGATCCACGAGAATATGGCGGTGCCCTATACGACCCAAAGTCAATGATTGTTCCTGTGGGCACCACTTCCGCTGGTGGGTCGGACTTCATCGAGCTCATTGGCGTTCATCGGGACAAAGGAAAGAGTACCGACCCAGAGGAAAGAGGAAATGGAATGGCAGAGTACAAACCAGGTCCAAGTCGCATTGATTTCCAGGATGACAAGGGGAAGGGCTTCCCGGACCAAGCCATCCTCATTGAGCTCTTCAAGTTCGAACCAACAAAAATGACAGACCTCAATGACGGACTTCCTTACAATCCTACCCTCCCTCAGCCTCGATGGCACCCAAAAATATCGCCATATCGTTTTATCTCTTTCTTAACTCCGCTTGTCATTGGGACAGTCAAAGCTGTATCAAGCCTGAAAGGAAGTGTTACAACTCCCATTACTCTAGAATGGATATATGGCCTTGTGTTCTTTCTTGTGTGAGTCGCGTTCAACAGTCAAAACACCCAATGCTGATTTTTATGTAGTCTTTTCCTTCTTGGATGCTATGAGACATGGAAAGACTTACCCAAATACCTTTCATGGCTGTTCAAACCAGATTGTGTTGATGTTGTATGGTATTTGGCGGCAAAGTTATCGATCCAATACCCTGAATATTTTTCAAATGAACGTGATGCTGAGTTTGACCCGGGGGCCTTTGTCACCTCATATCGCATCCTTGTATCGATTGCGGTGGCATTCCTAGGGTCCCTTAAGAGTCAGTTCAGTTTTTACTCAAATGGTTCCATTGCTCCTATTTGGCTTGAATGGTTTCTTTCGGGTTTGGTTTTATCAGTGTGCGTTAATTTCAACCTTGCTCAAGTGAGGAACTGTTTGCTAAATTATGCAACTCCTCCATTAGACTATATCTCGTTGGTCTATATGAATACAACTCGGTAGGGAAATGGTCCTCATTTTTTCGGCAAGATCGTTCCCATGAGAGTACGTCTTTAGTTGCACCAGATTACTCTCCCTTTTATTGAGACTCATTCAGAGATTCTCCATCTGATCCCAATTATTGGTATTTCTGTCTTTTCCTTGGTCATTTACAGCATCCGGATACTTCCTGGTATAAACTTAGAGTTCACCTCCACATACTTTGCAAAGTATCCCATCATTCAACTTCCCATGGGTCCAACTCTATCCAAGGGTACCATGAAGGACTTCCATCAGGTTGTCTTAACTTACATACCCTGCATCATCCTCTTGTTTTTGTTCCTTGGTCCATTACTAGCCAGTCTACTGGTAGCCATGCATGCATCGACCTCTATGTTACCCTCTGTCATTCGATCCTATACCAGCAGGTTTGTCAGGGCCATTCAGAGATGTACGTCATTGAGCCCTTTACCTTTCCCTGTGGCAGTACTAATTCAAACCTCAAAGTCTCCCAAATATGTTCTATAGACTGGATAATTTACCATTGTATTGCATTCATCCAGCTCCTGCTGTTCATGGGTTGCAACATCTGTATCTTTCTGTTCTATTATTTTGTGGCTGAAATCCCAGGAAGAGAGTTTTCAAGCAGGATCTACAGTGTTAGCTCCAAGTTTAACACAACGGTGCTCTACCTAAATATGGTAATAGGGTTGATACACATTTGGATTATTACTGCAACTGGCATGAGATGGTGGCCCTCAAGAGATCACCTGTCTCATTTAGTTCCTCTCTCAATTAAAAACACAACCTTGATGAAATGTAGGTAGGCATTGTTGTTTTATTGATGTTGAGTGCTCTGACGAGTGGTCCTCTAGTCTTCCAGCAACAAGTGAAAGCTCCTTGTCGTCATCTGTACTTATCCAAAGAATTCACTCTTCTCAACATTCTCCTTTTCTGTCAATTTTCCATCTGTTTGTTGGTGCTAATTTTCTGCACTGCCCAAGTACTATATCAAGACGAGGACATTCTAAACATGCAATATGAACTAGCAACTCTAACCACTGGCTTGGTGATAGATCTTGTAACACCTCTGCCCTCCCTAATGCTCTTCCCCACCATCGTGACCTTTACTCCCAAATGCTGCAATGATTTTATATCATACATACGTACAAAAACAACAAACCTCAATGATGGACCTTACAATCCTACCCTCCCTCAGCCTCAATGGCACCCAAAAATATCGCCATATAGGTTCATCTCTTTCTTAACCCCACTTGTTATTGGGACAGTCAAAGCTGTATCAAGCCTGAAAGGAAATGTTACAACTCCCACTACTCTAGAATGGATATCTGGCCTTGTGATCTTTCTTGTGTGAGTTGTGTTCAACAATGAAAATGCTCAGTGCTGAGTTTTTTCCTCCTTGGATGGTATAAAACATGGAAAGACATACCCAAATACCTTTCATGGCTGTTCAAACCAGATTGTGTTGATGTTGTATGGTATTTGGTGGCAAAGTTATCAATCCAACGCCCTGAATATTTGTCAAATGAATGTGATGTTGAGTTTTGCTCAAGGGCTCTCATCACCTTATACCGCATCCTTGTCTTAACTTTGGTATTATTCCTGGGATCTGTTAAAATGATTTGGACTGATGCTATTTGGGTGCAATGGTTTTTTGCGGGTTTCATCATATCACTGTGCGTTAATTTCAACCTTGCTCAAGGGAATCAAATACTAAATTATGCAACTCCACCATTAGGTGCTACTTTGTTGGTCTATATAAAAACAACTCATTAGGTCGATGGTCCTCATTTTTTCGGAAAGGTAGTTCCCACCTTTTCCACATGAGTATGTTTTTGGTTAAACCAGATTACTCTTCCTCTTATTGACTCTCATTCAGAAACTGTCACTTCACTTCCAATGATTGTTGCCTCTGCCTTTTTCTCACTCCATTACAGCACCCTGGTATTTCCAATGTTAAAACGGATTACTATGAGGAATATACCAGAGACTTTCAACTTCCCATTGGTCCAACTCTATCCAAGGGTACTGTGGAGCAGGTCTATCTGGTTGTTGTAATTTACATACCCAACATCATCCTCTTCTTGTTGCTCCTTGCTCCCTCAATATTAGGTCTATGGGAAGTTCTATTCCTCATATTGACCTCTATATTGCCCTCTGTCATTCAATCCCATACTGGCACATTTGTTGGGACTGGTATTCAGAGATGTGCGTCACTGCACCCTTTACCCTTCCCTGTGGCAGTACTAATTCAAACCTTAAAGTTTCCCAAATATGTCCTATAGACCAGATAATTTACCACTTCGTCGCATTCATCCAGCTCCTTCTGTTCATGTGTTGCAACACCTTGATCTTTTTCTTTGTTTGTTTTGTCAATGCCAGTGCAGAAAAAATGCCAGGGTTTGATAAGGTAATCAAAACTATGCTTTACCCAACTATGGTAACAGCAGAGATATATGTTTGGATTATTGCTGCACCTGGCATGAGATGGTGGCCCTCAAGAGATCACCTGTCTTATTTAGTTCCTCACCCAATTAAAAACACAACCATGACAAAATGTAGGTCAACATTATTTTATTGATATTGAGCACTCTGACAAGTGGCCCTCTAGTCATCCAGCAACAAGTGAAAGCTCTTTGTCATCTCAACTCATTCAGTCCCTCTGTCTCCTATCCCAGTCTATTTATCCGTTTTGGCATCATATGCATCATGGGCCCCATCACATTTATATTCTGCCTTGTCACAAGACTTTTCATTGATCCAAGTCTGGAATATACTCCTGATGACATAGTACAAGTAAATGTAATATGTCTGTCCATGGTGGTATCATTTTCCATCCCTGTTGTGTGGGTCATTTGGTTGGCCAAGGCTTGGAGTAGGTTCAGGCTCACCCTAGGATAGGTTCAAGGATGTTACGATCTCTCTATCTCATCTTATCGCATTGTTATCTTATCATCATACAGACACTTTTTCATTTCAATGCAGCCTTAACACAGCCGTGTGCTTCCTCCATCATTTCATTTTGTCATCACGCTTAGCGCCTTCCATGTCTATTTATAGTACGGGCTATGCTTTCTCAACTCTTTCTTTGACTCTTACTGTGACTCATCATATTAACGACTCATCCTTTTTGACTCAATATTAGTACAAGTATCGACTCACACTTTGACTCTCAATCTAGTCATAGTAGATGGTCTGTGCACTAACTAAACAGTATAAATACGTAGATACTTTCATTTGTACTCCTTAGCTAGTTCTCGTTATTCAACAATTCTTCTAGTCCACACACGAACTTCCCTGAGGATCTCACCTCAACTTCTCAGATAGGCTGATTAGATTATTGTGTGCAAACACATATCTTCGAAGCCTTAACAGAAGAACTAGCTACCCCTGTCTGAGATAGCCTCTGACCCTGTCACGCTATTCACTTCACAACGAGCGAACCGATTGGATGACTGACAACACAAAGGAAGCCCCTTTGCAGATTGACATTTGATTTTAACAGAAGAACGATTATTGTGAGCAGGAAGACCCCAGGTCCTCGACCAACAACGATATAAGCGTAGTCCGCTTTCTGTCAATGAACCGAACCAAAGGACCAGGAAGCCCCTGCTCCTCGATGATACAAAGACAAGATGTCTTTCCGAGTACCTGACAGTGACTCAGACAATGACCGACGACCGTTCAGCTATTGGAACAACAGACCGATGACATTTACCTCATATTCACGAGTAGGACGAAACCTGAACCCACCATCAAATCCATTCTCGAGACCACCCTCAAGACCAGGGACAACATCAGGATCAGCATCCTTCCACAGTTTTTAAGAACAAGAATTTGAAGACAACGAACCTACTCTCACACAAGAGGTAGACCCAGAACCAGAACTCCAGTACCCCGAATTCGAACCCGAACTGATTACAGATATGGTTGGACCAGGACCAGCAGGACCATCGAGCACACAGAACCCAGTAAACCCAGCAATGGACGTTGACCATGAAGGAAAGAGTTACCTCAAGAAACCCGAACTGTTTAATGGAAATCGACGAGAAGTCGACAATTTCATTTACGCATGCGACCTTTTCTTTGAAGGAAGTTCTGACAAAGACTTCCCTACCGACAAACAGAAGATCATCTTTATCCTCTTGTATATGAGCGAAGGAGAAGCTCTACGATGGAGGAAGAACTACATCGAAACAGTCGTCAAACAAGCGGATGGATCTTATACCTGGCCGACCAAGGCGGTATTCCTCACCGCTTTCAAGGCTGCCTTTCTCCAGCCTTAGTCACTACATTTATATATCAATACCCAGGACTTGCCTAAACCATATGATCAATCCACACCAGGTATTCCCCACCACCCCAAAAAAAGGACTTTTGCCGTGCTGCCAGGTTGGTTAGGATTAGTAATAGGGTCCTTTGTGACAGCAGGTAGGGTGGTTGGCTTGCCGAGGGTGCCGGATGAGAGGGCGGGGTATGCAGGGGGTATTCCTGGTAGGGCGGGATATGTAAACATATGTAAACAATCACCAGAGAGCATGCTGGGGGCGCTTACTTGCTGTTGGGGGCATTTGGCGGGGGTTTCAGGCAGGGTAAAAACATAATTATATAAATAAAGATATATCCCGCCCTTTCCCCCTGGGCTCGGGGGCGGGAAGGGATGGATTGAAAGAGGAGCATTTGGATGACATTTCCATTTTGGGAACACGCCATCAAAATTGATCCCGCAGGCACCTCATTGCTATTGGGCTCATTTGGGGGCCGTTTTTGATAGGGTAAAATTGTATTTGTAGTCTAGTACATGAATAAAAATGTATTCTACCATTATTTTGAACATTGAGGAACAGGAATGGATGGATGCGAGCGCGCAGCTTTGGATGACGCTGCATGCTCCTTCCGTTTTGGGAAGATGCCATCAATTTGGCCTTCCTGACCTGGTTTTATGGCTGGGCTTGGTTTTTCGTAGGGAAAAAAAGAATTATATATATTGATATTCCCAAGGAAGCTACTCCTTTCTTGGGTTTGTATACAGTACAATGTAACTAAAAGAACAGTCTGCTCTCGTTGAATCCTAGCCTCCGTCGTTGGGTCGTACCCTCCTTTGCTGGGTCATCAGCCTTATAGGCTATATTTCTATATCAATACTGGTATTATACCCACTATACATGATCAATGTATATGGGGCAAACCCCACCAGCCAAAAAACAGTGTAAACCAGGGTGTTTGCCGTGGAGCCGGGGCTCGTTAGGATGACAAATAGGGTCTTTTGGGTGAGCGGGTATGGTATTTTATATGCCGAGGGTGCCAGATGGGAGGGCAGGGGTGTGTAGTAGGGCAGGGGTGTTGAGCAGGGGGTAGGGGGCACTAGTAAATAGATGACAACAATGCCAGATGTGGCAGGCGGGTGGGTGTGCTCGCTGTCGGGCACGATGGGGGGCAGAAATTGTATATTTTGGGGGTAGCAGGGTACAATAAACCCATCTGGGATGTTTTGGTGCTCCAGGGGGAGCAGGAGGAAGCTGGAGAGCGTCTCCAGGGTGCCAAATTTGTGGAGCTTTCCAAATTAGGCAAGCGGTGCCAGCTGGGCTTGCTCGGGCTCGGTTTTGCTATTGGGCTCATTGTAGTCAGTTTTTCAAGGATAAATTTTTGTATTATAGTAGAAACAATGTATTTACATGTAATCTGCCATTTTTTATGCGTCTGGGGACGCGATAATGGGTGGATGGCGTTGGACAGGTTCGGATGACGCTCTCCCGATTAGGCAGGTGCTGCCACTGGCCTGCTGGGGCTCGGTTTCACTACTGGCCTTGGTGGCCTCGGTTTTTCATATATATATATATATATTATGGTAGATACAATGCATTTACATACTTCATACCACCTCCTTTGGCTAGAGGGAGTCAAATGGCAGAGTAGATCAAGTGACCCACACATGTGAAGATTATCAAAAATATATCAAGGAGGAGCTACCCCTCCTTGTGTATGTATCTAATACATGAAATATATATTTAAAAAGTAGAGGAGCGAGGCGGCTGTTGAGCCCCATGCTTCCTC
>Ga0307517_10009878_pt1 | contig 13446 bp, 19 predicted proteins | sample 23_EM_MG_FD_194515 | JGI IMG/M metagenome (GOLD analysis project Ga0307517, IMG submission 194515) | Populus trichocarpa ectomycorrhiza microbial communities from riparian zone in the Pacific Northwest, United States - 23_EM | ecosystem: Host-associated > Plants > Roots > Unclassified | place...
GTCAAACCAATCTTTGTACAATCCTCCAGCTAGGCGCTCGAAAGCATGGAGTTTCGGCGCAAAGCCTTTCCCAGCAAGAAACTCGTGACGTTCTCTACAATAGCAAGTAACAAATTTAATGCAGATGGCATTGTCGTCCATACGGCTGAAGAACAGATTGCGACCCGTCATATGGAAAAGGTATGTGATGTGTTGTACCAAACCATCCTGAGATACAAAAGAGGTTGGGTATGGATGTGTTGGATTACACAGGGATTGGTGCAATATTCCTGATAATAAGTGTCTATAAAATGCATCGCGCATGGAGAGCTCCAAGGTGGTGCACTAGTATGCTCTCCATCTTGATATTGGTATCCTGATAATGGCAGGGGATGGCAGGGGACAACATCTGTGCGGTCGGACGATCGGTCCATGCAGCACTGGCAAATGCGACATAAGGGCCTAAATGGTATAAGATAGAATGAAGCTGGGATCAAGAAAGGACAACGCCTCGAAAATGAGCATGGTAGAATGGAGTTATGATGTTGACTGGCAAATTTCTGCATTGCCTCAAGGTAGTAGAGGACGGTTTGACAAAACGGCTCAGCGGCTGTGGCCCTGATTTCGTTCTTGAATTCGAAAATCGAAAATCTGAATTTGCCGCTTTACAGATCGACATCTATGCTGAATTTACCAATCGACGTCGGCTTTATGTACATCTTATGGTTCTCGGATATGCTCAGAACGGTATCCCTTCAACTGTCCTCCACTTTGTAGACATTCGCCATGGCCTCCACGAATGCAAGAAAGAACGGAACATCGTCAGGCATCGGCAAATAGTTCTGGATAGAGCAGACTCAGCGGCAATGCCATGGGGAGACTGTAGGGCCGATTACATGGAATTTTTTGATTGGGGTTGTATTGTCTGGGGAGGAAAATTCGAGGTTTCCCACCATTCAAAGGAGCTTCAGACCTGCGCTTGCGCAGAATTTATCCCGGTCCTGACCTATCTGGTCGGTGGATAACACTGGGAATTATGTAGATGGCCGTGGCCCTGAGTTACGAGAGAGTATGCCTGGACGGAATAATGAGCAACATCAAAGCAGAGTCGATATCATACTCTCCTTGGCCCGGGGGGCACGCAACGACGTGGATATGGTTGCTACAAGCTCCGAGGGAAACGCGTCCAACAATAACTTGTCCGATCTCAACTGGCGCCTTTGCTATAACATGGAAACAATCATCCACGACATTGGTGAAAAATGTGGTTAATTTCTTGTTAGGTGGCGACAACTTCAGATAGCCAGCAAGATTGATATTTCCCAGTTCCGTCTCAAGATCATCGCTGGGAAAGGAGACCTGCCAAAGGTCGAGATCTGATGCGGCGACATGGTCAAGGTGAGGGGCCTTCTCCTCTTTGATTAGTCTTTTGAGGATGGTGATATTTTTGTTCTTCGGTAAGGACTAAAAGGTAATAAGTAGGGAGAGAGAAACATTTCTTGACAATGACTTCATTCACAGGCATGGCTCAACTTGTAGCAGTTAGGCTACGGAACAGGCAACATGGCCGACACGGCATGGTTCGCTGTGTAACGGGTGTTGGCCACTGTAACGATCCAGGGAAATTGGGACAGATAGTCCAATGGTTGTGCCGAGCGTAATTCTGGCGTGTTCCATAATTTAGCCGAGGTGTTACACAACAATTGGTCACATGACGTATGCCTCAACGTTCAACGTTTCAACTCTCTTCACCTTGCTCCTAAATATTTTACAAGGATATGGCCACTTGCGACCCGCGAGTTTAAATTGCATCGCTTTCCACACCATCATGGCTTGCCGCAATAACTTATCAAACAACCCTGACCCCCCCTCACAAGGAGTAAGTAGTCCAAATGACGAGGGCTTAGATCAGGTATGTACCATCCACACCCTTTCTTCCCTTGTACTCTGCTTATTCCATCATCCAGGGCTTCTTCATCACGGTGCATTCCCCTTTTCTCAGTGGCCAACACGATGATGGCGCTTCTGAGCAAAGATCCTTCCCTTCCTAGTCAAACTGGCCGACGACAGCCCAGCCGCCCTATTTTTTGATCCACCTCATATGAAGAGAGTGTATCAATCGGTACAAATATTAGGCAGCCAGAGACTCCACGACGTGTCCTCGAGTGGGAGGCCGTACCAACGCTATGCAAGATGTTGCTTATCCCCGAGTTCTTTGCATCACACAACTAACAATAAACTACTTCAGCTCTGCGTACAATGCCCACTCATCGCGTAACCTGACATACCTGTGAAACGACAGCACCGACATGCCTGGCCTTCCTCTTCGTGGAAATGACACCATCGATGGGACCTACAGTATGCTCCCACTTAATTCTAGGAGTACGACTAGGGCTAATAATAAAGCCTACCTCAGTTCTCAACGCTCGTACACGACCTGTCGTTATCCCCCAAATAACAGAGCCAATGCGATAGACGAGGATGGTGTGATGAGTGCGGGTGATGAAGAACACGATGTGTTGAGCGCGTGGTGAATTATTAAGGTCGGGGGTCATGAACCACACATACCTTGATCCGAGCTCGTGACATGTCAGCAACTAGAGGTATGTAGTCGCTTACCTCCACGACTACGAGAGCTAACAATGGAACAGCGCCAGCTCTCGTGTACAGCGCCTCGTATTAAACGAGCACCTACATGTATAATTCTTCACCGAAACAACACCGCCGACGTCTCTACAAAAGTAAGGGTGATAGATAATGTAATGTGATGAGTGCATACTTCCATTCGAGCTCGAGCTCGTCGTTTCGGCTGAAACCAGCAGCTAACTCCCAATGGCACAGGTTAGAACTACAAGGGTTTGTGGAGACTTTGGCAACAAGGTGCGCCACCATCTATGGAAGAGTCAAAACCCACCCTATTAATGCTCTGTAGGTTGGAGTGAGCTGACAACGACTGCAAAGGGCGAAAGAACAAACAAGGGCTCATCGCCAACGTGACGATAGCGAAGAACCCAGCGAATGTCGCGCCTCCACGTCAGTGAGGCTGACAGGACGCTGCTAGGAAGACTGATTTACCTGATACACGCGATACTAACCAAAGCACTATGGCCGAACAAACGGAAAATTGGCTGACAATTTCGAAGTAGAGAGGCAGAATAACTCGCCTCGAAAGCCAAAGTTGTCTACTCCGTGACAGCAGGATGTGCGAGAGGAAAGCTGGGATGATGAGCTTGAGATGGAGGCGAAATGCGACAAGTCAGATCAAGAGTCTGGGTGGAGGGACGAGGAAGATAGGACTGTCACTGCTCGCTTGCAGCATGCTGCGCTCTCTCGGTTTGCCTCCGACAATTTTTCGCCACCACCACTTATGCCGTTCTTCCACACTAATAGCCAACATCCATCGCCTGAACCTTTTTCTCGTTCTCCAACAGCCAGTGTCTTCAGTCTTGGCGGTGCCTTCTGTCCCAGTGACAACGGCCTTGGGATCTACGACGATGGCCATACCTGCTACACCTACGAAAGGCGGCACGACACTGCTGAGTCATATTGAGAGTGTCAAGAAGTGGGGCGTGAGGGGGACTAGTTCAACACCCTCAGAGATTATTGGTACGTTGCTTTTGATCTTTTGAGCTATTTTCTAACCTACCATCCTAGCCGAATCACAATTACAACCACCCCAAGCGCACTCCATATCCGAAAATGTCCATGTCACCATTCACACACGAACCATCAACCTCATCATTGTATCCCTTTACCCCGAATGGTACTTCCTCCATGACAGACACAGCAGCAACAGAAGCCAGAAACCCCCAACATACACATGCGCACTGGTTTTTTCGAGTTTCCAGTGGTACTGGCAGCCCAGATACTTCTTCCGTGCATCCAGGATCAAGCGGATGAGATAGCATTGGGAGTAAACAGAGGGGCACAAGTAAGATTCGGATGCACGAGCAGGGTGGAGATCGAGATGCTGGAGATATCCGTGTCGGCGCGCGAGGATTGTCAGGTTTGAGGCAGCCTCCAGGAGCCATAGGAAATGGTGGTGGAGATTGGAACGTGAGCCAGACGAGCCTCAGTTGGGTTGCAGCGAGAAAGTGTGATGGAGAGTTCGCCGTCTCCGTCTCGCCCCATGTTCTCTTCTTCCTTTGATGCTGGGAATTTCGGCTCGTAAAACGTGGGTATCATACTCGGGAAGACAACCTTCAATTAGCGGTGCGGCGAATACACAATTGGCAGAGAAGCTTCGTTTCTTCCCTTCAGTTATCGTGGATGGTATATCCTACCCATGTATTTAGAATCAATCTCTGAAAAATTCTCTATCTATAAAGATGAGAGTCCAAGATGGGCCACCCTGATACACGAAGGTCAGAGGATAAGATCAGTCTGGAGGAGGGTAGCGAATACTCATGAATGGGAAGAAGTGGCTATAGTCCAAGTCAAGGAAGTGGACTTAGACGCCTATGGAGGCTAGTAGTTTCTTCAGAAGAGGGGCGGCTGCGATGTAGACCAATGTTTCGTCTGTGAAAACTCATCAGGCGCCAAGCATCTCTCAGAAACAAGGCGGAGCATTACTCTTTGCGTTGCCACTCAGTGTTCATGCAAAATAATGATTCAAATATGTATATAGTCCAATTGCGAGCGGACAAGCAGAATTATAGTAAGCAAAATAGGTGAAAGCACAAAGCGCTTCCCGACCCGAGAAGCAGTCCAACTAGTTAACTATGAGACGACCTGTGAGGATGGGCGGGAAAATCACAAACCCGCAGCAGCAATGGCTCCTCGAGAGATAACAGGTTGAATATCTTTCAAGTCAGATTGAGGGTTTGAGATAATGGGTGTGGAGGGTGCACAAAACAAAACGAGAGCATTTGCGAGGAAACAGAGCTGGGATCCAACAGCGAATGTTGTGTGTGGAAGTGGAAGAAGTGATGTAAGTAACGCAAGTAACGCAAGTCACACCACGTTCACTCAAAGGCGTTATTCTAATCTATGCTCATTCCTCGCTATGGCAAGAATCTTAAAGTAATGTGTGCCTGTATTTGGGGCACCACCGTAAAAGCCCAGATGGGCGATGGAATCCATCCAGGGAACTCAACATCTTTGAACCACCCGCTTCCTCTCTGATTTATTACCCTCAACAGCATGTAACTAGAATTAGTGCCTTTTTAATTGAACAACCAAAATTCTTGAGCGGAAACAAATGCTCCTCCAGACAACCTCCAGAACAAACAGTGCCAAGGGCTGCCACCAGAAGATTCCGTGAAGCAATGGGTTCCACCATCCACGGTTGCCTCTTTTCCTGAGGGGCCGGTCACGATCCCACTCGATTTAGCGGTTGGCACTCGGTTGGCTAGGATCGCGCAGCGATAATGCACCGGGTAGGCCTAATGATATTCGTAACATGAGCATAGGGGTCCCACTTGGTAATTAATATTGTTAGAACCTAACGACTTGTTCTCGCTCATCAATAGAACCAATCATATTGAACAGTTCTTCAAGTTCATGAGCATATTTGCTTACAGACTTCTCCTTTTGGTAAGCCTGGTCAAGCTTCTTACGCATTTGCATCCGGTAATTAAGAGGAAAACAGAAATTAAATAACTCTGTATAGAACTCATCCAGAGTCCAATCTTCCTCATTATGCGATACTTTCTGTATATAGAAGTCATAGGCCTTTCCATCCAAGAAATAGGACAGGGCGAAAGCCCGACACTTAGCTTTAATTCGATTATCTTCGACATAAGCCATGCCTTCCTTGTGATCAGCGCGCACATCGGCATCCCCATTGTAGTGTTTTGGCTTGAACACCTTTAGTGCACTACGGGATTTCCGAGAGCTAGAACGCCGACGGCGTCTATGTTTCTTTGAGCGCTTCTTGTGGCTTTTCCCTTTGGAATGACCACCGGACTCTCACAATTCCCAACCAGTATCAGAAGAACTCGATTCGGGGCTGGAATCCGAACTGGAAGGATCACTTGGGTGTTCAGAGTGTTTCCTTCAAGATTTCTTTCCAACTTTCTGAAGTGTAATACCCAAGAAACTCTTGGGAGCAATCTGAGCCTGAGGACGAGACTCTGGTGGCCTAGTATTTTTAGGTACATGAATTACTGGAGTCTTAGAAGTACAACGTGAATGTGTAGTACTATATTCATGCTGTTCAGGCGTGGTAGGAGTGACCAACTGATGAGGTGGCAATTCACGCTCAATCGGCTTCTTCTGGTAATGAAACGAGTCGAGGGCTGCTTGTTGACCTCAACGTTGGCTTCGGTTTCACTTAATTGAACATTGCCCCAATTTCTGGGGTCAATTCCTTTACCCTCAGGGCCTGAATGACCTTCTTCATGAGGTACCGACTCTTCAATTGGGTTTAGATTCACTTTCTTCTGCCAGAGAGCTATCATCTTCTTCTGGGCAGTGGTCAAAGACTTCTCAGCCTCAATGATGACCGGATCGACGGCTGCAGACACGTCGCGGCGGCTAGACCTCTCTTTCGAGGTGCCGTATTTCTTACCATGGCGCTTATGCTGTACCGTGGTCCACTCATGGGTATTCTCATCATGCTCAGAGTCACTAGACTCGTGGAATGGATTTATCCCCGTTATGAACAACAGAAGTAGTTACTGGTATGCGACTAACAAAATCACTCGGCCTTCTTCCCTGACCAGCATTCTGGTTTGGGGGTTGAGGACTCAGAGCCTCCTCCTCACTGTTCCCAACAGGAGAGGGAGGCCTCGATGCGGTGACATCACTGTAGGTGCGCCTAGCCGCGTCGGGCACAGGACTGGAGCGTCTCCCAGATTCTTGGTCCAAGAGAGGCAAAGTTGGACGAACCGACACCAGTGCAGCAGGTGCAGCCCCAGGCCGCACTCACAAACGAGACTTAACTGTAGACATAGTATATCAGCTAGATTTTTTTTATAAGTTTTACTTACTTTGAAACAAGAAATGGAAGGCATGAGCCGCCAATGGTAACTGGTTGTCCCGGGTGATCAAGCCGGGGGTTGTCCAAGTGACGTGGTGGCGAAGAGTGAGAGATAGAGAGAGAGAGAGAGAGTTTGTTTGCATCAAAAAGATGTGACGAAAGGTGATCGCGGTGGCTGGTAGACGTCTGCGAGGGTAGTTTCAGCACACAAGAGGAACACAAAAGGTGGGGTAAAACGTACTTGGATTTGCTGGTGGGTATCTACGACCGGAACAGACTATATACCAAGATATGTAGATACCAGGTGACCCGGGAACAGTAGGATAACGCAATAATGACGATAAGGATACCAGGGACAAAGTCCGAGGAGGAACGACGCTCGGACTCAGGCGTCGGTGGAAATAAAGAGATACCAAAAAGGAATGTGATCGTTACAGTGATGACAGCATGTCCAACATCATTAGTCACATCCTCGCCCATTGATTTCTCATCCCTGCGCACTAGGTTAGGATGAAGGTATGATACTTGCAGTTTTCACTCTGCAGCTTCACCTTATGTACCCCATCTCCGCAGACAACATGATTGCGACGATTTACACCACTCATCCGCTCTCCAAGCCCGCCATCTTTGTCGCTGTGCCCACTCTCCCTCCCTCATGTTCACAAACACGTTCGAAAGACTCCCCCATCATGGCCACGATCAGCAATTGCTCTCCGTCCCTTATCATCTCTTTTCAGCCCACCCCAATTTCTGCTGAAAACTCCAGAGGTCATCAAGTGCTTGGAAGATGAACTGCTGAATTGTCACATCATCACGGAATGCAGGTCCTGGTCAGGCCAATCGCCCTCACTCTTTGGCCATTATCATCCCTGTTGATCTCCTACACTTGATATCCAAGGCTTCTCCTGGCCGTATGAAAAGCCACTCACCAGGATATCGCCACCCTCGTCCTTCTCAAGTAGGTCTACCTCTTCCATTCCATTTACTATCTATATCCTAACCCCCTTTCCTCCGTCTCTCTAGCGCAGATACTGCTTCATCGATCTTTCGTCATCCGTTATGGTTCCAATGCCTCTGCTTCCCCCCTTCCTCCATCGACATCTGTGCCATGCAAGTCTTCCACCAGTTCACTATCCATCACATGAGCTACTGTCGCTCTCATATTCTGGGTATTCATAGTCCCTGGTGACATTTTGGGAAATCTGCGTGCATTGAGCTGATGAGTACGAGGGTGGGTGGTGTGTTGGGTCTGTTGGCCATATCACACATGGCGTGATCTGTCGTCGGTGTCAGTAGCACTTGGTATCTTCTTCTCCAGTCGATATTCACGCTCACGATGCTGATATAAATGGCCCCTCCAGACCTTGGACCATTGGACGCAGGATGTGACGATATGTCTTTGGGATAACGGCGTGGTTTCTCGCACCATTGAAGCAAGTGTATACACAACACCGTTCTTTTTCTCCCTCTATATTATCGCATTGTACTTATTAAATCCTCTTTTCTAGTGCCATGCTGTTTATGAATTTAGATCTGTGGCCATAGGAATTTGGGTTGAAACTTGGATGCAGCGAATGGTGATGGTGATCCATTTCATGCAAGCACTGGTGAGCTTTCTCCTTTCATTTTTCCCCTTGGTTTTCCCTTCATATGGTTAATTATATGCCAGTCCTCGATGGATAACGTCTTGTGTGAACATGTTATGTATTTCTATCAGGCTACATCCTAGCATTTTCACATGCCCATTCTTTTTTCTGGTCACGACCCGCTTCCAGCGATGAACTTTGTTAGGCCTGATGATGGTCATGATCAGGTCATCTGCAGATGCCCAGCTTTCTCACACCTGTTCATCATATGTATCTTTCTTACTCCAATCGCAGGGGATGGGATGCGCCTGGCTGGTGGCTTAATATTGTTGGAACCCCCCGACCAATCCTTCTCCCAATCACTGTATCTTCTCCATATCGCAATCAACTGTGCGAAGAATATGAGTCAGTTTTTTTTTGGAGGGTTGTGTTCTAAAACCTACCATCACGTCCTCTGAAGGTTACTTGTGGGGTAGAACGGCTAGGGTTTCAAATGAACTCACCCAACTTTGTCTGCTTCTCTCCTAACTCCCTTCAATTTTTATTTCCCACCCGAGTTACCTAAAAAATGTTCCTTTGGTCACTTCCGAATCGCCTTGCTGGCACCTCTGGACCGCCATACAAAGCAACGAGTTCATGGATTGTTCGCGATCGGAGAAGGATACTGGGATATAACCTATGCCGCCGCGCATAGCTCAAAGCTGGTACAAAGTCCGGCTTTCTTTCTACTTGAATCTGTGCTTTATTCACTACTCTATTGGTCTATTGCAGGTTATGACGTCAATGAACGTGGAAAGGATAGAAACGATCGCAGTCAACTTACCTCTGGATTTTCAGTTCAACTGTTAAAATGGGATGGCGTGGCATATGCTTGCGTGGACAGGAGTGGATATGAAGGAGAGACAGGTGGTTTCTGAGATATGGGGAAGGGTCTAAGCGGGTAAGTTGGTCATTGATGGCGTTGAAGTGAAGCATGTCCAAATTTACCCACTCCTTTTAGATCCACCTGCCGATTATTCTGTCATGGGCTTAATCTACGCGAAGGCGGGTAGAAGTATATGGACAGAGGTCTATGTTAAATTGTGGCATGTAAATCAAGCAGATGAGGATTTTTTACATTGAAGATGCATACGTTGTTACCTATCTCCCATATCGCCCTATCGCTGGCTGGGGCTGCAGCGTCCACAGCCAGGTAAATCCTGCCCATTCCAGAAACTGGTCTACAAGTGACTGCGATGAGTCAATCCATGCAATCTAATGTAGAAACAATGATGGGCCTCAGCGAGTGGCTACCATCATGTTCACAGATGCCTGGGGTTCCCAGCTCCTAATAATATTAGAAACAACTAAATATAAATGTCAAAGTATAATTCCCAAAAATAACATCCAACACCAAAGCAGCGAGCGAACGTGTGAGATAGCCCATGAGGGTTTGAGGGTAGCAGGAGGTCGTCGGAGAAAGGGCAGCCAAGCCATTTTCAACCAGGACTTGGCAGCGCCCAAAGTATAAGCCCGAGAGGACAAAACATAGCCAATAGAATTAACAGGCCCCAGACCAAATGGTTCGCTCTGGTTGTGGATTTCCCTAGGGTTACGAGATGTAAGTATCAGTCCAAAACCCAGGTGGCTGTGAAATATGTTGGGGTTACGAGAAAATGGTTCGTGACTCGGGGGCCAGTTTTTGCGCTATTGGAAGAATGACCTGGAGACTAGTGTTAATAGACCTGCTGAAATTGTCAGAAAAAAGGAAAGAGGGGGAAATGAACAAAACCGGAGGGCACATGTGAGATCCGCGCAGATGCATCGTAGGACCGAGGAGACAGGCGGAAGCCAAGGGAAACGACACAAATGGAAAGGTGTAGAGTCCCTGTAGGAAAGGACTCATCTCAACAAATCCTCTTGTCCATTCCACCAGCTCGACTTGCCACCCAAATTCCCACAGAATATCCTAGAAAATCTACAGGTAAGCTGTACCAGTGGGGGTTGTCGATGGCGCTGGTGATGTTGGGTAGTTCGCATTATCGATGGATACGTGGGCCTTATCTTAGTTCCTAAGCGTGTACGAAGAAAATGGAGAGATTGTGTCGGATATAAGGGTGTGTATAATCTGGTCGTTGTTGAAGGCCATGTCGCGTGTGTTGAGGAAAAAGAGTCATGGGAAATCATGATCATGCTAGCACTGATCAATCGACAATCCAAACCACTCTTTCCTCCATCCTATTCTCGACTTTCCTTACTCTCTATAGTTCAACTACAATGGCACTGACAAGATCTATCATGCCATAAACTGAAACACAATAGATAGTCGAGCCTCTGCAGACCAAGCTTTCACAGGTGCGATTTCAAATCGTTTGTCAGTGGTCTCCCCCTTTTTTTTTTGTCATGGCATCCCATATGACTACTCTTCCGGTTTGGCAGAGGAATTAATTTCATCCTTCAAACTGTGCTGTCCTTTTCAAATCAGTGTAATCCACCCAGTCTCTTCACAGATGGTTTTTTTTTTTTTCATTTCTGCAGTTGGGGTTTGGTGGCCGAGCTTTGTAGATTGCCATGTTGGCGGCTCATCACTCGAGCCTCAAGATGTCAGCGCAGAAGAAGGTGGGCAGCAGCTTTCATTGTTAATGCAGCCTCCAATAGGGAGTCGACCTCCCTAATGGCTTCAAACTGTTCAGTGTCTGGTCATCTGTGTTTTTGACCTGACTCTCGTAAAGTGTGTAATACGCAGTGGATATCTAATGACCTATCCACGGATGCACTGTGCACCAATGCGCTATGGCCCAGCACAGGAAGGAAGGAATTTCTACGGGTGTGGCAATGGATGCCGCTCGCCGATACATTGGCGAGACCAACAGTGCAGTCGAACAAGTTTTTGCACGATGATTCCAAAATCTTTATTGGTGGTGGCAAGGTCTCTTCTTTTCCCTTTGTGGTTGCATCACACAAGCCTACTTTCCCGCTTTCGCTTCAAAATTCAGTTTTTTTTTCCTACAATTGGACTGCGTTCCCCTCCCAATCCCTGTATTCAGCAAGTCTCTTAGCAGATCATGTTCATTTCAGCAGTTGGGTAAGGGTGGTTCCTACGTTAGGAAAGAACTGTGAACCAGATTCGTAACACGGGTGGGTAGGCTGTAGATCGCCACGCTGGAACCTGATCACTTGAGACTGGAGATGTCAGTTAAGAAGGACAATCTGACTACTGGTGTGTGTTATCTTTTCTTGTTGTTGGGATTCCAAGGAGGGAGACACCTTCTCGAAGGATTCAAACCGTGTCAGTGGGCTGGAACTCGATCTGCATGACTGGTCGTATATGTTGAAATCAGATCAGCAAGATAAGATAAAAGATAAGATTTCCGGTTGTCCCCACAGGACAAACGGATGAGTAGCTACAATATAAGATCTCGACTATATACTGTAGACTACAGAATGAAAGGAGAGAAAGATAAAATAGGGCCTACAGCCCGAAGAATGAAAGAAAACAATAAGAATTAGGAATGGTACCTAGATTCCGGGGATAGCGGCACATTGCGCACACTTGCACAGCCTCCAGATATTCCAACAGTATATTGACCCGATTGGAAAATCTACAACCTGTCCACTTGCACACAGATGCGCTCTGGCCTAGCGAATGAGGTATGGTACCCCTAAAGTCTCAGACTTTATGGTTGGAAAGAATCGGGGGTGGTACAAGAGGTGGTACAGGAGATGTAAAGAGAGATGGCGGTGGTGATGTCAATGATGTTCTTCCTTTTCCCTTGTGGTTGGTGTCGAAAGTCTTCTTTCCCAGTTTCGCATCAGAATTCAGTTCATCCTATGGCTGCACTATTTTCCTCTCCCAATTGCTGTATTCAGCTGCTCTCTTCATGGATGGTGGTCGTCTCAACAGTTGGTATATATAGTTTCCATGCCACCTGGGGAGAACTGTGGTCCAACATGCAGATTCAGTGGGTGGGTTTTGTAGATTGCCACACTGGGGCCTTATCACTTGACCCTTGAGATGCCAGTGCAGAAGGTGGGTGCTGCCTTTCCCTTGTTCTCGGGATTCCGAGGAGCGAGTCATCTCCCCTGAAGGCTTATAACCGTGTCGATGTGTTGGCACTGCATAGCTGGTCATGTGTTTTTCACCCGATTTTCATGGATTGTAATATGAAGCGGGCATCATACGACCTCTTTTAGAGCAGAATTTTCCAGGACACAGATGTGCTATAGCCTATGGGAGGAAGGAAGGATTTGGAAAGGATTTGAATTAGCTACCAACACAGAACAGGAAAACATGATTTCTCATTCGAGAGATGCAGCATGGCAAATTTAATCAGGTGTGGCCTGACCGCGTAGTTGTGTCATTCCATGTTTGGGAATTGGCTGCATGTAATTTATCTGGCGAATATTGTGCTCGGGTTGTATGGCTGCTTGACAGGCCTGGTAATCGTACATTTGGAAAAAATTGAGGTACATATCTAAATACGGGTGAAATATTATTGATTCAATCATAAGAGCCTGTTCGGCTGCTGTATCACCCAGAATTTTGAAAATCCTAATTACCATATATAGTATCTCAGGGATTGATGAATGTGTGATGATTTGTGATGCGCACGCAAACCCATATGCTCGAGGCTCGCAAAAATGCCCCATCCTCCACAACATATAAGTGCTCCTCACGTTCTGCACAAGATGGTAAAATTAAAAGGACATTTTATTTTTGGAAGATATCTATGTACTGCAAGTAATCTTAATGTACATGAAATTAGAGAGGCTGAGCATCAGTGGAGCTATGGGTAGAGTGGTGGTGCCCCATTGATGAGGGACAGTAGGGGGAGGTCTGGAGATAAATGGGATACAGTCGACTCCCTCATAACGCATACCTCTCATAACGCATACTCCCTCATAACGCATATTTTTGGCGGCTACCAAACCCCTATTTCACACCAAAATGGCTCCCTCATAACGCATAACCCCTCATAA
>Ga0307517_10009879_pt1 | contig 13445 bp, 16 predicted proteins | sample 23_EM_MG_FD_194515 | JGI IMG/M metagenome (GOLD analysis project Ga0307517, IMG submission 194515) | Populus trichocarpa ectomycorrhiza microbial communities from riparian zone in the Pacific Northwest, United States - 23_EM | ecosystem: Host-associated > Plants > Roots > Unclassified | place...
GCGATAGGTTCAGATATGCTACGACAGGTTCAGACCTGGTTGAAGGTGAGGGAGCATACCCATAATTTAGGTTTTTGGACTGAAATTATGTAAAAGGATTCTCAAATCGATACTCAGAAACAAGTAGTTGATGCAGAAGCGTTTATAACGCGCTTTGCAGCTGGGGCGTGTACGCGGAGCACACCACACATTTACATCTCTGGGTTGCCATTCTGCCCAAGGTCGAGTTCTGTGCATGGGAACTACTGGCGGCGCACACGAGGGCTGATAGACGTGAGAGGGAGTGTGATGGGGCAATGGCCAAGTGCAGCTATAGGAATATGGGAGGCAAATTCGGGAGTCTTTTCGGTTGCATTCTCGCCCGACGGCAAGCGCATTGTATCTGGCTCTGATGATCAAACCATCCGAGTATGGGATGCACGAACCGGCAGCACAGTTGCTGGGCCATTCAAAGGGCACACAGATTCGGTCTCGTCAGTTGCAATCTCTCCTGATGGCACTCGCATCGCCTCTGGCTCTGATGATGAGACCATTCGAGTATGGGACGCACGCACCGGCGACACCGTTGCTGGACCATTCAAAGGGCACACAGGTTGGATCTCGTCGGTTGCATTCTCTCCCGATGGCACGCGTATCGTCTCTGGCTCCCGTGATGATACCATCAGAGTATGGGATGCACTCACCGGCGACACCGTCGCTGGGCCATTCAAAGGGCACACAAATTGCGTTATGTCGGCTGCATTCTCTCCTGATGGAACGCGCATCGTCTCTGGCTCCCATGACCAAACCGTCCGAGTATGGGATGCACGCACCGGCGACACTGTTTCTGGACCACTTGAAGGGCACACGAATTGGGTTTCGTCTGTTTCATTCTCTCCCGATGGAACGCGTATCGTCTCTGGCTCTGGTGATGACTCCATCCGAGTATGGGATGCACGCACTGGCAACACTGTTGCTGGACCATTCGAAGGACACACAAATTCGGTCTCCTCGGTTTCATTTTCTCCTGATAGCACGCGTATCGTCTCTGGCTCCGATGATCAAACCATCCGAGTATGGGATGCACACACCGGCGACACTTTTGGTGGACCATTCAAAGGGCACACAAATTGCGTCACGTCGGTTGCATTCTCTCCCGATGGAACGCGCATCGTCTCTGGATCCCGTGATGAAACCATCCGAATATGGGATGCCCGCACCGTCGACACTGTTGCTGCCAGACCATTCGAAGGGCACACAGATTCGGTCTCATCAGTTGGATTCTCTCCCGATGGCATGCGTATCGTTTCTGGCTCCCATGATCAAACCATCCGAGTATGGGATGCACGCACTGGCAGCACTATTGCTGGGCCATTCAAGGGCCACACAGAGTGGGTCATGTCGGTTGCAATCTCTCCTGATGGCACGCGCATTGCCTCTGGCTCCGATGATCGTACCATCCGAGTATGGGATGCGAGCACCGGCGACACTGTTGCTGGACCATTCAGAGGACACACAGGTTCGGTCACATCTGTTGGATTCTCTCCCGATGGCACGAGCATCGTCTCTGCCTCCGATAATCATACTATCCGAGTATGGGATGCACGCACCGGCGACACTGTTGCTGGTCTATTCAAAGGGCACACAGGTTGGATCTCGTCGGTTGCATTCTCTCCCGATGGAGCGCGCATCGTCTCCGTCTCTTATGATGAAACCATCCGAGTATGGGATGCACGCACGGGTGACACTGTTGCTGGGCCATTCAAAGGGCACACAGATCCAGTCAAGTCGGTTGGATTCTCTTCCGATGGTACGCGCATCGTTTCTGGCTCCAATGATAATACCATCCGAGTATGGGACGCACACAACGGTGACACTGTCGCTGGACCATTCGAAGGGCACACGGATTGGATCACATCGGTTGCATTCTCTCCCGATGGCACGCGCATCGTCTCTGCCTCCGGTGATAAAACCATCCGAGTATGGGATGCACGCAACGGTGACACTGTTGCTGGACCATTCAAGGGGCACACAAATTGGGTCAAGTCAGTTGCATTCTCCCCCGATGGCATGCGTATCGTCTCTGGCTCCGATGATCTAACCATCCGAGTATGGGATACATGCACCGGTGACACTGTTGCTGAAAACGGCATCTCAATCAATGCATCCCTATTATCTCATCATCTACCCAGTGATATTCCGTCCACGGACAATTTCACATTTGAGCAAAATGGGTGGATCACTGCCCACAATAACCTCTTTTTTTGGATATCACCCCACTTGCGGAACCAGTTGCCCTATCCCCGTAACACACTTGTTATTGGCCCCCAAGGCACCACCCTCATTGATTATTGCCGACTTTACATTGGTAAGGTTTGGTCTGACTGTTTTCTCTCCTAACTAAGTAGAGGCCTGAAATATTATTTAACCTTGCTGTACTTTTTGTATCGGGAGGGTGGAGCAAATTATCTTTTCAATTGAGTTCTGTCACATTCGCGCTACGTCACACTTGTTACGACCTGTCTTAATCTTCAACGAACTTTAAACCCACGTAAATGTTTATTAAAACCCTGACCATACAGGGTTTCAAGTCTTGTATGTTGCGGAAGCCTGTAGCTTTATCTTCTGACCCAGCACTTAGATCGTGACCAAACACAGATAGAACCCTTTTCCCCAAAACACAATGTCGTAGTCGGTCGTAATGGTTCTGGGAAGAGTAATTTCTTTTCAGGTGAATTTGAGATGTACGTTATATATATTTCTTGGCACTGATGATTGAAAGCTATCCGATTTGTCTTATCCGACGCGTATACGTCAATGTCTCGTGAGGAGAGGCAAGCACTACTTCATGAAGGAGTCTCCTCAAATACCTTCTCTGCGTTTGGTACGGAATTGATTTTTTGACCTGCCATCTTTATTTACACTATTATAGTGGAAATTGTCTTCGACAATTCAGACAATAGGTTTCCGACTGGTCATGACGAAGTTATATTGCGAAGAACAATCGGGCAGAAGAAAGATGAATATAGCTTGGACAAGAAGAGTGCAAGCAAGGCGGATGTAATGAATCTACTGGAAAGCGCAGGTTTCAGCAAGTCCAACCCATATTACATCGTTCCACAGGGTCGAGTAGGGCAACTCACGTCTGCTTTTCTATCTGTTGGGTACTTATAACACGTCATAGATCACTGCTCTCACGAACGCAAAAGACCACGAGCGGCTTGCTTTGCTCAAAGAGGTGGCCGGTACCAAAGTATACGAACAACGGCGAACGGAATCGTTGAAAATTATGGCAGACACAGACGCGAAACGGGGGAAGATCAATGAGTTACTCGATTACATCGAGACCAGGTTACAGGAACTCGAGGAGGAGAAAGAAGAGTTGAAGGAGTTCCAGGAGAAAGATAAAGAGAGACGGTGTCTGGAGTATGCATTGTATCAACGGGAACTTGAAGAAGTCGGTGAAGCACTGCTTGAAATCGAGGAGGATCGGAAGACAGATTTACATGGTGCAAATGTGCGGAGGGAGAAATACAGTGAGAGAGAAAAGGAAACCCAGGTACATTCTTCTCTCATGAATAAAAGTTTAAATCATAATCAGGACATATGCAGACACTGGAAAGAGAAACCGCGGAAGCAAGACATTCCCTTGAAACCGTTGCTCAGACCCGCCGCGATACCCAGGCTGAGCTTACTGACCTGATTCGATCGCATACTGAACTAGAGTGTATCGTGGACGATCTTCGAGCTGCTAATCAGAATTCTAGTGGGAGGAGAGAGGATTATGAAGCCGAATTGGAGCAGATTGAGGAGAAGATCGCAGAGAAAGGGGGTTTACTCGCCGAATTGGTTCCTGAATGGGAAGAACAGCGCACCTTACTGGCCACCGAAAAGAGGCGGCTTGACGAGGCAAGTGCAAGTCTCAGTGCCCTTTTTGCGAAGCAAGGACGAGCATCCAAGTTCCGCACTAAATCTGAACGAGATGCATTTCTCAGACAGGAGACATCCTCTGTCTCTGCGTATAAGAAGAATCAGGAATCAGCCATGGAAACAGCCCGTGGCGATCTCGAACAGGCGAGGCGGTCGCAAAAGGAGATTGATGACCTCAGTAAAAACGTGCAGGGTAAAATGGAGGATGGAAAACGGAGGTTGAAAGAGTTGCAGGACAGCGTTGCGAGTTTGAAGGCACAGCAAATGGAAATGATAGAAAAGCGGAAAGACTTGTGGCGGGAGGATACCAAGTTGGACAGTTTGGTTAGCCATGCTGCGGATGAGCTGAAGACGAATGAGAGGCTGCTGGCTGGAATGATGGACAAGGTATTTAACATTGCTTTCCCCCCCTTGGTGGTGTTGATATTCTCCCCCATAGGACACCGGCCAAGGTCTGAAGGCTGTAGATAGCATCGCCGAGCGCTATAAATTGCGTGGAGTTTATGGCCCACTTTATCGTCTTTTCGAAGTCGCTGATCCAAGGTACAACATTGCCATCGAATTGACTGCAGGAAACAGGTAATGTCATTTGTTTGAAATTGTTGCTCGTTTTCATGTTTCGATTCAGCTTATTTCATGTTGTGGTTGACACTGATGAGACTGCCTCCAAAGTTCTCGACGCCATGATCAAAGAGAAAACGGGTCGAGTAACTTTCATGCCTCTAAACAGGCTCAAGCCCAAAATTTCGGAAATGCCAAATTCACATGACATTGAACCCCTCATTGCAAAACTTCGATTTGATTCGAAGTACGAGAAGGCCTTTCAACAAGTGTTCGGTAAAACATGCGTGTGCAGGGAGCTTACCATGGCTGCGGTATACGTGAAGAGTCATGGCATCAACACCATTACTCTTGACGGCGACAAGGTTGACCGGAAGGGTGCACTCACTGGGGGCTACCATGATTTCCGTCGTTCAAGAATCGAGGCAATCAAGAACGTCGCAGCTTGTCGCGCCAAGTATGACGGGAGTAAAACCAGAGCTCAAGAGGTGAAGGCCTCAATCGCTGCATTGGAGCACGATATCACACAGATAGGCGGCAAAATTACTGTGGCAACTGGCCAGTTAAATCAGATACGGGATTCAAAGGATCGGTTGGCGGATGAAGGAAATATCCTTTCGCAAAGGAAAGAGCGTCTCAGTGAGCGGTTAGAGAAGCTGGAGATGGAAATCCAGGAGTTAGAGACAGAGGTAACCGGATTACAGGCCAAGATCGATGCCTACGGGGCTGAGATGCGGGCACCGATGACAAATTCAATCACGCAAGAGGAAGATGGGCTGATTATCAGCCTTGGCAAGGAGGTAGAAAAGAGAAAGAAGGATATGCTGGCGCTCAGTAAGAAGAAGAATGAGGTCCATCTCCATACTCCTTGTCATTTGCTGTTCCTGACACTTAGACGTGGTAGCTTGAAGGTCGCAAGAACACCCTGGAGATTGAGCTGAAGGAACGATTGCAACGTCGCAGAGAAGAGCTGCAATCAAAACTCGAAGGGTTGGAAGAATCTAATGACAACTCTTCTGCGAAAGATCTACAGTCGAGGATTGGAGAACTGAAGGTGCTCACTAATTCTATCGAGAGTCTCCGGAAGAACATCCAGGGTGGGTCTCTTTAAAATTGTTAGTAATGGATTGATGGTGATTCAATTGTGTAGGGATGGAGAAGGAAGGAGAAGAGCTCACCGCTCGTGTCCAGGAACTCCGATCCAACCTAGAAAAGATTCAAGGGCAACAGGCGGAGGATAGTCGCTCAATGTCCAAGCAACAAAAGACAACAGAGCGGTATATTGCTAAACGCCAAATGCTCATAACACGGAAAGATGAGTGCAACCGTAATATTCGTGATCTGGGGGTTCTTCCGGAGGAAGCTTTCGAGAAGTACATCAACGAGAAGCTGGAGAAGGTGAGTATGGGTAATATATCGAAGTCAAGTGCCGGTGTGAAACTTTCTTCTTAGCTTATGAAGAAACTACATACCGTAAACGAGGGTCTGAAAAAGTTTGCTCATGTAAACAAGAAAGCATTCGAACAGTACACCAATTTTACGAAACAACGAGATCAGCTCCTAGAGCGACGGGAAGAACTTGACAAGTCTGCTGAATCCATAGAAGAACTTGTGCAAGTGCTGGATCAGCGCAAAGACGAGGCAATTGAGCGGACATTCAAACAGGTAGCAAGCAATTTTGATGAAGTTTTCGAAAAGCTTGTGCCCGCTGGACGTGGCCGTTTGATCATCCAGCGGCGCATTGACCAAGTAAGTCTTAAAGCGCCTTTGCTTTGCTTCATAACTTTATGTACCACGCAGGACGAAGATGTTGAAGAAGAAGGTGATGAAACTCAGCAAAGTAGCATCGATAATTACACAGGAGTTGCGATCAAGGTCAGCGAAAAGTTGATTCTTTGATTACGGTTGCGAACAAATCACGTCTATAGGTCTCATTCAACTCAAAGGTAGACGAGGGTCTTCGAATCCAGCAACTCTCAGGTGGTCAAAAATCTCTTGTTGCCCTTGCTTTAGGTGCTCAAGCTTCGTCTTTCACACTGTTCAATGATGCTAACAGACAGGCTAGTGTTCGCCATACAAAAATGCGACCCAGCTCCTTTTTATCTGTTTGATGAGGTAATGGTCATCGTACATGTCAAAATTTTGATATACTGAAGTACCTGTAGATTGACGCCAACTTGGACGCCCAGTATCGGACAGCCGTTGCAAGTGGGTCTAGTTTATCAATATTAAAATTTCACTTTCTGAGTCTACCTAGCTATGATCCAATCGTTGTCTACTACTGCCCAGTTCATTACGACTACCTTCAGACCGGAAATGCTGGTTACCGCTGACAAATTTTATGGTGTCCTATTTAACAACCAAAAAATTTCCTCCATCCGCGCCATTAGGAGAGAAGAAGCCATGGAATTTGTGGATCAGGTACCCCTATTCTTCTATATTGGTGGGCAGCGATTGAATGCTTTTTGCAGGAGGCTCAAGCTCAATGAACCAATGATTGTTGCCGTTGTCTAAGTTATTCATCTCCCTGTACCATCATTGTGTAATCCTTATCACATACTTCCAAAAGATTTGATCAGATTTATCATTCCCGATGAAAAGTCATTATTCTCGTTTCTCTACTTGCCCAAGGGATTTGATGCTAGGACATACCGGATGTCATATTGAGAGGACGCATCTACTCTTCGCTTGATTGAGTTACAAATGGAAGCGGTGAGGGCAGAATGCTAATTGCAAACTTTCCGTCCAAAAGGTTGGGTGATGTCGAGGTCCTTTTGCGTTGGTGGTCAAATAAAATAGTGCTCGGAGCAGACAGATCGGTTGATTTGAACTGCACGCCAGCCTTCTTGAGGTTAAGAGTGATCCTGGACATCATCGCGACCTTGCGAAACAAGATCATCTTAGTTGACGTATTGGAGGCAATTAAAATTCCACACCGTTATTCTGTGGAGTCGATAGTTTCAGTTGAAGTGAAAAGGGCAGGGAATGGAAATTGACTCACAGTTGTTCGGTCCTTTAGTAGAGGTCAATGTTAAAAGGTGTAAATATCATCGCATCTAACGACTCACTGAGCAGCGATATTCTTCGTTCCTGGAGGAGCAGCAATAATCATAACTGTGAGGACTAGAGTGACAGAAAATATCACGCTTCAATGTATATGATCAGCATCGAAGTGATCACAAGGTTAAAAAGAATTGCCTTCACCTGTAATAGAGCAATCCATCTTCGAGAAGCCTTTTCACAATATAGCTTGCTTCTTCTCGACGGATCGGAGGGATGGTACGGTTCAGCGTCAGAGCAAAAATGATAGTATCATAGAGTAGAGGCACCCATGCTGACGCTGAAGCCGCGGAGCTGCTGAGAGACAATCGAGTGAAGTTCAATGGTAAAATAAAGTACTTACATCGGGGGGTCAAATATCATACTGCAAGCTGGATAAATAAAATAAGCAAGGGTGTGAGCGAGCCACCAAACACGTACCGTGCACATGCGAGTTTGGATTATGGAGAACAGCTGCTTCGTAAATCAGGAGGATCAGCATCCAACGTAACTATGGTCTCTCACGTTCGCCTCGGCTGATCAACCAAATATTCATGGCCGTTTCAAAAATGAGAATGACGGCAAGGACCCTCGTTATCCATTCCTGATGAGGATAGAGAGCACGAACACGGAGGAGCATCATGAATCCGACTACTTCGACTGCGATAGCGACAGTACAGCCTTCAAAGCGTACGAATTGAGCACATCTAAGTTTGGTTGAGTAGGGTCAAGGCCTTGTTACGGTAGAGAAGGGTACCTCTATACCAAGATAAGCGAACCAGTCAGACAATGTAATTCAGGACAGTGCCACTCACTTCGAGCGTCCAGACCGGGGACAAATAGGCTGTCAACGCATATTAGAAGCAAGGATATCAAGATGCTGCACTTGCCGAACAGGTTCAAAATAAAACCTAGAGGCGTGAAGTAACGATTCTTGTGTTGGTCAAAATAGAGAAAATGATCAGCGTCAAGCCCTCTTACTTACAAAGAGAAACAACCAGACGACTGGATCAAATTCTGTCAACTTGCCGCTGTTTAATGACTCGGAGTGCAAGGCTCACATGGGCTTTTGGTCTCGCCTTTCCAGATCAACTCCACCTGACAAGATCAAACCACCGTCATGTAGGGCTTGTAGGGCTTGTAGTATTAACCACTCACCTCATCTGCGAATGTATCGATATGATCCCACACCAGGACAACAAAGCTCGCGAAGCCAACATACTGAAAAGACATCAGGCACACCCCACCCCAAACAAAGGTCATGGTCCTTACATTAGTTCTTACCCTAACAAATTTTAGAATCTGAATGACTAGAAGTATGGTGAGCTTACGTGTCATAGATATCCGATTCAATTACTGGTATGGGTTGCGACATACTAGGTTGATCAAGGGGCACAAAAAACCTGCTGTCGAACTTGAACGTCACTTGCTTTTGAGTCTTTTTAAACCTCTCTGCCTGTGATACCAAATGGAGACGTGACGAGACCCATGCTTATACGAAGCAAAGTATATGTAGGAATTCTTGACAGTGGTCGAGGGGTCCAGTCGCGAGTAGCTGATCCACGGAAGTGTTAACGTTCAATAATTATTAAATTAAAGTCAGTGACGACCCGGCAATCTCCAATCTATTTCTCTCACGCATCACACAACTTGGCCTGACATCGTTTTCAACGACGACGGCATATTCATATTATTCAAGGTAGGAAATTCCTCGCTTTCTCATTTGGAAAAATGAACTCTGGCATGCTTGGGACGGACGAACCTGTTTGGCTTCATTGGATTGGGTGGATTACCTGCTCGAGTCTCAGATGATGTGTGCCAACTTTTATCCATTCGCAACGTCACCCGTATCTCGTCGATTAAATCGCATTTCCTTTAGAAATGGCTACGACGAAAACACCCAAGGCCAAGTCTACGGCTAAGGGTTCAACCAAGGAGAGAAAAGCCAAAGCAGCCAAGAAGGCCGTCCTGCAAGGTGCACGCTCAACCTCGAAACGCAAGACGCGATATTCTGTTTCTTTCCACCGTCCAAAGACCCTCAGGCTTTCCAGAGAGCCCAAATACCCGCGCAAATCAGTCCCACATGCTCCAAGAATGGACCAATTTATGACGATCATTTCGTGAGTAACAACACTCACTCCTCGGATTTACGAGTGTTCATTTGTTCGGGATCCTCCCTCAGGCCACTGAATACTGAGTCGGCGATGAAGAAAATAGAAGAACACAATACGCTCGTGTTTATTGTGGATATCAGGTCCAACAAGCGCCAGATCAAGGACGCGGTGAAGAAGTTATACGAGGTCCAGGCTGCAAAAGTGAACACCCTAATCCAGTAAGTCTCTAGTTTTCGAGGGGTTTTCGACCGATTCTACAATTATTGTAGAGCTGACGGCAAGAAGAAAGCTTATGTACGGTTGACTTCGGATTATGAGGCACTGGACGTCGCCAACAAGGTAAGTTATGAATCGGTTCCAACAGGTGATTGAACTTTATCACCTTGCAATAGATCGGCTTCATTTGAATACTTACGTGGTTATTCACACTTTTTATTCAGGATCTTCGCGATCCTCTTTCAATAAATCCTGACTGTTGACACAAATTAGTCTCCGTCCGCTCCCACAGCGTTGATGATGAAAGGGCGACAAGCCGTCGCAAAAACCTGCTGAAAATCTGTCTATTGTTCAGAATAAGAACACCGATAAATAATTATAGAATCTAAATCACCTGCTGAATGTTTGAACGCTAACTTGACGCTAACACAGAGGGCAACTTGAATGCCGTCACTCACCTACAAAGATTTATTCGGAGATAAAATCTTGAATTATACTAAGTACTCTTTGTCCGTTGAATTTAAGGTAGAAGACACTCATATCCCGCCTACATCACATGATCTCCAAAAATGGAATTCGAGCTCAGATTTCGTACTGATTGAGCATTTTAAATACAACTACTAGCTTCATTTAAAATCAGCTTCCTGAGGATTGTGGATATTGATTATGTTTATATAGATCTGTACTTACCTTCCCAAGATCTATATTTATTGCTTAGTTATTAGCCAAAATGAGCTATAATTTCCATGTAAGTCAAATAGCCCAACCAAACCTTGTCCTCTTGCATAAATAATTTATGGAAGGGTGTACAATAACATTTCTAATGTTTCTCAGGAAGCTGATTTTGAGTGAAGATAGTAGTTGTATTTAAAATGCTCAATCAGTACGAAATCTGAGCTCGAATTCCATTTTGGGAGATCATGTGATGTAGGCGGGATATGAGTGTCTTCTACCTTATGACTGTTTGGGGGGCCAATTTACCATGGCGTGATGCCATCATTCGGCAGATCACGTGACTGATCGCTGCCCACAACGTGCTCTCCTCACCTTCCTCCTCGTATGTGTTGCGCTCGCATCAGGGACTGCCCCCCCTTCGAAAACCTTTAGATATCGATTGCATTATATAGTAGACTGTGTGTATGTAGTTGAAATGTATATTTTTCATCCAGGATGACTACAATGCCTAAATCTGTGCACTGCAACCCCCCCTCCTCATGGCAGGGGCTCAGATTTGCATCCAAAAAACTACAGAACATTGTTAACCATGTGTGTTACACCTGCACATATGCTTACATGCAGAATGAGTACTCTATTCTAGGTGCAAGAGACTAGAGTAGATCTATTGAAATTGAACCAGCTAAGTAGTGACTAAGTGCTCATTTTGGCTGGCTAAGTACTTAGCCCTGGTCAATTTACTGTCAAACCAGCCCAATTTACGGTGTCTGCGTGCCAGCTCATTGATGGGCGCTTTCCCATAGTCTCCTATCAGCACCAAGTGGGAATGCATGTCCATTTTTGGCCGCGTGTGCGTGCAGTATAATGTTTCCCTTGTTCTTGTGGATTTTTGTGCACATACCCTTTGCTCCAGATGCTTCCAGCAAAGCCTGTAGAGGTGGATAGAGGGTGCATATAATTTTTTGGGCTTTCACTTCGAATTTAGGAACACTATTCCTTAATGTAGTAATGTACTCAGGTTTTTAGAACATCTTGCACACAATTTTAATTATGTTGGGGGACTTGGACCTTTGAAATGGTTTTAAAAATGGTATTAAAATCAAATTTTCACTCTGTATTTATTCTACAGTGCTACAAAAATTTATTCAGCAGGGTCTCAGACATCCCCTCCACCTTCCAGTACCAGTTGCAGGACGCGCTGCTTGAGAACACCATCAACATGATTTGAAGATGGAGGGGATGTCTGAAACCCTGCTGAATAAATTTTTGTAGCACTGTAGAATAAATACAGAGTGAAAATTTGATTTTAATACCATTTTTAAAGCCATTTCAAGGTCATCAGAAAAGTTGACAACAAGATATATAGAAATATAGTACAATATACTCCAAAAACATTTACTTTCAAGTTATAACCCACAATTACGGTGCCCAATTGTTAAGAACAGAACAACTTGGATGCAGGATAGGGCTTTGCCTCAGGGACAGAACTTGCCCTGTGCTCCTACAGACCACCCAATGCCCAATTGACAGAGGGTTGCTGTATACACAGCCAGAAGAGGTCAGGGCCTAAGCCCACAGAAGATGCTGAATACACAGCCAGAGGTCAGAGCATAAGCTCACAGAAGGTTGGACATACATCCACAAGAATGAGACAAGGAAGATCACTTGATTTCCAGCTGGAGAGCTGGGGAGAACTAGCTACAGTATATATACTAGTAGAGACAATGTATAGTAAGTACAATAAGATAATAGGATAATAGTAGATAGGGACAATACCAGACAATGGAGACAATGGAAGGATAGTGGAAAGGTATTGTAAGACAATGGACAATGGAGGGAGGACAAAGGACTGGAGGAACAATGGACAATGAAGGGATAATGGACAAAGGAAGGACAATGGGATAGGAACAATAGAATCAAAGGATAATGAGGGCAGAAGGGGGTTGTAGGGTAGAAATCCAACCTGTGACACCAATACATAGTCATATTTTAAATTGAAATATGTATTTTGATAAAAAGATTCAATTCTATATATAGTAAAACCTCATCATATATTTGATACAGAGAATATGTTTGAATGCAGTATAATGCAATTTGGTCCAGTAATGGTATAGGGCAATCCAATATCTTTTAGAATTCAAAAAACCATTGATTTTTGACTAATATACACTTTTACTCTAGTTATTAGGCTGGAATGGACTTGCTACTTAATGCTGAGCATAATGAGCATCAACTCTTTTTGGCATTCAACCGCTTTGACACAGTTACTTGATGGTGAGAGCATACCTAAAACACCAGGAGTAACATCAAGCACAGGTGAGTTTCCTAAAGAATAGGAGGTTGACACCTCCCTCATCAGTTAAAAAATAACAGAATAGATTGAGGAGAATTTCCCTTGATCAACATTAAGACATGGTTATATGTGTGGAATTTGCAAATACATCTCTTCAGGCATAATCCCATCAGCAGAAATAAAGACCTGCAAGGAAGAAGAAAGTGTACAGACCTGTCCATTGCATCCTACAAGGCCCAACCCCACCCCCATTGTCCCTTTCATCCAAATCTGCATGCAATTGTAAGGCTGGCCCATAGCTGGCTTACATCACCATATATAGCACTGGGTAGTGGAACAGATGTCCGTTCCATTATCTGACCTTTTGGTGTAGTGCCTACTGTGGTGCTGTTGTTGGTCTTACAGCAGTTTCCTGTTGTGGATGACCAAATTATTGTATGAATCAGATAGAAGGGCCAAATTTATACGCAAATGCCACACATATAGCTACAAAGTATGTAAGTGGGTGTTACTACGGATTTTAGACAACATACATCACGAAAATTGACTGTTCAATGCCTGGACATGTATAGCTGGACATGGGGGTAAATGATTTGTACCAAGCACAAGATTGTGTTTGGACTGCATTGGCCTCGAAA
>Ga0307517_10009880_pt1 | contig 13444 bp, 11 predicted proteins | sample 23_EM_MG_FD_194515 | JGI IMG/M metagenome (GOLD analysis project Ga0307517, IMG submission 194515) | Populus trichocarpa ectomycorrhiza microbial communities from riparian zone in the Pacific Northwest, United States - 23_EM | ecosystem: Host-associated > Plants > Roots > Unclassified | place...
TCCCCCAGTCACAGATACTCGGAGGTCTAACAAAGGTCGCAGATTTGCACTTAGAGCATAGATTCCTTCAATAATCACTATACGAGAAGATGGTACTTCGAGTGTCCTGTTACAATTACATACTTACATTAGGTTAAGTTAAAGGTGCACACTGCACACGAGAAGTTAACAATATTAGGATTGAGGTTGATTATTTTCAGCAAACTTGTAAAAAAACTAAATTCTGCTTGAGTTTTGCATCATCATGTTGAGCCAAGTCAAGGTTTCAGTCTTGAGTGGCCTTCACATACAAAACCTAAGATACAAATTCAATTTGATTCTTTTGTGACACTTTTGAAGTCCTGCTTTTCCATGATTACTGAGAGTTTGGCCCTTGCTACTCTTGACTCTTAAAAAGTACACCCATCTTCCAGTCAACACCATACCATTAGTGTATGATCATTCGAATGTGGTTTCATCAATGGTATCATTTCACCAGGAGTCCCATCAATGGATGCTGCTTGAGTTTTTATTCCTTTTTTTTTTTTGAGTTTTGCGCAATGAAAAGGGTTTTCAAAATTGAGTTTGTGTTTTTCCCTTTTCAATGATTTTCAATGGTTCTTGGTATTTGTTCAGTTTTACCTTAATTTAACATGAATGTATCAAAGCAAGATTGCTTCTAATTTTGGGGTGAAGTGAGAAACAGTGACCAGTCATGAGGATGGAAGAGGAGATGTGGGGATATTTGGTTTTAGATGTAGGAGGATGGAGAAGAGTTGTTTGGTGAAGATGATTCCAAGCAAGGATGATAAAAAAACCAGTCAAGAAGAATACAGAGTACTGTACAAAAGGTCAGGTTATATAGAGAAGAGCTAAGGCTGTAAGGAGTGTTAGGTACACTTTCTCATTTTTATAATAATACAAAGATACTAGAAAGTATGATAACTAAAAAAATTGGAGTCGATCTTAACCTGTATCCTGTTCGTGTGCTAGACTTGAAATCATAGATTGGAACCTCAACTGGTTTCCCTGCCTTTAAATCATGAACATTCTTGAGCAACGTGTCATAGTCCGTCAAGCGTGGGTCTGTTGCAAAATAGCATTAGAACCAATAGCATACACTGATACACATGCATGATTTTATCATAACTTCAAAATATTAGAAAATAACGATTCAAACTTTTGAAAACTGTGGTTACATCTTGCCATTTCAGCTTTCCACATCACAGGAAGCAAATATAAACTCACTACTCAGCAGAGACAGCTGAAGTTTTAGTTAAATTTATAGCTGTACAAGATAGTCTGTCCGCGGCCATGTCTAGATTCTTTTACATGTGTCTCATGCTGCAAGGAAACTCATCCACGCATTCAAGTGGCAACAAGAAGGTAGAAAATGAGTGGAACTTCAGAAAGACAACTAAGACTTGCAATGCACGCATAAGAACTGTAATCATGATCTCATTATTGAACTAGCATGGGCTGAAAACTGCTATGGCCAAACTTAAGCGCAGTTATTTACCAAATTCTACCTATGAAATAAAAATCTTCCAGTACATACTTTGAAAGAGAAGCGGCAGTGAAACTCCAAGTTATTTGACATAGTGGCACTAAAAATATTCCTGTCTTTTTCAGATATAGATTATAGTTCAAAGCATGTTCTGTGACAACCTAAATAAGCAGTGAACCATCTCTCACGTAGCATCCACATCTCCACACCCCATAAGACAAGAGAAGTGCTCTTCATATCAGTAACACCATTTTGTGAAGTACTCTTCACAACCCAGTTTGTCTCAAGTTACTCAAAATTCACATTTCATAAACCACATCTACACCTAACGACTTTATATCAGCAGCCAAATCTCGAAGCCACATTAAGTATGTTCTAGGTTCAAATGGCATGGCTTTGAGAATGTAAAGGTATTAGAGCAGCTAGATATGATTTGAGACTACAGCTAAGATTCACTGAACTGCAGAACATATTAGAGATGCCGTTGGCTAATGGTGTAACAACACAGAGAGCTTAAAAAATATGTGCACAGACACCGAAACTTCCATAAAAATTCACCACCTTTTAGCACAACTGATATATAACATTTCCAGAAACCAATAGAACATGTTCTAAAACTAAAATCAGTTGTGAATTACGACAAATTCAGGAGCAAGGTCATGGAGGAAAGTGATAGACAGTTGCAAATGTCAATAAACCTGCAACAGCGGAAAAAATCAAGAAAAAGTGCATTCCAGAACTCTAAATCCATTGAAATCTCCCTTAGTTCATGCACCTTTAAAAAACTGATGACATAAAAAGTCTCTGTTGACCCACTGAAGCATCACAGATGCTGGAGCAAACCAGATGGAATCTAATAGAACCAAAGGTAAGGCGTTGAGTTAGGGGTATAAAGGGCTCTATATCATTGACACATGATCAAGAAGGATGATGTAATGTTGGCACGAAGAAGATAATGGGATGATAAAGATAAATAAATGATAAGGGACAGGACTCAAATTTCAAAAGAGAAAGGGAAGGCAAGTTCCGAGAAAATTGGGGAAAATAGAACTAATTAGCATAACCAACTAACAAGTTTGTCACTGTAATGTCCACAAAGACAGACTTTAAGTCACTCCTTTGTGATCTTATCATATTATGATGCAACAGTGAGTCCAACAAAGCAAGGCTTCACTCACAGGAGTACATGGGAAATAAGCCTGGTGGCAGCAGGGCCCGAATTTAATGGGTTCTGCTTAAAACTCTGAGCTTATTGCTGCTATTGGGTCATGCTATCAGCAATACCCAGCAGCAGCGGATCCTACCAGCAGCAGATCCTAATGAAAGCATGGCTCATCGCCGCTGGCACCAAGCCCATAATTATTAGGTTTGGTGACAGAGTCAAACCCAATAAACTAAAGTTTTGACAAAAAGACTCAACAACTGGGTATTCATTTGGGCTCAACGCTGTTGTGCAACAAGGCCCAGCATCCCTGGATCATGCTTTACAGAAGAACTCAACAGCGTTGAGTCCTAGTTGTCAAAATGACCCTGCAACTGAGTAACGATATGGGCTTAGTATCATTGGGTCATACTAGACAGAAGGATCCAACAGTGATGGGTGATGCTAGTATTTATAAATTGTTTTTTAATAAATTTTATGTCCTCCTAGCAGTTAGGGCTGGTAACAGGGCTATCATTACTGGATTCTAGTAGCAACAAGGTCTAATTTTAATGGGTTCACTCGTAGCTCTGGGCCCACTGCTTTTGGTTCATGGTAAATGCATAGCACAACTTTAGTAAGCCCTGCTTGAGCTGGGCCCAACTTTAGTTTTCAATATAATCTTAAAGAATGCACGATTGTTAAGCTTTTCTGCACCAATAGGACCGAGTCCCTATCCTCAAAATTGGTTTCTTAAAAACCTTTTACATAGTTACAAATATTGTCTAGCACCAGTAAGAAGTACACATCCATATCAAAGTACAATAACATTTTGCGTGCAGACTTTTTTTTATTATTTTAATCTTTTCACCTAATCTGGATCATTAAATTTAAAATGACATGATTAAGAAACGTGCCATGGAATTGGCCGGAGAGGGAGGCTACTGATTTAGATGATTACAAGGACAGATAAAGAAAGGTTTAAGACATTTTTTACTATTAATTTCCTATCTCAGAATATTTCAAGGAGTCGATTAACGTTGCCAACATGCATAACCCCTCTTCTACAGAGAAGGTGTGTTTTACACAATTTTTATTTTTTAGAATTTTTTAGAATTTTAATGTACTAACATTAAAATTTAAAAAAATTATTTTAATATATTTTCAAATAAAAAACTAATTAAGAAAGCAACAAGCACTGCAATCTCGTACACCCTCAAACTATCGGAGAAACTGAAGGCTCCCTAACTCCGAACATAATAAACTCGATGATGAATATTTGATTTTCCCGAGCAAGAGGGCACCGTGCAGAAAACTTCAACGAGAAACATAGAAGCAAAAAGAAGGAAAACAGGAGTCGGAAACAAAAATATGAATCTACTAGAGTCCATTTCGAGCTCGAACAAACCAACACAGTCCAACGCACCCAACCGCCAATGCTGCAATAAGAGGTGCTTGGCCATCACGGACAATCAATCTATTCCTGTTTTTTCTCACTTCCTGAGACCTCTCTCCCAAGCTATCACGAACAAGATTGCTCAACGTATCTAACCGAAGCATGACTTGACGTTGCACTCGGGCAATTCCTGATAGCTGTCCACATTGAGCAATAAATGAGAAGATTGGAAGGCACTCCTGCTAACTGGATAGTATTGATGTGTTTCAAACACATGATTAACAGAACAACTCTACAAACTTGGATGCACTAATTTTCACCTTTAAGTTGTAAGAATTTATACAATCATTCTGTTTTCTGTTTTTACTATACTAGTGACATCCCTGTTTTTTGGATTATATTATTTGTTCCTACTTTTGTGAAGAACTAAAAAACTTTCAAACCATTGACTACAGGAACTTTTGTCGAGGATCAATAGACCTATAAACACAAGTACATAAAATAATTATGAGATGGTTTGAAAGGGTCAGCCATGGTACCTCCTCCATTAAAGGTGACTCCTTAGCCAACTGGGATGAAGATGAGGAATTGAACATTCTGGATCCATTCAAGGAAGCATTGCCTAAACCAGATACGAAGTAAGAAGCTGGAGCAGAACCATTGCACACTTCAGCTTGGAGAGCCATGTTTTGTTGGCTAGGAGAATTCTTCTTGATGGTTAGCTTGGAATTTAACTCTTCAATACATGTTGTGAACTCATCCATTCTGTCATTTAGTGAAGAAATCTGTTCTGAAAGTTGAGTTATGGCTCCCTGCACAACAATATATGTAGCAAGAGAAAAAATGAATAAAGTAACACAAGAAGATTTCAGTCCCACCACTACATACTACAAAAACAAGAAAACAGCTATAAAGACTTGAATTCAACAACTACATGCTGGGAAATGAGGCATAACAGCTGAGAAACTAAAAGGAACACCTGGTTGGCTAGTGCAGCTGGTGACTCCAGATTTCTATCATCAAACCTTTTACTGGTTGCAGCAAGCCCAGTAAGCTTGGACAAGTTCTTGTCCCTTTGAGAGGAATATGAATGTGACATGCCACTGTTTGATGTAAAATATGATCAGTCTATATCACTGCCATTTCAAATAGTACTTAGAACACATTAAGTAAGGACAATAAAGAAGAATTAGCAATGTTACAAAATAGTTTTGGATGCAGAGAATCATAACAGATTTGGATTGGTGAAAGCACCTTTTGCCATTCTTAAGTCTCCTGGCAACTCTATCAGCAGAGGCTCGCAAAAGTGCTTCTTTGGGGCTTGAAACCAGATCCTCATCTAAGCTGAGCTTTGTCTTCAAGTCATCTGGCAAAGCCTACAGAATGATCAGATCAGGACCACTTTTGCAGGATAAGTCATCATAGGTGTTGGATATTCACGTACCATGACCTCATTTACAAGCCTTTCTAGTTGAATCTGTTCTATATAGGTACGTGGAGTGTATGAACCTTCCAAACCTAGCTGCTCCGCAATGAATTTTACAACCAACCGATCTCTTCCTTGCACCTTTTTTTAGACAAGCAACAATGTGAGTGTTTTATAGCTCAAACAACATACTATCAACGAGATACATAAAGGACAGAAGATTGATAACATGTGTTTCGATCACTGAAATAAAACACTACATCATCACACTTAACATAAATCCAGTATTTCTATAAATACATAGAAGTTGATGACATTAACCATCTTTGGCATTGGATAACATGGCCGTGTACAAGAACAAAATGTGCTCAATCAACAGTACATGTTTTGAGTGGAACGGAACCGTTTGAAACTACCAAAAAAACTTAACTAGAAAAGAAAATTACCAAGGCAATATTGCCTTAATCTAGTTGATTTAACTTTACAGTAACGATTGTTATCATTAATGACAGATCAAAGTATTTGTCACCATCAGTAAGTATCAGCTATGTTATAGGAATTTAAATAATTTATTATTTACGTCCTGCAGATGTTGGTGCAATTTAACATTAGTCTTTTGTATTTCTAGAACTGACAGATATAGTTGATCTTCATAATAGATCAAACTTTAGACCTCACGTTGTCTCCTTGCTGAAAGATGCTTTATAAAGACTGCCATGTTAGTTCTAAAAGCAAATGATCTAACGTTTAATTGCTTTAAAACTCAGGGTTGAAAATAATTCTCCTAAGAATTCTCAATATAATCTAAGAAAACTTTTGCATGGTATAGCAAGAAAATTCAGAAAGTAAGACAAACTTTGACTGCAGCTGAGTGATACGATATTTAACTATTTCATTACTGGTGCTTTCAACCTTGTACATGGAGGCACCAGCTTACCTACCATGTAGATGGAAAGTGAGAAATTATTTAAAAGTACCTGAACATATTGACGATTAAGTTGTCCTAACCAATCAATTTTCACACACACTCTATCATCAGAGAATATATGGCTACTTCTTTGAAGGATAGCAGCTATTGTGTATCCCAAGGCCATCAGCCCACTAAGGAGTTTAACAGTGACTTCAAAAGTGATCCTTGGTGATATGATAAATGGAACATCTGCAACCCATTCCTGAAAATGAACTATCATTAACGAACAAGATAAATTTGTATACATAATAAAACAACATCATGAAATCAACATAGCACAGATCACCCAAACAGCCATTATAACACCAACATATTTTGTCCTACTGAGGTTGCAACAAATTTTTTGAGAAGCAATGTAAGTCTTCAGGACTTGCACATTTTTCTACAGAAGTAGATTATAGTATGCTGGATACCTGATGCATGTGCTGGACCAGGGGGCAGAAAGGTATGGCGTACAAGAGACAAGTTAAAAATTTTAAGAAAAACCCAGAAACTCTTTCAAGTCAGAAAGGCTGCCCATACTGCTCAACAACATATCTAGGCATACCCCCACTAATATTCTTTGGCCACAAGTTTGTAACATTTAAGCTACCATTTACCAATGCATGCTAGTTAATTTTGCAGAACCTTAATTAAAAGGAAACAAACTTTCAGGACAAACCTCAAACATAAGATTGTATTTCCCATCTTTATTTCGCATCCTCAGATACGATTGGCATGTTTCTGGATCTTCACCGGGTGGTAAAAGATATATGTCATAAATCTGCTCCATTGTCTCTTTTTGGTCTTCAGAGAGAACAGCTTTGATCTGGTCCACCGTTACCTTTCTTGCTGACTACAATAAAAATACACACTCAGAAATAGATGTAAATTAAAATACAATCACTGGAGCAACTACTGATTAGAACAATAGAAAGATATGGAGAATTGAAAAATGCAAATAAAAGAGTAAATCAAAACAGATAAAAGTGAAAAACAACCTTTAATATATAAGTTGGACTTTGGAATCCAGAGAAGGGGTTGAACTTATTTATAATTTTTATATGCGCTGTTTGGAGATCTGGCTCAATAAAGGCTTTGTACATTGGATATACCTGCAAAATAGTGAAGCTTGTACTTGAAAAATAAACATCATGACAAAAAAAGGATGTTCAGAAAAGGAAAAAAAAAAAGAATATAACACAGCCCAACCGTTTCAGATATCTGTTGAATTATTTCCTCTGGTTCTTGGCCAGCACGTTGGATGTCCCTTAAAACCCGTTTTACAAGGTCAAAGTGAACTCCCCCAGTCACAGATACTCGGAGGTCTAACAAAGGTCGCAGATTTGCACTTAGAGCATAGATTCCTTCAATAATCACTATACGAGAAGATGGTACTTCGAGTGTCCTGTTACAATTACATACTTACATTAGGTTAAGTTAAAGGTGCACACTGCACACGAGAAGTTAACAATATTAGGATTGAGGTTGATTATTTTCAGCAAACTTGTAAAAAAACTAAATTCTGCTTGAGTTTTGCATCATCATGTTGAGCCAAGTCAAGGTTTCAGTCTTGAGTGGCCTTCACATACAAAACCTAAGATACAAATTCAATTTGATTCTTTTGTGACACTTTTGAAGTCCTGCTTTTCCATGATTACTGAGAGTTTGGCCCTTGCTACTCTTGACTCTTAAAAAGTACACCCATCTTCCAGTCAACACCATACCATTAGTGTATGATCATTCGAATGTGGTTTCATCAATGGTATCATTTCACCAGGAGTCCCATCAATGGATGCTGCTTGAGTTTTTATTCCTTTTTTTTTTTTGAGTTTTGCGCAATGAAAAGGGTTTTCAAAATTGAGTTTGTGTTTTTCCCTTTTCAATGATTTTCAATGGTTCTTGGTATTTGTTCAGTTTTACCTTAATTTAACATGAATGTATCAAAGCAAGATTGCTTCTAATTTTGGGGTGAAGTGAGAAACAGTGACCAGTCATGAGGATGGAAGAGGAGATGTGGGGATATTTGGTTTTAGATGTAGGAGGATGGAGAAGAGTTGTTTGGTGAAGATGATTCCAAGCAAGGATGATAAAAAAACCAGTCAAGAAGAATACAGAGTACTGTACAAAAGGTCAGGTTATATAGAGAAGAGCTAAGGCTGTAAGGAGTGTTAGGTACACTTTCTCATTTTTATAATAATACAAAGATACTAGAAAGTATGATAACTAAAAAAATTGGAGTCGATCTTAACCTGTATCCTGTTCGTGTGCTAGACTTGAAATCATAGATTGGAACCTCAACTGGTTTCCCTGCCTTTAAATCATGAACATTCTTGAGCAACGTGTCATAGTCCGTCAAGCGTGGGTCTGTTGCAAAATAGCATTAGAACCAATAGCATACACTGATACACATGCATGATTTTATCATAACTTCAAAATATTAGAAAATAACGATTCAAACTTTTGAAAACTGTGGTTACATCTTGCCATTTCAGCTTTCCACATCACAGGAAGCAAATATAAACTCACTACTCAGCAGAGACAGCTGAAGTTTTAGTTAAATTTATAGCTGTACAAGATAGTCTGTCCGCGGCCATGTCTAGATTCTTTTACATGTGTCTCATGCAGCAAGGAAACTCATCCACGCATTCAAGTGGCAACAAGAAGGTAGCAAATGAGTGGAACTTCAGAAAGACAACTAAGACTTGCAATGCACGCAGAAGAACTGTAATCATGATCTCATTATCGAACTAGTATGGGCTGAAAAGTGAAAACTGCTATGGCCAAACTTAGGCGCAGTTATTTACCAAATTCTACCTATGAAATAAAAATCTTCCAGTACATACTTTGAAATGAGAGAAGTGGAAATGAAACTCCAAGTTTTTTGACATAATGGCACTAAGAATATTCCTGTCTTCTTCAGATATAGATTATAGTTCAAAGCATGTTCTGTAACAACCTAAATAAGCAGTAAACCATCTCTCACGTAGCATCCACATCTCCACACCCCATAAGACAATAGAAGTGCTCTTCATATCAGTAACACCATTTTGTGAAGCACTCTTCACAACCCAGTTTGTCTCAAGTTACTCAAAATTTGATACACTACATCTACACCTAACAAGTTTATATCAGCAGCCAAATCTCAAAGCCACATTAAGTATGTTCTAGGTTGAAATGGAATTCATGGCTTTGAGAATGTAAAGGTATTAGAGCAGCTAGACACGATTTGAGACTACAGCTAAGATTCACTGAACTGCAGAACATATTAGAGATGCCATTGGCTAATGGTGTAACCACACAGAGAGCTTAAAAAATACGTGCACAGACACCTTTTAGAACAACTGATATATACCATTTCCAGAAACCAAGAGAACATGTTCTAAAACTAAAATCAGTTGTGAATTACGACAAATTCAGGAGCAAGGTCATGGAGGAAAGTGATATACAGTTGCAAATGTCAATAAACCTGCAACAGCGGAAAAATCAAGAAAAAGTGCATTCCAGAACTCTAAATCCATTGAAATCTCCATCAGTTCAATGCACCTTTAAAAAACTGATGACATAAAAATTCTCTGTTGACCCACTGAAGCATCACAGATGCTGGAATCTAATAGAACCAAAGGTAAGGCGTTGAGTTAGGGCTGTAAAGGGCTCTATATCATAGACGCATGATCAAGAAGGGTGATGTGATGTTGGCATGAGGAAGACAATGGGATGATAAAGATAAATAAATGATAAGGGACAGGACTCAAATTTCAAAGGAGAAAAGGATGGCAAGTTCCAAGAAAATTGGGAAAAAATCGAACTAATTAGCATCACCAACTAACAAGTTTGTCACTGTGATGTCCACAAAGACAGACTTTATGCCACTCCTCTTTGAGATATTATCATATTATGATCCAACAGTGAGTCCAACAAAGCAAGTCTTCAATCACAGAAGTACATGGGAAATAAGCCTGGGTCAGCTTTTGTGTTCAATATAATCTTAAAGAAAGCACGATTGTTAAGGTTTTCTGCACCAACAGGACCAAGTCCCTACCCTAAAAATTGGTTTCTTTAAAACCTTTTACATAGTTACAAATACTGTCTAGCATCAGTAAAAAGTACACATCCATATCAAAAGTACAGTAACATTTTGCGTGCAGACTTTTTTGATAATCTGCAGTATATAATTGCTACAATCAGAGGAAACTAGAATAATTTATTTAAACAAACACTAAATAGCTCTTTCCAACAAATTAACAGTAAGGTTCAATAAAAAATTTGCAAATGATCTTCAAAAATTGAAGTCGCATCTTCCATATCATATTTACCCAGACAAACTGCTCACAAGACTAAAGTTCCAAAGGAATGACACACGTAAAAAGCAACATTACCATCAAAATTGCCATCAACAATTCGGCTTGAATCATTGTAGTTGTCCATTGATATGACAGCAACGCTGGGCAAGAAGTTTAGAATTTTTTCAGTGAAAATGGTCTTCCCAGCTCCTGAAGGGCCTGCTATACCTACCAATATTATTCCATCATTCTTTTGTGCTAACAATTGGCAGGCACGGATAACAACAAAAAATCCCTTCTCAAATGACAGAGGATTTTGGATTGGAACTATCTCAAAGCGATCAGAGTCCTTTTTCTTAGTTGATCTGACTTGATCTTTCAAGAGTCCCAGCCGTTTTGGGTGTGATTCAGCTTCAGAAGTATCTTTAGCCATTGATAAGAATACGCTGGGTCAAACCTCTGCAAGTAAGACAAATTAGAGAATATGAATCAGAGGCAAAAATTATGGCATTAAATGGTAAAAATAAACAAATGATTTTCCACGCACTACTAAATGCACACAACAGAAGGGCAAGTTCCAAAGACATAGCATTGAAACACAGGATTTTAGTTCAAAAGGGTAAGATCATCTTTTCATACAAAAATAGTCACTCGCAAAGTATTTGATAAATAGCTATAAGTTTAGAGCACCCCTAATATAACATATATGACTTAGCTACCAAAATAAAAAATCAATTAAGAACTCCAGCAGAGCAGGCTCAATTCTGAACTTCTCGTTCTACAGAAAACGACAGTTCATTCATGAGAAAAATCCAAAAAAATGCTATATTTCCATTATAACAAGTTATGATAGAATGAATGAATAATGGAGCTATATTCAAACTTATTAAACATGACAAGTTATGAATGAATGAATAATCGAGGTATATTCAAATCTATTTAAACAAATGTAAAAATTCCATGGCCCTCTGCTACAGTAACATCGCAATTCAAATGAGTTTCTCACTAGATTACTGACACAACTCATTATTAAACAATAAGTTCACGTCCTAAAGCCAAATTACTTTTTTTCTATGAGAGAACTGCCACATTTAGCATTAGCAAAAGAAAAGGTCCAAACAAAGTATTCAATTTTTATGCAATGAATTTTGTCAGCACATTCTTTCTCCTGAATCACACCAAAATTTACTGCTCTAAAGATCCAAACAAAACCTTACCTATTCCTGAAAACAAAATACAAGAATGTTGACCCAAAAACAATAACACATATCATTTAAAAAAAAAAACAAAATCACTAGCAAAATCAAGATAAGAAAATCAATACAAAAAGGAATCCAAACAAGCCAAGCACCAACAAACAGGGCTAAAAACTCAGCCCCAGCAATCTGTACGGATCCACTATAACACCATCCCAAAGCAACCGCCACACGAAGAAAAAAAACAGTTGAATTTAATAAGAAAATGGGAGAAGCAGCACAACCCAGATGGCAAAATGAATGAAAAAAGGTAAGAAGAGAGGACTAACCGAGTCAGAGTGAGTTTTCAGTTTCGTCGTAATGGCAGTGAGGTTTCTAGCAAGCAGGGGAAGTCAGGTCAGTCTTATGAGGTCGGTTTCTTACTATAAATAGAGAAAAATAAAATATTTTCCTTAAAAAAAGAATGAGATATTTCCAGGATTTTACTTTTTAATTGTTTTATAAGATAGGGGAGTTGGGAGTTGTAGAGATTCTGGAACTTCACTCGAGAAAGACCCCTGGGGATAGAGAAAAATATAGGAGACTGCAGAATAAGATTTTATATTTCAGTATTATTAACATATAAAGTTGGGAAAGGCTTTCAGCCGTGTTTGTTGTGCTAAGAATTTTTTAGTTCTTTTTTTTAATTTTAAGTTATTATTTTTTTGTTTTTTTTATAATCTCATAGATATTTTTAGAAAGTGTAGTTACGGTTTTGATGATTCAAAACATATAAAAATAATAATTTTTTATAAAAAAATTAAATTTTTTAAAAACATGAATTGACCCGCGTTATCAAACACTCTCTTAATGAATCGAAACTCTCGATTACTCTTCCAATTTCATTTTAAATTAAAATATAATACAAATCTAATATATTTTTATTTAGGTTTTTTTTCTGTATTTATTTATTTAGTGGGAGTCTATAAAAATAACTAATAAAATAATATAAGTAATTTTATTAGAAGTGACCCTTGGTCCGGGGGATTGGTTCGGGTCATTTTACCAAGGAAGATTTTAGGGTTGGAGTACAATTATCGATCCCGTTGCCAGTAGCTTCGCTCAAAAAGGTCTTTAAGCTTTCCATTTTCCTGTCTTCGCTTGTCGTCAGTGTGTGCGGTTAGCCGTCTCCATGCTCGTTTTTTGAAGAACAATTTAAGCCGTCAGATTGGATATGATGTTAATGTGTAAACTGTTTTTCCGTTGATTATTAAAATTATTTATCTCTTCCCTTCACAATCGGCTGTCAGTTCTCGCAGGATCTTTTCCGTATCAAAGATGATGTTGGTTGCATTGGCTGGAGAAATCCATGCGGTTAAAGTTTAAGAGATAATTAATAGAATATTATTAATTATTCTTTAAACATCATAATAAAAAATTTAATAAGTTTAATAGGTTGTGAGATAAAAATAGTATTTTCATAATTAATTATTATGATGTGAACATGCTTGTTATTTTGCACCGCGCTGCAATTGTTATGCTATATTGTATTATTTGATGCTATGTTGTTAAATAAAAGCAATCTTTG
>Ga0307517_10009882_pt1 | contig 13442 bp, 13 predicted proteins | sample 23_EM_MG_FD_194515 | JGI IMG/M metagenome (GOLD analysis project Ga0307517, IMG submission 194515) | Populus trichocarpa ectomycorrhiza microbial communities from riparian zone in the Pacific Northwest, United States - 23_EM | ecosystem: Host-associated > Plants > Roots > Unclassified | place...
GAATGAAATGGAAGGGGAAGGAATGTGAATATTCGAGTTGGCCGTCAGAATATCGTGAATGACTTGTGTTTTTGTTGAGTATGAAATTTTTAAAACAGGGTTTTCTTCATGACAGCAAACACACTGAAACCACCCTGACTCAAGTCCACAGGCTTGGGAACATACTGGCCTGCTCATTGGTTATTCCCAAGCACGTGGTTATGATGTCAGTGGGTCTCGACCCATGGTGGGATGACAAATGTAGGCTTTGTCAGTCCAGTGGCAACCCCAATAAATGACATATGTCCCCTGCCAGATATGGCATGGAGCATTGAAAATATTCAGTTAGACCAACCAGATTTTGTGGGATGAGCCAGGATATATCAAGTAGGTCAATTGCTTACATTTTCAAATGCTTTTAATAGACAATTTATATTAAATTAAGATTGGCTGGGATTCAAAACCTGTCAGTCAATACTGCACCAATTGTAGTTCAACTATAGTTATGATGTAGCCTCAGCCCCTGCACCTGATGGGATCAACGTGCCCTCAAATCATGCACTGTTTGGAGGAATAAGCGGCTGAAGGGATCAGGAAGACATTTGGTGGGGAAAGGGAAGTGCAAACCCGAGTTGCTTATAGGAAGGTTGTGAGTGACATAATGTGATGGGCATTGGAGGGATGAGGAGGGATTGAAATCCTGTGAAGATGGGGGATGTAAAGTTAGTACTGACTATTCAACAATGAGTAGATAATTGCACCAAGCATTCACAGCAACTGCCAGATGAGTGAGGGGTGAGTCAGATGGCAGTGAGCGAAGGAAGGTGAGGGGATGTGTTTGATGTGTGACAAATGCGGGTGTTAAATTCCTGGAGGCTGAGCTCCTGTCATTGATTCTCAGGGCCACGTGCGGGATTTGCAGGCCAGCAGTGCTTGCCACAATTTAAAAAACCTGGGTCAACTTTTGAGCAGGTCTAAATAAACCCACACTATACCATGCTGGGGTTTTGTCAAATCTCAACCCAATATGGCGTATTTCAATGAAACCCACCAGGTTGGCTTAGGAATGGATTGATGTTGGCTCAGGGCTATCCAACAGGATTTGATCCATTTCCATACATATCCAGGAAGGAAAGAAGCTGGAGTTTGGAGGAGACAAGAACACAGAGCCATTCACAGTTGCATGCAGAGAAGTGATCTCTCATGGGCCATCACTGGTGGGAAGAGTGATGATAGTGCTCCATGCAATGTTGTCAGAGCTGCATTCCCTCAGAGGTGAATGCCAGATGCTTACTTGGGAGCCGTCCACAACAGTGGCAGGTTGTAGCACATATCACTGGGGGCAAGGGTACCCAGAAATGGGTAGGAACATTGAAGGAACATTTCAAGGTCTGGGTCAATTTTACTGCACTGTAACCAACAGACACATTTATAGAACATTTGGAATGTGTTGCTAAGATGAAACTGAAATGTGCCCAATGGTAACATTTAAAATGTTCTCAGACATGATTACAAAAATGTTCCTAAACTATCACCATAAATAATCCTCTAATGTTTTTGGCAGGAATGAGCCTCATAGCCCATGTTCCTCCAATGTTCCTACAAATGGGCCATGTACTTAAGATGTTTCCACTTGAGATGGGCTTAAGAATATCTAAAACTCATTTCTGGGAACATTTCAGTTTCATCTTAGCAACACATTTCAAATGTTCTATAAATGTGTCTGTTGGTTACAGTGCAGTAAAATTGACCCAGACCTTGAAATGTTCCTTCAATGTTCCTACCCATTTCTGGGTACCCTTGCCCCCAGTGTATTACAGTGGGCATTGGAGCACTTTCCGGAACGGAATATGCCAGGAATATGTCTTAAATAGGTTAGATATTCCCATACTTTTCCAACTGAGGAAACCATCGAACTACTCAATGGAATCCTCAGTTGAATATGTCCTGTATATATGTTGTATAATGTGTGATATTTGGATAGATTTTACACCTGGGATTATTGTTTGAATACTTTCAGTTTTCTGCCCCATATTCACAGTCAGAAAAATGTCAATAGTGTATGGTGACACCTGATTTTCTGATCATGAAAATCTTTACTTTTCCACACTATATTCATCCAATAGTTCCAGATGGAAAATACACCTGAATACTATACATTATATAACAAATATACACGACATACTTGACTGAGGATTCTGTCAAATAATCTGATGGATTCCTCAGCTGGAAAAGTGTGGGAATGTCTCACCTATTTAAGACATATTCCTGGCATATTCTGCCTTGGAAAGCACCCCAATGCCCACTGTGTATAGGGCATGTCACGATTTTTGCCTTTTCTCCTCATTTTCACGGCTAAGTCATAGATGCCCACATGCGCTCAGATCATGTGGACTTTATTCCGGACTTATTCTCTTTCCTTTGAATTATTATCTTATCTTTTATCTTATCTTATTACACTCACGCAATCAGCAAGGCAAGAGCACATGTTATTCGAGTCATCTATGGAAGGCAGACTACAAGTCACAAGAGACTCCCCTCAAGAACTTCCTCCTGCACTCCTCATCAATCTCGGGATAGACCACGAGATCGGAATCCTCATCCGGCCACACTGAAGCCCTCTTTGAAGCCTCCGCCTTCTTCCTCATATTGCGTGCCACCACCCGATCCAACATCCAATCCATCGTCCCACTCCTACCCAGATAGGCCTTATCGATCCGCCTATCCAACGACTCCAACTTCTGGCTCGATGACCCGGCAACCGGCGGCACCTCATAAGGGCTCAGCGACCTACCACAACTCGGCTGAATCATGGCCAACCTCTTCGGCCCCTTCTTCCCCCTTTGCTTTGCCCTCTGCCCACTGGTCACGGGCGCAGGCGTAGGCAGACGTGGTTGCTCACATTGGACACTCGCAATGGAGACAGTCTTCCCTGTCTTGGTGGATCCTAAAGACCCTGATCCCAGACTGGTGGGAGACGTGCCCAAGATTGGATCCTCCCTAAAGTAAAACAGGTTGTCCTTCTCCCCATGACCATTCATCTCCAAGTATAGGCCGATGTCAAAAAGACGACTCTCCGTCCTAATTGTGAACGCTCTCTGCGTCGCGATTAAGTCATGGATATCCTCCTTCAATAGGGCGATCTACGAATCTTGTCAGCCTGATAAACTTCAGACCACCGCCCAGAGATGTACCTCATTCTGTTGCTCATCAACTACCTTGAGGAGCTCATGGTTGAGACCAGCGGACGCCCTAAGGCATCTCTTCTCCCAAACAGTATGCGTGTCCGTTCCAGGAACGTCATCATGGATAATACGTCGGAGAAGGGACTTATATTGATTTCCTGCAACGCGAGGAACTCTTCCGGAGTCAGCATCCATACTGACGGCAAGAGCATAGCAAAAGTCTCCCCAGTGGAGGTCCTTGAAGGTCTCCGACAAATACGATCCCACACTCTTCGCACGACAGATGATCTCGTCGCTGGTCGGGTAGTTGGTAGAGGGAGTGGAGGAGAAGAATGTGGCAGTGGTACCACGAGATATTTGTGGGTAGGTGTGGAGAACTCAAGGCATGGTAGAGCAAAGTAACGAGGAATGATGGGAAAAGCTAGTCGAGGACTGCTGAGAAACCCTGGCAGTCTCATCCTCGCTTATATCCATCTCGGATTCCCCCTCAGCCCAAGTTCGGCCTCCGATGACACATCAAGGATGACTTGTGCTTTGTCAGGACTGTATTAGTGATTATTCATTCTTTTTCCCATGACCCACATCCTTTCCTTTTTACCTTTCCTATTTCGGACGGTTTCTTCTCATGACCCACCAGACCTCCGGTGGCTCACATTCATTTGTCATATCTGTTGAGTCAGCGCTTTGTCATTCGTTTAGTCAGACCTGGTCTGTGCGCATCCCAGTAGTATATAAGGACTAGTAGTATAGCACTGTACTCCCCAGATTTGATATCATCAGATTCTCCCTAGCAGCCTCATCTGCTGAGCCTGGAAGACTGGTCCCTTCTTAGCATCTCCTATCTGTCCCCTTCCTTGCCCCTCTTATCTGCTCCCCTCTCATCACTTGTCACCTGATCCCCTCAGCGCTCACCCATAGCAGCTCAGGGTGTGCTGTTAGGTTTGCCTGACAGGGCATCAATGGGACTCAGAGGGAGCAAGGTGATGCTGGTGCATAGCCTATTCTTTGAAATAACAGGTTCAACACACCATGGCAGAAGTGTATGTGAAAAAGTACCCTTGCAAGATCAGTGCTCGGTACTTGAGGCTTCATTGCATTTCATCGTACGGATGCAACCAGACCCATTGATCTGGTGTTTGAACTCGCCATAGGACGTATCAGCAATATCCCTATCACTTGGGGCAGAGGGGGTCTTACCTGCCAGGCAAATTGAGGGTTTGTTGAGAGTTTGTGATCAATTTGCTCCCACTTTGCCCAGCAGGTAAGTTGTGAGTTCATTCAAAACTTACCCACCACTTTGATCTCAATTTGATCAGTGGTGTCATGGCCACTCTCGCCCTAAGCTCCTAAGCACAATGGGAAAGACTCTTCCTAGTCTAACCCCCTAGTCTCTATCAAGGACTAGGCAGTTCCAGTAGGTATCCATTCCACAAAGGACAATAGCAAGCATCCTACCAATGTATCCCTATAATCAGGGGCACTGGAGTTACTAGACGATGCTTGCCTCAAACTTGGGCAACAAGGGAGAAGGACTTGAGTCGTCCATTTGATCAAGGGGATGAGTGAAGGAGAGCGAAGAGGATGGGGTTTCCCAGCAGAATAGACCCCACCTGTCCATAACAGCACTAGGGGCTGAGAAGGGGAGAGGATTTCCTAAGATTCAAAAGCTGAGGAGTCCCAGCTGCTGTCTACTTGGTTTTATACATGAGTGACTGTGACTGTGACATGACAACAATAAAACAATAGAAATGTAAGAGAACAATAAAGAATAATGGAACAAGTGTGTGGGTACATTGTTGTCTAAATTGGGACAACAATGGGTCAAATGACAATGAGTGGTCAGTGTGAAACAATGAGATAAGAGAACAATTGACATGCTCAAGAAGATGAAACAATAGTAGGAGTAACAATGAAAAGGTCTAGGGAAGGTCCAGGATCATGATGTCATGAATGGTGTGATATGTCGTGATCATGGAACAAGATGGTGAAGGAATGACAAATAATGATGTGATACTGTGGAAGAATGACGCAAAGATGTCGTGGGAGGGTGAATAAGATGGGCGGGCAATTGATGGTGAGTGGTGATGGGGTGATATACTCCCTCAATGAAAGATAGGGGTACTAGGCCTGAATGTGCTGAAGGGAGAGATCCTAGGATATATAAGTCTGGCAGGGATGCTGGACACACCTCATTGGATCTCTTCCTTTCTTTTCCCACCATGTCTCAATCATTGCCGCCCATCTCTCTTGACAACTATTATCTCCAATGGCTTTTACTGCTCCTAGTAGTGCCCATGTTTGGAACTGTCCTCACAGAGGTACTGTTTCTTGCATGGACCCACGCTCACATCACCTGGACTTGCATGGGATAGAGAAGTACAAGACCAACCAAGGGTGTCAGAGTTTGTCCATCTGTTTGTTTGAAAGACTAACAACTCTGATCCAGATGATTGATATCACAGCCTATACGTCCACTGAAAACCCATTGAATTATTGTCATGCAACCTACAATGGTGGTTACTTGGATGACCAACTTTGGGTTTTGGCAATGAGTATGGCATGCTACTTGGACAAGACTCATCACAACATCGGAGAAATGAGGAACACTGCAGAAGACACTATTTTGTAGTGCATGATCCACTGTGGGGTCCTCAATCAGAGTGATATGGATAAACACTGGGATAGCTCGACTTGTGCCATGCATCATAATGTGATCATCAGGGATCAGCTTTGGACATTGGTTGATAGGGAGCGTGATTTAGTGAGCTTCTTGTTTATCTTTTTTGTCACATTGTGATTGATCTTTCTGCAGGGTGATCATTTGGAGAAGGAGCTTCTGAGTCTTCATCACGAGTTGGAGGGGGTCAAGACTGTGTAGACTATTATGAATGAGTCCAACAAGGCTGCTAATGCCGAGTACGATCAGGAACTCAGCAGCTGCAGCCCAGTCTTTCTAAATGTTCAGCTTATAAGCAGAGCAAGGTTTGTAAATGTCCCTGCTTAATTTTACATTTGTATTTGTGGTCTCACAAGGGTATATAGGCCTGAGTACCAGGGGTATGGGCCATCATCCATCACCTGTCAAGATAAATGATCTGGCCTAACCTAACCTAACCTAACCTAACCTAACCTAACCTAACCTAACCTAACCTAACCCTTAACCCTAACCCTAACCCTTAACCTAACCTAACTATATGTATCACTCATTACATAATATCACGATCTGACCTAACCTAACCTTAATCCAATTAGGAAATTCCAAATTACATAACCATCAAACTGAACTGGCCCAATGAGGTAATTGTTGATTATATAAAATATATATTTATCATTATGTCACAGAGAAGATAACTGTGAAAGATATGATGGATTAGGATTACCAAAACAGTGGACCACTGGCCTGAGGCAATGGATTGAATGTTAGACCTGGGGAACTATATTTATAAATGTAGTTTAGGAATAAAGGTACATTTACAATTGCAAGATTAAGCACAGTCATTTACAAAGGTTACTCCCATTGTAAGCACAAACATTTATATTTACTGGGCTGCAGCTATTGCTCTTGCTCCATGATTGATAGTATTTAGGAGCGCATCAACAGATCTACCAATGGTACCACATATCATGCACTCATTCAACTGGACCCCTCAGGAAACTGGCAAGAAACCTACCTCAAGCTAAAGGACTGTGACAACAGAGGCCCTGGGAAGGAACCCAAGGAGGAGGGAACTGGGGACAGCTCATACGCCCTGTCCTGGATCTGGCTCTCAAGTCCACAGGCCTGAGATTCCACTGGCACAATGGTCATCAATAAAGTAGCAACAGATGAAGAAGTCAACAATGTAATGCGAGTGAATGGGCAACATCTTTTGCCCAGATGGAGAGATGGGTAGAGGAGCTTGAGCTCTTGCAGGAAGAGATGTGATGAGTGGTGGTGTTTCTGGAATAGTAATTGACTGCTTGGTTGATGAAGAGAGAAGCACAGTTGGCCTTGGTAACTCCCAACATTCAATCTGGGCTGGATGCATATGCCCAAAAGCAAGCTGCTGTCTATTGTGACCTTGTGACGTCTTTTGCAATACTCTGGCAACCCAAACTGGCCTCACACCACCTCAACTACTCCTGGGCAACTTCATGTCTGCAGTGACATAGCATTTTGCCTGCTGACACCAATCCTTCCAGCTCACACAACCATACAACCCCCTCTGGTACGAAACATTGTGAACCTGATGCCCCACAGACTCCCCAATCCCACAGTCTCTCCAGGGTACATAACATTGACAAAGGTGTGCTCTTGGATGAAGTGGACTCTGACAGTTTGACAGGTACTTTGTGGAGTGATAGCGATAAACTGGTGACGACAACAATAATGATGACTTTGACTTTGACCTTGACTTCAGCTTAGACTAGGTCTCAATGTGTGTTTGTATTTATCCTTGTTCTTGTGTAGTTTGCGTCCCCACCTCATATCTCTGCATTGATGTACTTGCTTTCATCCCCATGTAATGCATGAGAGGCCATTGAGTAACATCCACAATACCAGAATATACATATCTGTTTCTAAAGGGTTTCAGTAATGGAGGTCTATTGAGTGGCTGTCCATAGAAATAGATACATCTCTAAACATCCTAGAAGGGTGTCAGTAGCCGAGGTTTATTCTTCAATTATCTGAGGCTCTTCACATACCATAGGTTAATGAAATCAAGACACTAAGCATGGAGGTGACACCAGTGGTCAGTCAGCACAAAGTGGGTGGGGTTCAGTCCTTCCCCACCCCCATGGTTCAGATGTTTGGCCAGTTTTCAAACAAAACAACCCTTGCACTGGGATTTCAGATGCGCAGTTTGGAGGCAATGTCCACGGCCCAACATAATGGACAGAGTCTTGAAAGTTCCCGGATATTCATGTGCACATGTCACATAGCCTTACAGATAGTGTGCGACAACATGTAAGACAAGATATGTGTACAGATGAATGGCTGATTGTCCATGAGACTAAAGATATCTTGGAATGTTGTAGAAGGGAGCCACTGGCCAAGATTTACACTGTCCACGACATGACACTACAGATGTGGTCCTGAAAGATCCACTACAAGTCCCTTGATATTCATCCAGACTTGTGTACACAACATAGCCTTATGGATGGTCACCCAATGCTGCGGCTGTTGTGGCCGGCAGACAGGACACTTATCACCCCAGAATACCTGTTGTCCTGTCATAAACAAAAAGGCAGATATATTGGAGCTATCAACATCATCAGACTGAGTACGTAGGCAATGAGAATTTGTTGGTGATGTGAGAACAGGCAGTTTCTGGAGAGGGTTTAGCAGATGAAGGGTGGTAGGGTTGAAAACTTACAGCGAGACATTGTCAGAGAAATCATTGGTGTCAATGACAGCTGTTGGTGCTCTGTGCTAGGTGGGTCCTTGAGAAGGACCACTGTGGGGAATCTGGTGGATGGGAGCATTGCCACACCCACAGCATACAGGAATACAAACATGGTTACAACTCCTATGCATTGTAGTGCTGCCAGTGTGGTGTTGGTTGGTGGGGGTGTTGGCAGTTCCAGTAATGCCACCAATCTGATGTTGGGTAGTGGAAGCGTTGATGTTTGTACCACCCACATTGTCAGGTGTTACTCCAACACTGCAAGTGGCCATGTTGGGGGTGCCACCGAGGCTGCCCACCGAGGCTGCCCCAACCCCAAGAAGGCTGAGGTGATCTGTCAATAATGAAGTTGGTTCAAGTTCCAAAACACAGGAGGAGATACGTGCCAATGACCACCACACCCTCAGACTCAAGGGTCTTGATGAGGAGGTGGTGGGCCATGACCTGATACATACCACCAAGGGACTGGCAGAAGCTCCTGAGTTTGCTTGGTGTTATAGATGTGGAGGATCTGAGGATGTGTTGAAGGATGGTGCTGAGTTGTTCTTCCATGAGAGGGACTATTGAGGTATCCATTTCAGAGTGCAAGATCTGCAAAGGATTCCAGTCAACTGGGTCCCAGGTTGGGTTCCAGAGGAGAGAAGTAAGGGTGGGGCTGTCTATTGGTATACATATGAAAAATTCTGAAGGGTGTTCATGTTGAAGTTTGGAGGCCATATTCCTTAGTGTCCTGGGTAATAAATATAAATTTTAATTGAGGCACAGACAGGGCAAATGAAAACCAATTTACATGGATAGGATTGGGCAGCTGGGGTAGCTGGGACCCAGAAATTGCAGAAGAAAAGGTGGTGGCTTCCTTTGCCTGCTGTGGCTGCTGGGAGGCACTTGACAGACCAGACACCGGAGAAGCTCTTGGAATCAAGGCCAGTCAGAAGAATTGCTATAATGTGTCAGTCCACAAAGTAAATGACAGTCTTGTCACCCCCTCCCCTCACCTCTCCGTGTCCCTTCCCTCCTCATTGACCCTCCCTATTCTGTAGGTATTTTCCCCACATTTATTCACCCACATTGCTTCCCTGTCACCCCAGTATCCCACCTCAAACCATGGTTGCAATGTGGAAGACTCCAGAACAGGTGGCATTTCTCAAAGGATTTCTTCCAACATATTTTTGGCACATTGAGGAGGGGAAAGTGAAGGATTTCTGGGCTGAAGTGATTGAGGAATGGTTCAAGCATTTCCCTCTCAGGGATCTCCCCAGTGACATGGCCAAGAAGGATGTATCTGTGGAGAAGGCTTGCACTGAGGCAAGGGCTAGAAAGATACAGGTGAGTGGGTGTTAGAACAAGAACTTACCACCCCAAACTCACCTACACAGCAAATCAAACAATATTTCACAAAGGTTAGAGACACTGGATCAAATGGCTGATAAAACCTTCATCTTGAAGAAGGGCAATCCTGGAAACTGTCTGAAGTCCAGACATACGTGTCCATTTTCTACGAGTCTTAGATTCAGGCAACCTTCCTCTTGTGTTGGGAGGAAGCCAAGGTTCAATACCTCAGATCGACCAATGTCCTAGACATCCCAGAGAGCTCCATCTCTCCTGAAGATAGTCATCTGTTGGAAGATGTAAGGGTTCCAATATCATACAAAAATATGGTGGCCAGTAAGCTGTGGGAGAAGGAAGATGAATGGATAAAACAGGAAGTCCAATTATGGCACCAGGCTGACACCACCAAGATGGTATACAACACCAAGGGGGAGGAAAGGCTGGAGCTCATTCATGAGTATAGCAAGTGTTTGGTTATTTATTCTGGCTGTCCTTTGCTCACCATTACCCCCAGAAACACCTCTGCTCTTCATAGGAACATGGGAAACATCCTCAGGAACATTGACAGGAAGTGTGCTGGTAGAGGAATTATGTGGGTCACCTGCCTGTCTCCACTCACGGGCAGAAAGCCAATTGGCTACTTGTAAGTCTTTGATTTCTCTATTTATCTGGAATCAGATGCTGATTTTGCCTTAGCCAGTGTTATGGAGAGGCCACTGGTGGCCAGGACTTTGAAGTGTTTATTGGGACAGAGAAAGCTAAGGAATTCAGATTGCTGTTTGGAGCTTGGATCTAAAGATATATTGTGAATTACTCCCCAGGAAACCTCTCCCAATGACTGCTGCTAACATCCCACCCAGCGCCCTCCCAATGGGAGATGTTCAGTCTTGAACAGCCTGTTGATGGTCCGGCAAGTAACAATGACCAAGAAGATGCTTCCCAGGGAGGACATACTCATAATGACCTTTCCCCCACTGACCCTCTGTCTGAAGTGGCCCCAGAACCATCTCAACCCATTGCAACACCTACTGACAATCTGCCAACTACAGATATCACATTCACCCAGTCCCAAACCATCCAACATGCCAATATCAAACCTAACAGTCCAGCTATGTAGGTCTGGCTTCTCAGCTTCATCATGCCCATCCAAGTTTCTACTGACCTCACTGAACCCATGGTACCTTCCCAATGTCCCCCTCTTGTCATGTCTACCAAGCCTGGACAAAATGAGATGATCTCCAATGGATCTGTCTCAATTCCAACTCTCATGATGTCCACAAATGTTGTCATGCCAGACCGACCTGTTCCCACGCCAATGGTCCTGGAGGTTTGCTCTGCCACGAACAGTCTCTCTCACTAGGGGCAAGGATACACAGAAACGAGTGGGAACATTTTAGGAACATCTCAGGGTCTGGGTCAATTTTACTGCATTGTAACCAGCAGACACATTTATGGCACATTTGGAATGTGTTGCTAAGATGAAACTGAAATGTTCTCAATAGTAACATTCAAAATATTCCCAGAAATGAGTTTCAGATATTCTTAGGCCCATTCTCAAGTGGAAACACCTAAAGTACATGGCACGTTTGTAGGAACATTGAAGGAACATGAGATATGAGGCCCATTCCTGCCAAAAACATTGGAGGATTATTTGTGGCAACAGGTTAGGAACATTTTTGTAATCATGTCTGAGAACATTTTAAATGTTACCATTGGGAATGTTTCAGTTTCATCTTAGCAACACATTCCAAATGTGCCATAAATGTGTCTGCTGGTTACAATGCAGTAAAATTGACCCAGACCCTGAGATGTTCCTAAAATGTTCCCACTCATTTCTGGGTACCCTTGCCCCCAGTGTCTATAGATCACCTGCAACCAGCCATGATTGATTTGTCCCTCCTGATGGCGCCTGTTCAGCAGACAGTGTGGACAGTGCAGATACACGCTGGTGGAGAAGCACCCCAACCTGACCACAGTCTATCTCCCATTCCCAACATTGACAACCCATCCCTCTTCACCCTCCCCAGTAACACTTGGGAGCTGCTGTGGATGAAGAAGAAAAAAACACTCACATATTTCAGACTGATGATTAAGACAGACAACATGTCTAGCCTGATTTCAAACTGGTATAGGCTTGAGGAAGTGTTAGGGTTCTCCAAGCAGGTAAGTCCTTTGCGTCAGTTGCTAGAGATATTGTCCTCATATTTAGTAGACCCAGAGAGGGTTCCCAATGGGGAGTTGTGCGGGGATAGTTGCTGTCTTCCTCAAGAATGGTCATAGTTATGGGCGGGGCTACAGCCTTAAACTGCATTCTTTTGGCACTGAGGTCTCAAAATGGTAGGGTGAGATTAATGAAACAGCACATGTTGGTTTTGGCGGCCCAACCAGTGTTTACACACTGGTCGTCTTAATGTCCTGGTGGTGCTCAATGCTCAACAGACAGCCAGATTCTGAATGCACTAATTTCACCACCATAGTGGAAGACACTGGGGGCAGAGGGGGTCTTACCTGGCAGGCAAATTGAGAGTTTGTGATCAATTTACTTCCAGAAAATTTTGAATATTCCCATGATGTTCCTGATGGGGACACCCTGGTCACATGATCTGGAACACTGTGAATGTACCAGCAATTTCCTGACCCAGAAACACTGCAGGGAAACTTGTTGGGAAAATTCTGAATGGACTTGAGATGTACCAGCCCAGGACACCACCCCTTGCCCCCAGTGTCCATCACCTGACTCAACAACTCCAGGGCCTGCTAAATCATCAGACCCCTCTGGCTCAAGTGAAGAACAAATGCTCTCACTTCTTGAGCACTCATCATCTGCCTCTCACCCGCTCCTTTGGTACTCAGCCCTCCCAGTTCAAATCACTCATAGATAGTTGGAACAGTGTCCTGCCTTGGTTTTCATGACTCTCCAATCCCGAGTACATGCCTGCATAGTGTCTCACCACTTCAAGCCTTTGGTACCTTGCTATTGCGTGTCTCCAATGCATTGTGACATTACATCTCCTCAGTGTCATGACATCACAACATTATGATGCAGTCTCTCATATCTCTATGTCTTCCCTTGCGTCTTGACATTTTCCCTACTCTATCCTGATTAGTAGCTACCTTGTCCCCTCCATCACAACTGTCACGATCACAATGTGATCCTTGAGCACTCATCATCTCTAGTACCCCTCCCCCTATTTCACCTTTATTGCATGCTCTGTCTCCCTTTTTCTTCTCAGCCCTTCTCTCAGTGTAAGACATTTCAGATATATATATAGAGCCCTGTAGTAGCTAGAAGAGCACTTGCTCGGATGAGGAATCCCAGTCTCTTCCCCTGTCCCTCAAGTGAATTCCCCTTCATCTCTATCATCTCTATCATTGCTCTCGTCATCCCTATAGTTGCCCTCATTGTCCCTATTGTTGCTCTCATCGTCTCCATTGTGTCAGGGCCACTCTGTGCCGAGACCTTCTCCAGGAAACAACTCCAACTAGGAGTTACTAACCGTTTCTTGAGTAGCTTGCCCTTGCTGAACAGAGACAACAATGAGCCACAAAGGTGGGTAGAGGT
>Ga0307517_10009883_pt1 | contig 13442 bp, 17 predicted proteins | sample 23_EM_MG_FD_194515 | JGI IMG/M metagenome (GOLD analysis project Ga0307517, IMG submission 194515) | Populus trichocarpa ectomycorrhiza microbial communities from riparian zone in the Pacific Northwest, United States - 23_EM | ecosystem: Host-associated > Plants > Roots > Unclassified | place...
TACTAGTGCCCCCAACCCCTGCTCAACAGCCCCGCCCTATTATACACCCCCGCCCTCCCATCTGGCACCCTCGGCATATCATCCACCCTACCTGCTCATCCAAAGGACCCTATTACTAATCCTAACCAACCCCGGCATCATGGCAATACTTCTCTTTTTCTCTCTTTTTTGGGTGGTGGGCAAGTACTGCTGTGGATTTATGAAGTATGTTAGGCAGCTACCATGTACTGATATATAATAGTGGTCACTACAGGTGATTATTCCTGGGTGATTTCATTGGGAATTTCATTATTATACCTGGGGAATTTTATTGTGAATTTCATTATTATGACTGGGCTCTTCATTGGGAATTTCATTATTATATCCAGGGGATTTCATTGTGAATTTCATTACTCTACCTGGGTGCTTTCAATGCGAATTTCATTATTATACCTGGGGGATTTCATTGTGAATTTCATTATTATGACTGGGCTCTTCATTGGGAATTTCATTGTGAATTTTATTACTCTACCCAGGTGCTTTCAATGCGAATTTCATTATTATGACTGGGCACTTTCATTCAGAATTTCATTATTATATCCGGGGGATTTCATTGGGAATTTCATTACTCTACCCAGGTGATTTCAATGTGAATTTCATTATTATATCTAAGGGATTTCATTGGGAATTTCATTATTATACCTGGGCACTTTCATTGTGAATTTCATTATTATGGCTGGGCACTTTCATTGCAATTTCATTATTATACCCACCAGTAAACAGATGACAACAATGCCAGATGTGGCAGTCAGGTGGTTGCACTCGCTGTTGTGCACGTTGGGGAGGAATAAATCGTTTGAGAATGGGTTCCATCAGTCTGGGCTTCCCAATTAGGCAAGCAGTGCCACTTGGGCTTCCTCAGGCTCTGGAGTCTGGATCGCTACTGGGCTTGTTGGGCTCACTTTTTCATAGCAAAAAAACTGTATATTAGTACATACAATACATTGATATCTATTCTACCTTTTTCTAGCAATCAGGGGAGCCAGGAATAGGTGGATGTGGTTGGATCAACTTGGATGATGTTCCCTTTGGTTATCTTATCTTAGATAACAATTATTGGGCCTTCATTTTGCAGCCATTGGGACCATCAGACTAGTAAAATGAATATATTTTCCCAAGGAAGGACTAGTCTTCCTTGGGTTTGTGTCTAGGTACAACTGATACAATTTAAAACATATAATTTAAAACAAAAACACAAAAAAGAGTGGATAAAGAGCAGAGCTGGCTGGCTCTGCTCCATTGTTCTCGCTCTCCCACCCTGGGATGGGGTGGTTCTCTGCCTCCGTCGCCGTCGTCATTGGCATTCCCATCCAATAGTGGGTGGCCACCTTCTCCGTCACTATCATCGTCGGCGTTCCATCTCCTTCTCAACCAGTGGTGGGGGCATCCCTCCATTGGCCCTCGTCCTCGTCCGCGTCGTCCCTACCCAGTGGTAGGGTATGGTTCAACTCTCCTGGTTACAGGGTTTCCATCCCCTCCATTTGTCAGTGTTGTCGGTTTTCCCACAAACGGTGGGGTTGTCGCTTTTCATCATTGGGTTATTGGGTGGTGTGGGTCTGGTTGTTGGGTCATTGCTGGGCTTGCTGGTCATTGTTGGGTCATTGTTCGGTGCTACTCCTCGTCATTGGGTTGTATGTTGGGTCATCCATCACTGGGCTGGCTCTTCATCGTTGGGGTCAGCGCTACTGTTGGTTGTTGGGGTGTAGTCACTAGTGTTGGTGTTGGTGCTGGGCTCCCCTCACTGGTTGTCGGTCGTGGTAGTGCTGCTGTGTCGCCCTCGTCACGTCGTCAGTTGGGTTGGATTGGGGGAGAGAGGAATTGACGAAAACGAAGTACGACGAAAGTCGCACTTCGTTTTCATGGTGTACTTGCTGGGCCTCCCACTTCCTGGGTCCCTCCTTGCGTTTCTCCTTCCCCCATTCCTCCCTTGAGTGACAAGCTGTCCTCATCGTTCTTGTTGTTCGGCCTCCTTGTCCTCCCCATCCTTGTCATTTGCCTGGTCATCTTCGTCGTTCACCTGGTCGTCCTCGCGGTTCGCCTGGTCGTCCTCGTTGTTCGCCTTCGTCGTCCTAACTCCTCCGTCAAGCAAAGTTGCAGCGCCCACATCCCTCTAAAGAGGGGAGGGGTGGGTGCTACTGTGGTCTGTGCTGCACATTCTAGGGCATTGGTGATTGAACCCACATCTCTCAGGAGAGGGGAGGGGCTCATGGCCGGGTTGTGGTGCATGGTTGGGAGGGAGTAGAGGTGTCGAGGAGGAAGGTGGTGGTGGAGGAATGAACCAACATCGACCATGATGCGGTTGATGTAAGATTCAAACTCCGCTTGCCCCCCATAGATAACATTCGATATGAGCATTCATGGGCCCAATAGTGAAATAAAAAGTTGTATTATTTTATAAGTATTCCAAAATTACTACATCCAAAATTTCAAGGTGAAATACTAAGAATTGAGCATGTAATTTAAGAAATATGCCAAAATGGCAGTTTCCACCATACCCATTGTGAATTCTCTATTATAACCTCCATATTAATTAGAAAATAGACTGTAATATGGCTCTAGTACACAAATAAATAAAATTTAGATACTTTGGCCAACGTAACTACTTGTTGTGGAAGCTAGAATGACCAAAATTCAGTTATGGACCATAATGAATCAACTTATGGTCCATAACTGAAATCTGGCCATCCCAGCTTCCACAAAGGATAGTTACTTTGTCCAAAGTATCTAAAACTCATTTATTAGTCAACTAAAATCATATTCCACTGCTATTTCTACATAATACAGATATTTAAATAGAGAACTGACAAAAGGAATGCACCTGTATATGCTACCTTGATATATCAATACCTTAGACATGCCTGAAATGTATCATAAGTCCACACTGGGTATTCCCCACCACCCAAAAAAAAGGAGTATTGCCATGGTGCTGGGGCTGGTTAGGATTAGTAATATGATCCTTTGGTTGAGCAGGTAGGATGATTGATATGCTGGGGGTGCCGGATGGGAGGGCAGAATGTGCAGGGGGTATTTCTGGTAGAGCGGGATATGTAAACATATGTAAACAATCACCAGAGAGCATGCTGGGGGCACTTACTTGCTGTTGGGGCCATTTGGCGGGGGTTTCGGGTGGGGTGAAAACATAATTAGGGTTTAGGATATTAATAAAAATATATCCCACCCTTTCCCCCTGGGCACGGGGGCAGGAATGGATGCATTGAAAGAGGAGCATTTGGATGACATTTCCATTTTGGGAACGTGCCATCAAAACCGATCCCGCGGGCACCTCTTTTCTATTGGGCTTATTTGGGAACCGTTTTTGATAGGGTAAAAGTGTATTTGTAGTCTAGTACATGAATAAAAATGTATTATACCATTATTTTGAACATTGGGGGATTGCAATGGGTGGATGCGAGCATGCAGCTTTGGATGACGCTGTGCGCTCCTTCCGTTTTGGGAAGATGCCATCAATTTGGCCTTCCTGGCCTGGTTTTTGCTGCTGGGCTCCATGGGGTCGATTTTTCATGGTTGAAATCATGTATTTAGGTAGCTATGATGTATTTGCATATAATACACTAATTTTTACGCGTCTGGGGGATCAGGAATGGATGGATGGCGAGGGATGTTGTTGGATGATGTGTTCCCAATTGGGAAGGTACTCCCAAGTTGGGCTCCGTTTTCTATTGGGCTCGGAAAACAAATGTATTATAGTAAATATGATGTATTTACAAGTAATGCAATGTATTGTATGTGTCTAGGGACTTGGGAATAGGTGGATGGCTCATGTTCCTCATCATTGTGCCCCAACTCCTCCTTGCTGTCGTTGTATCTATCCCCCACTTACTTTCCACCCTGTTGCATTCTCCACCACGTTGCTGTGCTCTCCACCTCCTTGTCTTCTCTACCTCCTCAGCTTCCACCTCCTCATCTTCTCCACCTCCTCATCGCGTTCTACACCCCCTTGCTGTTCTCTCCACCCCATCGCCGTCCTCCGCCACCTCCTCGTCTTCCCCACCTCTTCCTTGTCTTCTCCACCTCCTCTCCGTCTGCTCCACCTCCTCCCCATCTTCTCCACCCCCTCGTCGCCTTCTTCACCACTTCCTCATCGCCTTCTTCACCACCTCCTCATCGCCTTCTTCACCTCCTCATCGTCTTCTCCACTCCAGCGTCATGTTTTCCATGTCGTTGTCGTGCCATCTTCGGCTCTACTCAATTGAATTGCTCGTAGGCATTTTGCATCTTCATTGGGGTTCTCCTCAAGGCTGGTGGTGGGCTGAATCATCGTCATTGTTCCACCCTCGTGGTTGTCCATGTCGTTGATCGCCACACGGATATTGTTGGGTTGTTGTATTTGCCGCCATTGGGTCGCATTCGCCATGGTTGGGTTGTATTTGTCGCCATTGGGTTGGGTTGGGTTTTGGATTTGCCGTGGTTGGGTATATTCACTGTCTTTGGCCACCTCCTCACTGTTGTTGGGCTCCATTCACTGTGGTTGGGTCGTATTCACTGCCGTTGATGAATTCAACTCGCTGCGGTTAAATTGAATGGTGGTTGGAGGCAGACAGGAACAGAAAAAGACGAAAACAAACCACAATTTTCATTGTGGCTTGTTTTCGTGATGCACTTGACAGGCCTCCCAATACCTGGGTCCCCCCTTGTATTTTCCACTCCCCATCCCCCCCGATTACTCCATTGAGCATGAACAAGCAAGCGGCCCACAAGTGGCCCACATCCCTCTTGGAAGGGGAGGGGTGGTTGCGGGTATTTTGAGGGGGCTGGGAGCATTAGCGATTGGGCCCACATCCCTCAAAAGAGGGGAGGGGCACCATGCGGTGTGAACGCGCGTTGATGGGCCGGAGTCGAGGTGGTGGGGTTGATGTGGTGGTGGTAGAATGAGGGAGAATGAAGTGACATCAACCATGATTACAGTTGAATTCAAACTCTGCTCTCAAACATGACCATCATGGTTGATATCAATGCATAGTAGTGCGATTAAAAATATTAAATGGTATTCAGTTTATAAATATATTAAATGTACTAGATCCAAAATTTCAGAATAAATAGTTTGAATTTCAATGTGTTATTTAGAAAATAACATAAATGGACGAACTCACCACACTCTGTCAAAGTACCATACATCAGTTCACTATCTTACCCACTGTATTATGTAGAAAAAATACTTGGATGTAATTTAAATACACTAATAAATGATATTTGAATACCTTTCCCAAGGTACCTACAGGTTGTGGAAGCTAGGATAGTCAAAGTTTCCTTAGGATATGAGCTTGTGGCTCATATCTCAAGCTTGACAATCCGGTTTTCCACAACCACTGGGGATGTCGGCTCACCTATCTAAAATTAATCTATTAGTTTAATTAAATCATATCCCATTATTTTTTATACATAATACAAAGGTTATGATATAGAATTGACAAAAGAAAGGTGGGGGTGGGAGCTCCTTCCTAATAAGGAATAAATCTCGAATAACATCTTCAATTTTTCATTATCTGACTTGAAATTTTATATTTAGGAGTATATACATATTCTAGATCTATCTAGGGCTAAAAATCTATTATCGCTACTCCTGACAGAATACGTGACCATTATCATTGGGGGGGAGTGGAGTTTCGACATGCATGACATGCGTGACACCCTCAGTCTCGTCTTTGTGCCTTTCTCTTTCCACCTCAATTCACCCCCAACCTACATGCATCGGCAAGGCCTGGAGCCCCTGCCCTCTAGTGAGGGATGTGGGCCCGATCACTATATGACTAGGATGGCCCAGCATGACAATGACAAGGGACTAATGGCCACAACATGATGACGACGGATACCACCATGACGATATGGCAATAATGGATACCACCATGACGAGATGAGACGGCGACGACGACGGCAAGGAGGAGGAGGAGGAGGGATGTGCATGTATCTGGATGGATAAAGGGAGGGATGAGGAAGCACTTGTGAGGGCCAGCGAGTACGTCATGAAAAATGAACCACAATTTTGTCGTGGTTCGTTTTCGTCTTTCCTTCTTCTTCCCCCTCACTGATTCCCAACCCTATGCCCCTCTCATTTCCTGGACAGCCTAACCTAAACCCTCAGTGCGATGGATTTCACAACAGCGATGGATTCGACAACAGCAACAGATGTGACAACAGCGACGGATTCAACAACAGCGACGGATGTGACAACAGCGACGGATTCAACAACAGCGACAGATTCAACAATGGTGACGGATTCGACAATGGTGATGAATTCAACAACAGTGATGAATTCGACCATGGTGACAGATTCGATGATAAAGAGGCAGGCCCAACATCAGTGCGAGGGATTCAGCAATGCCACGATAACACCCCCCAACCTCCCAAACCCAATGAATACAGCCCATTGGCGACATGTGCGGAGCATCGAACCCACGACAAGGAGGGGAAATGACATGAGGAGGAAGGGGATGGGGTACAACAACAACAAAGAATAGAGTGACAGACGCTGATTGAGGATAACTTCTCGTTCATGTCTGCAAGCTTGTCGAAGTGAGTGCGAACATCGTCGCTAACTCCACAACTGACATTTTGTATCTTCTGCCTCAGGTTTATCGCAACCATGAGGGAACGTCCTTCAAAGATCTGTGCAATGGCGTCCCAGACATCTTTGGCAGTATCTTTCATCTTCACCTGGTTAAAAACCAAGTCAGGGACTGAGCTCGCAATGCACTGCGTCACGGTCGCCTCATTGGTATGCCACTTATCGCAACGCATCTCGGAGGATCAAGCTACAAGCTCAGTCATTGACGTATTGAAGTCTTTTGGCAGAACTTTTGTACCCCCACTTGGATCGGCAGCTGTACTGTAGCCTGTCATTGGTGGGAGATAGCTCCATAGCGATAAGCACTTCCGGCTCAGGGACAACTTTATCAAGATGATTAAGTATGCCGTGAGTGTTTAGCGCCCATCAGAGTCTATCCTTGTAGGTAACCCAGTTACTGCTGTCGGCAAGGAGTTTCGGAACCTTGAAGAACTCTTCTTTGGACATGGTAGATACAAGTAGTAGCAGTAGAGTTTTGGACAAGTTTATAGATGTAAAGCAGCGGGGTAATTGTGGTTTAGAGTGCAAAGGTGGGGCCCATAACCTAGTGAAAGTATAATGTGGATTCGACTAAGGTACTTCGAAGTACATGATGGGTATTTATACTAAAGTCCATAACTGTATTCTACGGATAATAGTAAGCAATATAAAGGTCATACGAAGGTCAAAGCGAAGTAAATAAGAATAAAGATAATAGAAAGGAACATATTTTAAACAGGACAATCTGGTCCCAGCCAGATCTCCCTACCAATGAGGGGTGAGTTCCAACAATTGAGTATATAATTGAGTAAACCGATGGGAGAAGTGAATATGGAGGGGGTAAATGGACGTATTTTGAAATATAATCTCATGATAATGTGTATCATTATGTCAGCCATTTTTGTATTCTCAACTTTGAAGAAGCCATCATCAGTAAAACATATTTTTTAGTCATAGTGAAGTATAGCAAAATCATTATTCCTGTAGTAATCACATAAAATCCCATAGCATCCATAGACCTAAAGTACTACATAGTGCTAGCACAAATTCCCTGTAGCACTACTGACACTACTACCTTACTGAGTCCATTATCGAATGTCCAAGCACCTTCAAGCATGTGTGCAAGTATTCCAACAACCATGGCATATTCGCTCCAAATGTCCATTCCTCCATGTTCAGGCATGAGTTGTGCTCACTTGCCCAAATGTATAAATGGGACCCAATGGCGAAATGCAACATTATTGGAACGCAGTTCCTGGGCAGCAATGTGAAGGGCATGTGCAGACTTACTGACATCAGGTTGTGGAGTGGGTCTTCCATCAGGACCTCTGAAAATTTCCTTGTAAAAGGTGTCAGCAATGATGGGCCCATCCTCATCCTTCATGTCCCTGACAGGTCAATGATATTAGCTACCAATTCTTGATAAGCCTAAGCCAATAAACCTACCACATCGTGGCGACTACATATCGAAATCCGCAAAAAAACAGGCTCCCTGCTAGACTCATTGCCTCATCCGGAAGGTTTTCATCTCCCATGGCTGTCTCACAAGCAGAGAGGAATGCAAGGGAACCATTAGGCATATGTTCCTTCATGATTCTCGAGACATAGAGTATGCCATCCTGGAGTTTTAACCCACTGTTAAGTGGTTGTAATCGGTTCTGTATCCCATGACATGCAAAGTGCACTATGGACATGTTCGAAAGATGAGCAGCAACTGTTTCAACAGATGCCGACATCCCAGGAATTCCTAATTTGATCAACGAGTCATCTGGTGCATGTTGTTCTATATTTTGCAATTCCTTTCGTGTGGAGGACAGGTCTTGGGATTGGATTACGACCATCATTTTGAAGGGTTCAGTTGAGGGAGTTGGATTGTGAGCAAGCGAGGCTCCTATGGTTGGTGTATATGATGAGATGATGTAATCAGAAGCACATTCAATGGGTTGTTGGTCATCATAACAGCCAGCAGCATGGATGGGGAGGAAGGAAAATAGCCCAGTTGGACACCATTGCAAGATAGGTGGTTCCTCTGATTTCTAAACATAATTTGCGGGTGAACAGGTTGATTGTTACAGACTAGAGACTCACCTCTAGCTTTAGAAAAGTAATGACAGGCTTTACAACCTCGTTCCACAATGTTTTCAAAACAGATCTGAATATATCATCTGAAAGTATCTGACCAGCTTTTCTTACACCCCGTTCTGCTTTCAGATCCATCCAATTCTGCAAGGTTTCCATGGTGGCTGCAGAAAATGGATTTGTATTTTCAGAATCATTCTCGATGGATGAACGCCATATTTTGGATTGTGAGGCGGCAGCTTGTATCAATTGGACAAGTTTGCACAACTCGCTAGTGGGTAAGCTTGGGACAGCGATGTGATGAACAGTTGTTGATGTGATGATGAGAATGTGGCTACCGCTGCCATTCGCTACCAGACTGGCCACTGGATATTCAGATGCAGCAGATTGCAGCAATGATAAACTCCGTGGTTGTAAGAAATTCTCAAATCCCTTTAATTGTCTGATTTTCTCAATGGATTTTGACCATTCTTCATGGTGACGATTCAATCGGGATGTTTCCTGATCACGGGCCAGAGCCAGACTGTTCAGAGTCCCAACTGACATATCCCGATGGGATCCTAGCTCCAGTGTAGTTGCAATGTTTCGTAACCGATCAGCGAGCTCTGGTGCAATATTATGGAGTTCATCGAAGGGTGAGCGGAGCGACAGGAGCTGTGACCAGAAAATGGTCCGCCCTGCCTCCAGGAACTCTACTGCCTTGTCTAATTTTCCTGCTTGAATAGCACATATTGAGGCATCCTGAGCTAGCCCACGACTAAAAGCTTTTAGTACTCCGTGACGTGATGCTACATCCAAGCTAAGAGCAGCTAATTGGGGCAAGGTCTGCAATGCAGCATCGTACGCATCAATCAATGAGGGATGCTGTAGAGTATCTGCATAGTGTATCCAGGACTTCGCCCTTTTTAAACGCCCAGCTGCAGATTGAGAGATGCATTGTGTAGCGGCAGCAAATGAAGACATCGCTTGCTCCAAACATTCCAAATCGTTTTCCATTTCTGAATGAACATGTATAAGCATTTTGCCTTGGGCATGGAGAGAGATAGCGCGACCTGGATGCAGTGGTGGACGCAGCTCAAGAGCTTGTCTATTCAATGAAATGGCCTCATCTAGATTATCTCGTTGACTTCCTTGCTCAAACTTAATTGAGAGTGTAAATGCAAGGTCGCTGAGAGCGTCGGATCGACCAGGATGAGGTGGAGGTCGTAGGTCAAGAATTTGTCTGTGCAAAGAAATAGCATCATCAAGGTCACATTGATGCCCTCCTTGTTGAGATTTAAATCGGAAAAATAATGCATTTGCAAGGTTGCCAAGGTTGCCGGATTGTGGGGGATGGGGATCAAGCTCAAGAGCCTCTCTGTTCAATAAAATAACCTCATCAACATCACCTTGATCACCTGTTTGACTAAACAGGTAGGACAATACGAATGCAAGGTTACCGAGGATCGCGGATCGATGGGGATGAGATCGAGGATGGAGCTTGAGAGCCTGCCTGTACAACTGAATGGCTTCATCAAGGTCGCATTTCTGGCCTTCTTTCCGACATCGGGTGGACAATGTTGTTGCAAGATTATTGAGGGAGGCGGAATGAAGGGGGTGGGATGGGGGACGGAGCTCGAGAGCTTCTCTGTCCAATGAAATGGCATCATCGAGATCACATTTCTGGCCTCTTTCGAGAAATTGGGTCCTCAGTGCACGCGCAAGGCTAGCAAGGGCACTGGATCGATCAGGGTGTGGTGGAGGGCACAGGTTGAGAGCCTGTCTGTGCAATGAGATACCCTCATCAAGATCACCTTGCCGACCTTGTTGCTTAAATCGGGCCACCAGTTTACTTGCAAGATTGGCGAGGTAGCTGTATCGGCTCACATGGGTTGGAGGGACAAGATCGAGAGCCTGCATGCACAGTGACACGGCATTGTCGAGATCACCCTGTCGACCTTGTTGGTTAAATCGAGTCTCAAGTGCATTTGCAAGGGTATTTAGTGAGTTGGGTCGTTCGGGATGAGGTGGAGGGCGGAGATCAAGGGCCTCTCTACACAATAAAATGGCATTGTCGAGATCACCTTCAAGTTGTTGACCTTGTTGGTCGAATCGAGTCTCAAGTGCTTTTGCAAGGTTATTCAATAAAGTGGATCGTATGGGATGCCAAGGTGGAGGGCAGAGATCGAGGGCCTGTCCATACAATAAAATGGTTTCGTCGAGATCATGTTGCTGCCGCCTTTGCTTGAATCGGGTGAATAGTCCACTCGCAAGGTTGTTGAGGGAAGTGGATTGGTCATGATGGGCGATTTTGAGAGCCTCTCGGTACAACGAAATTGCTTCATCAAGATCATCCCGCTGACCTTCAAGTTGTTGCGAAAATCGGGTCAGCAACGTATTCCCGAGGTGATGGAGTGATTTTAATCGATTGATATCAGGATGAGCAGGAGGGTAGAAGTCAAGACGCCGTCTGCACCATGAAATTGCCTCATCCAGATCACCACGTTGACCACCTAGCTCAAATCGGGTCCTCAGCGATTTTGCAAGGTTATCCAAAGCAAAAATATAATTGTGGCTCCCGACTGGATATTTTGTAAGATTTCTTAGGGAATCAGAGTGGTGTGGGTGTGTGATTGGATGCTTATCGAGAACTTGACGGAACAGAAAGATGACAGTGTTAATTATTTCAAGCGATGGCGCTTCCTTGAATTCCGCCATCAGAGAGTTGGCAAGGTCGATATTCTCAGATCCTTCATCTTCATCCTCGTCGAACTGCTTATGAAATAGAGGGTGATTAGGATTCGGGGCAGGAAAGTAAACAAGTTTTGCTTACATTTACTCCAGATCCTTCATCTTCCGTCATAAACGCACTCCCAGCGTGCTCTGACATCTGTATACATTTTATTTAATCAGGCATTAATTTAGACGTCGATGCTAAAAGACCTACCTGAGAGAGATAATTCTGTCGCCGATTTACCTCCAGCTCTTCTTTATCACTGCCTGATGCCTATTCTTGTCAGAAACGATGTTAAACTAATTGGAGTGGTTCGCGGTTCATACTTCGTAATTCATGGTCATAGGAGTGGGGTCGGGCTACGATAGGGTAGGGTATTCAAGTTAGTTCTGCACATTGGATGGAAAGTCGACGGGAGTACTTGATTGGATGCGTCCTGGTCTGGGGGTGCGTTTAATTCGGACATAGTTCAAGGTCGTCGCAGAGGATTGCAAAGAAGAGATTAGAGTGAGCTTGATAACTATGTATTCTCCAAGTGCATTGTTAAAGTCAAATGCTGTGAACTGTCTTGCCCAAAGCATTGCCTCGTGGGTTCCACTGACTGCCTGTACCTGGTCGCATCGCAATCTCTTGTATTAGTAACATTCAACCCAGCGGCGGGAGACGACACAGCGTTGAAAGACGGTAGCTTCATGATGCCTATGCATTGACAGTGCTTCACGTATTGCATAATCACCTGAAAAGGGCATTTCCATTGCATTTCCAAGTCTCGCGCAACTTGGGGGATTTTTCGCCCTTTGCCCTGTTATAATGTTGCTACCTCCCATCTTTCCAATTGTAACATTTCCAATTGGTAGCATGAAGAATCGATGAGAGCCTACGAGTGGCAGTTGACAGGCAGTGAATTGTGTCTGCCCGGCTGTGTGGCAGCACAGCTACGATGTTCCGCACAATAGGACCCTTACTCTCAAACCGATGCCCAACTTATTCCTAAGACATCCAAACACAGTGCCCTCTCACATTCGAAGGTAAAGACGAAAGCTCTTTCCCACATCGAACCTTTGGATTCTCACTCGATTGGCTATCCGTGGGAATTTTATTAGGCGACTTTTCCGATAAGATAACTATTGCGTTTGTTCCACCAATGTAAATGTTAAGAGGAAGGAATGCTTTTGAGAGAGTATATAGTATTGAATGACAAGATAACCTGTACATCTCATCCCTGTCAAGTTGAGTATTAAAGAAATTAAAGTGATCGGAATACCACCTCGCGAACGCGCCATTAGGCCCTTCGCTGTCACGTTCCTGTTGAAAACGGTACATCTGAAAAGCGGCCTCCGTCCATTGACTGCATGTCAAAGACCCCTCCCTGCCTAAAGTGGCCGAGAGCTTTTCGACGTCAATGATGCTAATACCCTTGGTCTCTCCGGCCAAAGGGTTAGATTTAATGGTAGGCAATGTGGCCGCCTTGTCAATTATATAACGGAGATTTTTGTTTAGAAAGAAAGGAAGTGGAATCGAGACACAATTTTCGGTGTCAAAAAGAGTTTGCGGGAAGATGATGGTGGCAGGAACACCAATAACGCGAGGCATCTGGAGAGAACCATCCATGCAGCGTCTCTTCGCAAGTCTAGCCCCTTCGGCAGACGTCTTTTTGGTGACATCCGCACCTGCCACACTGAAAGCTCTCTTGAGAGAAGGGTGCTCACCTTCGGCCATCGCTTTCTGGGTGTCTGCCACCCATTTTGCGACTGCGATGGACATGACAGGTCGGTAATGTGCCCGGAGGTCGTCGTCGAGAAGCTGAATTAATTCGCCCTCTTCGATAGTGACCAAGGACGCCAGGTCTGACCCGTCGACAGGGTAAGCTTCCTGGTTCAGCCTGTGATTAAGTTTAGCAAAAGTTCGGGCAGAATTTTCTGCCTCTAGCTGCTTGTTTTTCTCGAGTTTACCATAAAATGGAAGGTCCTTGAGAAGCTGAATGACATCTGGGTTAATGTGAGTACGAGGTACCCGAGGTGGAGGAGGATCAGCAGGGAGAGGGAGGGC
>Ga0307517_10009884_pt1 | contig 13441 bp, 14 predicted proteins | sample 23_EM_MG_FD_194515 | JGI IMG/M metagenome (GOLD analysis project Ga0307517, IMG submission 194515) | Populus trichocarpa ectomycorrhiza microbial communities from riparian zone in the Pacific Northwest, United States - 23_EM | ecosystem: Host-associated > Plants > Roots > Unclassified | place...
TTGCAAATCACTTCTCTCCATTTTAACCAACTGTGGATGCGTTCAAGACTTTGGAATCAGCGAACTGGTGCAGGAATTAAATCAACTCATCGTCGCTGGTTTGTCGATGCAGAACTGGTGCAACAACCCGATTGTTTCTGAACATCCCACGTCGGCTGGTAATGGTCACCAACAGCCAAGTATTTCATCCAGCCTCAACTTGCCGGAGCAGCCTATCGTCATCGGACTATCTAGCTTATTGTTTAGCCTTGGGTTGAACGGCAATTCGGGGGTCATTGTTGGTGGTCTTGGAAACGGAATATCCAGTACCGTAAATGTCATCCTCAACGGCTTGTCCCTCGGGCTTAACAACTACGACATCACCAGCGTAAATCCTAAAGTGACAATCATACCTCCAAAACAGTCCAAATTGGTGTAGGCCTTCACACCGCACTGTGTTTCAACTGTGTCTAAAGCTTTTTTAGGTAGTTTGGGTCGTTATCCCTCAGCCTTCATATTTTGTCAAGTGATTTCTCAAGCTCATCCTGGATGACCTGGGAGGACGCGCCGACCAACACATTGTTACAAGGCATCGAAATAGGTAAGTCACATGACCTGACAATGTGGCCATTACATTGCTCTTTCTACCGTCTAGGTCCAATACCGAACCCCTCAAAACTGGCCCAAGAAACCTCAGAATATTCGGACATTTTCAAAAACATATGGTGGCCCCAAACCAATGTACAACCCATATTTGTGTACATACATTTCTATCCACAGGCCGGTAACTTTTTTCCAAAGGTTTTTAACGCACCCGGCTCTGGCGACTTAGCCTCTTGTAGATAGATGTCCTTTCATAACAAAAAGAGGAGGGTACTTGGGGGAAGAATTTTTTGAAGAATTATACCATTTTGTGGGATGCATAGATGTTAACCAATTTGATTCATCAGTCGTGATTCTATTTTTGCTATCACTCATAACCTTTTCTTTCATCCTCCCTAACAATCAACCTCTCATAACTTTCTCTCCAACCCATCGTTAGTGCAACATGAGCTACCCCTGTGAAGCAAAATGCGGTCGCTGGTTTAGTGGTTCTCGTTCAATGAACGCTCACCTCAGAACTTCCAGGTCTTGTGCTTGGTACGCAAAGGGGAAACTAAGGGATTTGGGGTTGGATGAGGATCACGATCTCAACGCTATTCCTACACCACAATTACCTCTTGTGCCGGAGCAAGACATTGATTGGGAAAACTACAATGACGATGATTGGGAAAACTACAATCCAGACGAAGATTCAAATATTGACATGAATTTTGGACCCTATGCCGATGAGTTCCTTCCTACCGAGGAGCCTGAGGTGGGAGTTGCGGGACCAGGACCACAGACAGCAGAAAATCGGATTCTCCAAGGAGCAGCGAAGACAAGGCATCCAGTTCTTGATGATGACGATGATGAACGGGTTATACAAATTGATCAAGACGCTGGGAAGATTTATCGACATGACCCACCTCCAAAGCATTTTCAAGTCGACAAGGATGGCGATAGCTCAATGGACAGGGACAACCTCTTCTTCCCTTTTGCATCTGAACTAGACTGGCGAGTAGCACAGTGGGCGGTAAAAGATGGACCTGGACATAATGCTTTTGATCGATTGCTGGAAATCCCTGGAGTAAGCAGATTTAATTCTTTTTGTTTCCATGTTTTCTAATCTTGTTTTAGGTTGTCGAAAAGCTGGGACTTTCCTATCACAATATTCGAGGACTCCACCAGAAGATAGACGCCATTCCTGAAAAGGCTGGTGAATGGAAGACCATTAAGCTTACTTTCGATGAAAGGCCAGAAGAATCCTTCACTCTTCGATACCGAGATCCTGTTGAAGCAACCAAAAGCCTTTGGAAGGATCCTCAGCTCTCTCCTGGAATGGTCTTCGCAGGTCGGAAAGTCTTTTCCGACAAGACGTTAAAGAATCGAATTTTTACGGAAATGTATACAGCAAAATGGTGGCATGTCCTTCAGGTGACTATTTTATTTATTGCCTTAATATTTCTTCTTTAACATTCCCTTAGTCTCTTCTCCCTCTGGGCGCTACCCTCGCTCCAATTATTATCGCAACTGATAAAACTCAACTCACTCAATTTTCCGGTAACAAAGCCGCTTATCCTGTTTACCTCACCATTGGGAATATTCCCAAAGGCACTCGACGAAAACCTTCGAAACACGCATGTATCCTCATTGCGTATCTTTCCGTTGAGAAGATGAATCGTTCAAGGATGAACGACCAGCAGCACAGGTCATTTGTTCAAAGGCTATTCCACGAGTCGATGCGAATTGTTCTTGAGCCTCTTATCAAAGCAGGCACTGATGGCGTTGAGATGACCAGTTCCGATGGGGCTGTTAGACGCGTGCACCCTATCCTCACCTGTTATGTTGCGGACTATCCAGAACAATGCCTTGTCACCTGCGCAAAATACGGTACATGCGTCAAGTGCAAGGCCCCTGCTATTGACCTTCAAAACCCTACACCTGCAGAAAATCGCTCTCAAGAATGGACCGAACAAATTATCAAAGAGGCCAAAGAACAAGCAGATGGCAAGGCTGGGAAGTTTCATTCCTATTGCATGTCGAACGATGTTTCTGGCAGCGTCTATCGGCCGTTCTGGGATGGCTTCCCACTTTGCGACATTCATCGATCAATCACACCTGACGTTTTGCACCAGCTTTATCAAGGGGTTTTCAAGCATTTGGTCAGTTGGTGTCAAAAAATCCTCACACCCCAGGAACTGGATCGTCGCATTCGAGCACTACCTCCAGCCTATGGTCTTCGACAATTCAAAAACGGAATTTTCGCCATGTCACAGATATCTGGCACTGAACGAAAAAACATGGCGAAGATTCTTCTAGGCTGCCTTGTTGGATGTATGCCCACACAGGGAATAGCAGCGGTTACCGCCCTCTTGGATTTCATTCACCTTGTGCAGTATACTGCCCATGATTCTATTACTCTCGGATATCTAAAAGATGCGCTGAATCGATTTCACGAAAATAGAGAATACTTCATCTTCACCGGCGTTCGAGAAAACTTCAACATTCCTAAATTCCATTCTCTCCTCCACTACATCGAAGCTATCGAACTTTTCGGAACTACCGACAATTACAACACGGAAATGTTTGAACGCCTCCACATTGACTTTGCCAAACATGGATGGAGAGCCTCCAATCAGCGAGATGAATTCCCCCAAATGATAAGATGGCTTTCCAGACAAGAAAAGGTCACTAGTTTTGAATTCCACCAACAACAATCCCAAGCAAACATTAATTCTGATCCTGATCAAACCATTGTACTACAGCAGCCAACAACAACTAAGACGACGAAACCAACGATTTCAATTGCAAAACACCCCAATTTCCCCATGCGATCACTATCCCTAATAGAGGAGCGGCACTCTGCCCCCCACTTTCAACATTATCTTAAAGTATTCCTAAATTCTTTCAACACCAAGAAGGTGGCCAGTCAACACCTCGATGCTGCAATTCTTCCTTTCAAACAGGTCAACGTCTACAACATGTTCCGATTTCATCCCCAGGGTATTCATGACGAGGAGGAGGAAAGTGACGTTGTCAGAGCCCTTTCTGTGTCCCAACAGAATCCACGTGGTCGATTCGATACTGTCATTACTATCTTGAACGATACAGCAGAGTCTACAGGGCTGGATGGTAAGAGGTCGTACTTCATAATAACTGCATGATTCACCAAACATGTCACAGGTACCAGAGTTGGGCGTGTTCGTGTCATTTTTACGCTTCCTGCAGAAGTTGTCACAATTACAGGAAAACAGCCTGCTCCACGCAAGTGGCCACAAGAACCACTGGTTTATATTGAATGGTACTCCAAACTGCAGAAGACTGCCAACGCTAGGCATGGACTAATGTATCGTATAAAGAAGGTCACAGCGCCGGTTTCATCCACCTCAAGTTCCAGTAAGGAACAGATACCTAAAGTACAAGGTGCAATAATTCCTTTATCACGTATTCGTCAGAGTTGCATGTTATTCCCTGTCTTTCCCGCTTCAGTTCCTACTCATTGGACACCAGATAACGTTCTAGACGAGGCAGACACTTTCTACATTAATAATTGGCTTAGTAAATATAGTTATCAGACGATTTGGTAGTAGTACTATAGTATATTGATTAAATAATACAAAGATTTTCAAGGGGCATGCACCGGCGGCATATGGGGTAGGGGGGGGATAGGCAAGGGCTTACCCAAATTAGAATTTCCGGATGATTATTTCGCCATTTAAGGTCTACGGAAGATCGTTATCCATTGTGAATCTCCTAAGTACTCGAGTTCTGCGATCTCAGGAGTGTCCGTGCTAAAAAGAGCCCAAATTCACGTTTTGGCTGCGGTGGCTGAGTTCGGCCCGGTTCAACACTGTTCGACGCCGCTGCACATCGTTGCTTCAACCATCGCGAGCGGTTATCTTCGTTGTTGCATCCTCTTTTCCGATCCTATCATTTTTAGAATTTCAAAGTGAATATCCCGCTATATATCAGGGCTGCCGCCTGAATGGCTATCATGCCATGCCTCAGCGTTGTCACACAAAGTGAGTCCTTAAACATTTGCTTCCGTTCTGCCCCCATGTCTCACGAATTCGCAACAATTTCAGATGTAGAAACATTGACCCTCTCCATAGCCACAACAGCCTCTATCTGCTATGAAAAAGGGGAAGAAGGCCCCAAAGGTATGCTATTGTACATTCGGAGAGGTTCACCACTAACAATCAATATCTAACAATAGGAACCGCCGGAGCATGACGCAGCAAGCACTCGTTGGTGCCCAGAGTGCAAAATTTCTGTAGGACTCAGCTTCGCCGGCGAGAAGAACTGGATGCAATATATCAACAGTGCCGCTCACAAGACAAATGTCTGAAAAGCTGCAGCCGTCCCCACCAAAAAAAATCAGTTCATTTTTTACCAAGACAATAACGCCTACTGCCTCCAGTTCGACCAGTACCTTAGCTCTCACCCCCACACATCTTCTCCCTAAGCTACCAATCCGTCCACCTCTCCGGCTTGCTCCTTTACCTGGTGATCTGCCCCCAGTCAAACTTGGAGAAGCCTTGAGCGCTCCAACAACACTACTCAATTGGTTCAAAGCGGCAATTGATTCGCTTCCTCTTGTCGTACCCGTTGGGATCGATTCCGACGAGTTGGCCGCATTTTCAGGGAATCCAGCGGCACTGATTGGCCCAGACGACGAGCCTTGGGAAATTTTAGATCAGGTTTTGAATCGACTTGTCGGCTATGGAGCAACACCAGAGGGTATTTCGTCTATCATTCAACGAGGTCAATTTGGGATGGATGGAATGTACAACTGGGTACAGGCGTGCATCGAGGACCTTCATATCGATGAGCCATTACTTGAAGGAAAGATTCAGCGGCTTATGGAGTTCATGTATGTTCTTCATTTGCATTTGACACAGGAAACCTTCAAGCCTGATATCTACATTTTAGCAGCCCAGTTCCAGTGACTGAGCGTGTCCCAGAGCCAGTTCCGATCATTGGGCTACCTCAAGAGCTTGATCTCCCGATTTCTGAACCGGGTTTCCCGCAAATATTCGAAATCGAAGATGATACACCCACCGTTAGGCAAATCTTCTAAACCTGAGGTTCCTTGTACTGGATACGAGCTTACGCTCTCTGACTCTCAATCACCATTCGCGTCTTATCCGTTTCTGCTCCATGCAACAAAGGACATGCCATGGAAAGTCATCGTAAGCACCGAGAAACTTGTCCTCCGGTCTAACCGATGCACCGGCTATGGACGGTCTAGCAAGAAAGGCAAGGAAGTCAAACCGCTCGCTTGCACATTCTGCTCAAGCCTCGATAATGATACCACCGTTATGGGTATCTGACCGCTCCCTAGACGGCGCCCATGAAAATACGCCCAGGTCATACCTCACACCCGCCGAGATGTATGCATCACTCTTGAAGAAGAATGGCCAGATCAATCACCTCAGACTTAGTTCGTTAAATAATGCAGCTACTATACTAGTAGGGGTGCGAAATCGCCACCTGGACGCTTGGAAGCGAGTTAACGCGTGCAGGTGCCAGCGTTTTTTCAATCATCGAGAAGATCGACGATGCAGCCAAGCGAAAGTATCGCCCGCGCGGATACGATCAGCAGGATTTTGAGCAAGCTTTTCTACGCCTTCTTGGATGGCTCAACACCTCATTGTCGCTCCACCAGCAGCTTGTTCATCTTAGCTGTGCAGCACACTTAGTCCTCACTCTCTACAACCGAGACAACGGGGATTTCATCCCAGTCCAGTCTTATTTCGATCTCATGTCTATGATCAAGAATGCGTACTTTTGCATTGCCAAAGCCCAAGTTGACAACCCGAACGGAAAATTCTTCCTTATTCTCTTAGGTACCGATGGCCTCGAGAAGATTTTTGGGAAGGTACGAAGCATGGTTGGGAACGACACCAATGCCGATGTTCTTCAGCTCGCAAATCGCATCGACGGCACTGTAAAGTGTGTCAACATTCTTGAACTTCATCTTGAGTGGGGTGGTGAAGCCCGACGTCTTCGTCTTGGTCCACTTCAAGGAAATGCAGACGATATCTCCAGCAAATACGACCACATTAACCCGCGGTCTTGGAAGGGCGATGTCCGTGTAAATCAAGTTGTTCTGGTTGGATGTTGGAATGAGGGCTGTCGGAATGCGGAGACCTGCCTGGTTAGCGCTGGCATTGATCCTCCGTTCGATCATATGCAAAGGGAGGGAGGGTATGGTGTTCTATGCCCCTTCGGAAATGGAAAGATTGTGTTGGTGGATGGTTTAAGAGCTGGGGAGCGTGACGAAACAGAGGAAGAGTACGACTTCCATTCGATCATCGAAACTACCGACTCGACAAGTGCAGACCCAGAGTCTGTCGAAAACCAGCCCGACATTGATGGCCTTGCTGCGACCGCCGAGCTTGAAAGTCTGGAAAACAAGACCCCGATACCGTACATTTCAATTGACCCGACGAACCCGTCAGCAAAGATGGTCCACAAATCATCTGTCCTTCGTCTCTTATCTGACCCACTCACATTCACTGAATCTCGCAATCGGCTCAAACTTGTGCGCGGATATTTGCGATACAACGAAGGCACCAATTTTGATGCCCCAAAATCGCCTTCTGCGCCTATTCCGGAGGACGATGATAGTCTTTATCTCCAAGACCCTGCGGTAACTCGTGTTCAGTGTGACAATCGGGTCTATTTGGCCGTTTTTCAAGTCCTCGGTATTCGACGTGATGGGAAAGAGGTTCCTTCGTTGCCTCCTATTTCTCGTTGAGCCAAATATTCGCATTCAAGGCCAAATTATGAAACTTGGCCTTATCATGCGGCCGCATTAAACCTAAACTAGCGGAAAATTTTACTATGACTCAACCTTGCTTGTACTAATCATCCTCTCATTTGTTCGCTATGCTCCAAGGACTCGCCTGCTGTTTGGAAATACAACTTCAAGGATCACATTGTAGAACGGCATCCATTCGCAAATCCCGACCTTTATGAGCCGATATGGCGCATTGGTTCCGACGAAAGAACTCTAATGCGGGGTGTTTATCTTGCGCGTACACGTATGAAGCCTTCGACAAAGTCAAAGGATCCAACATTGGTGGTCTCGGATACGCACAGCTCATGGCTTGCATTGCGGTATGTTATATCTTTTAGTTGATTTGTCTTCACTCATTTTCGATTTAACTAGGGACTTTGAAAACGAGGTAGATGGCGGCACCGTTGATAACTTTTCTGCATCAGAAAGCGAGTCAGAAGAATCCGACGACAATGAGGATGCCCGTGCTGGTGATTCAGAAGCCACAGCTGGCGCTGTAGATTCGATGGGGGTGTCAAGTGGTTCTGGCATCTGCCAAGTTGATGAGGCTGTTGCGCAAGCACCAGAAGATGATGAGGAACTTGACGTCAACGATGGGATGTCTCAATTCTATTGTTGAATTAACTCAACTCACTATTTCGACAGAAACTCCACAAGAACCAAGCACACGACCTCGGCGCAAGCGTAATCTGACCACGGTTGTGCAGGAAATCATGGACAACCGTATTTGCGCAGATGAAGGATGCGAGACAGTAATCGATTTGCTGTGTTGTGGCCCATGTAACCTTGTGGTAAGTGATAGTTTGATGCTTTTATTAGATAAATACTAATATATCTACAGTATCACTTAACTTGTCATGGCCTCATTGAAAGGCCCTCTGGAGGGTGGTTTTGCGATAACGAGTGCAAGGCAAATGCTGGAGGTAGAGTGATTTCTACGCACAAGCGTCGGTGAAGGCGCTAGATAGCTGTAAATAAGTGAATTATTGCCTTTTTGGGAAGCTGGGGGAGGGGGGGGGGGTCCATGAGGTATTATCGAAATAAAACAACCCCTTGTATGGGGATTTTTTTTGCGTACCCCTTGAAGATTTTTAAACACACCCAGAGAATTTGAGGAATTTAAAAGACATCTAAAGCACTCCAAAGCACTCCAGATAAATGCAACAATTGTCAAAGACACCCGGTCCAAACCCAGGCACATGCAGGCAATTGCCCTATTTCCAAAGACACCCAAAGACATTTAGAGAAGCCCAGGATGCTTAATATGCTTTGGCAAAGTGGGAAATACCCAAGCTTCTCTGGGACCAAAGGTCGTTTTCCTGATGCTTGACAAACCCTTACCCTCAGCAAGGGTCAGGGGTATTTATAAGGACAAATTTGTCTGCATAAATCACATTTATTTACATCAAAAAATGTTGTTTTTTAATTTAAAAACTTAGTTTTGGACTTTTATCACAGTTATACATAGTATAAGAGTGTTGTCAATGTGTTTTCGCTATTCAAAATAAATAAAAAATATTTTTAAACTTTATTTTACATTAAATTAGAAGAATACCCCTGGTAATGAAGCAAACCCATGGGTATTCAGAAACCCTTACCCAAACCCTCCAAAACCCTTACCCTTGATAGGGGTAGGGGTTCTACAGGGGTAGGGTAGGGGTTCAGCTGAAATACCCCAGGGTTACCCCTGACAATCCCTAGTATTCACCATAGGCACAGCAACGATGGTGGTGGTAGAAATGAGAAAGGATGATGTGGCAAATTCCAACTGCATCATCACATAGGTGACTGGGCTTATGATAAGTCACATACCTTTAAGTTGGCTATAACTCTCTCGTTTCTTAAACAAAAAATATGCTTTTAGAGCCGTTGGAAAGCTTGTAAATAGGAGAATATTTTGGTACAATTTTAAATGCAAAAACCGGTCAGGACCAGTTAGGACCGGTCTTTGACGGTTAGTCATAATTCCAAATTTGGAACTAACTGAGGACCGGACCACAGTTACGGTTAGCATCGGTTAGGATATTTTGCAGTCCTGATCGGTTAGAAGTCCAGTTAGATCTCGGTTAATTTCCGGTTAACTAACCGGACTTTCAAGCACTAGATCTTCCTCACTGGATTTGAGCATGGGAATGCTGTACTGGGAAATACAGAATTCCCATGATTAAAGATGATCTCAGAGACTTATAAGGGAACTTGGTACAATTTAACTGTGATGAAATATTGCCTAAGTTAGAGTCTAAATTATCCTTGAGAAAAATAGGTTGAATTAGGTGTCATCTAGATAGCACTTTGGAAACTTAATTAAAGAAGGTCACTCCAAGGTCACTCAGGTGTTAACTTTTGGAACTCAATTACAGCTGTTTTCAAATCTATACGGAATTGCAAAATTTTTGAAACGTCATGTTGGTCGTGTTTGTCCCGGAAGTGGCAGGACCCCAAAACTGCCTTGCGCGGGCCTCGTCAATCTATGCTAGCATCCCAGAGCCATTTCTCTTCTTTACCATCATAATATGCCTCGTCGTCATGTCTCTCGTGATCTCAAAGAGCGTATTCCATATCTTCGATATGTTGAAGGCTTCAATGTCAAGGAAATTGGAAGGATACTCAGCGTCAAGAAGTCAATGATATATCAAACTCTGAACTATCATCGAAACCACGGTGTTACCTACAATCCAACAGCCTTTTCATACTTCTCTCGTGGACGGCCTCGTACTCTTGCTGACACTGATCTCAACCTGATCAAGTCCCTGCTCAGTCAAGAGCCAACAATCTATCTCGATGAATTGCAAGATGAACTCTTCACACGCCACGGCGCTGTTGTGTCTATTCCGACCCTTCTTCGGTCACTTCGCCGTCTGCATTTCTCTTGTAAATCTGTCTCTATTCATGCCCTGGAGCGCAACGACTTGGACTGCTCAATGTACATGAACTGATTTGCTGAAACGATCTCGGATCCGGCTATGGTTATGTTCATTGATGAAGCTGCCAGAAACAAGAAGAATCCATCTCGTAAAATGGGCTGGTCGCTGGAGGGAAGATGCTGTGTCCAAAGGAGATGTTTTGTTCATGGCCAGCGGTTCTCCATCTTGCCGGTACTCACTTTGGATGGCATTATCGCCTATGATATAATCCCTGGATCAGTAACATCCGATCTGTTTGTCAATTTCTTGCGTGAACAGGTTGTATGTTTAGTACACAACTCCTTGCATATTGACTTTCTCATTCTCTTTTAGATTCCTCTCACAAACCCTTATCCTGGCCCTCGAAGTGTTCTTATTTTGGACAACTGCAATATCCATCATTCTGAAGCTGTAGCAAGCTTGTCAAAGATAAAGCTGGTAGATTATCTTCACATTTCCCTGTGGCCGTCTGTTCATAAATTTCAATAAAGGCTGCAAACTTATGTTCCTCCCACCATACTCCCCCGACCTCAATCCAATCGAGCAAGCCTTCGCTGCTATCAAAGCCTTCCTTCGTAGACACTGGAAGGATCAGTCGCTTTCTATCATGGACCGAGCATGTCAACATATCTTGCCCAACATGGCTTGGGGTTTTTTTCGCACTTCTGGCTACATTGTCTGACAACACTCTAGTAGACAATAACAATTCGTCACATTTTATTATGCCACTTCGTTTGTTTCTGATAATAAAAATACACGGTGGCTTCTGAGAAACTATGAACAGCTACGAACCAGCAAGGAATCATCAATCTAATCGGTAGACACGGTAGGCTTTGGGCTTGGGGACTTTTCATATGGTGGTGCGTTAGGGTCGAGGTACTCGGCATCGATGTCGGGAATGAAGCTGTCTGGGACCTTCTCGAGCGTCTTTGTTCCAGTGTTATAAAACCACCAGATAAACTCCTTCTCCCGGAAATTCTTGCCAGGGATGATGCCTGGTCCAAAAACAGACTCGGAACCATCTTCATTCATGTATTGCTTTTCAAAATGGATACAAAGACGCTCGTCAATTTGGGCAGGAGGTTCAGGTGTTGGAGAACGCTGACGAGGTCGCTTTGCATCTGGGCTGGTCCACCAAACATGGGCAGCACGCTTGAGCCGAAGAGCATCACCAATGCTAAGGCCACACGAGACAAGGTCGCTCTTGTCGAAATCGTCCATCATAATTACGTCAGGACCGAAGCCTTTCTCCTTGAGGGCAAACTCGAACATCAGCGCATTTTGTACGCCTTCATGCTCTTGCACATATTGAAGGAAACGGGGAAGCTTTGATGGTGTATTTTTTGGCGCAGGAGAGCTGGAGACAACTGTAGTGAGGGTTGATGGTGGATTCACCGTCAAGGTGGTTGTGTTCCATGGTGTTGTAGGAATGTTGAGGGTCTGACCCAAGACTACTCGGGCATCGGAAAAAAGGGAGGAAAGTGTTTGTAGAAAACCTTTACCACTTCCACAACCATCGGAGCTGGCCACGGCTTTTGGAGTCTCGAAAAGAGATCTGGACCGCTTTTTTGGATCAAACGCAAGAGTGTTTGGTGGATGATTCAAAGTTGCAGTCATGTCATACTTATAGACATGAGATTTTTACTGTTGCAAATGAAAGGAATGACATATGATAGCTCTAGACCACTCCAATATCATTGCAGGGGTAAGTGGGACTCTTTCCCCGTCGTTCGTGATGTAGGTATAGCCACTGTTGGCAGGGTTAGCATATTTCATCTCGAGGCGTCCTCGAATATATCCGAGCTCCCTTTCAATTCCGCTCTTTCCATTCTAAAATGTAATCAGACGAGGCATGTCATCAGAGCACTGTCAAACGTACGTCATTATCCTCTTTGTCTGAGCTGTTGTTCTCAGCGCTAGATTCCCCTTCATCACATCGCTAATGGGTCTCAGTAAACACCAAACATGAATAATTGCTCAGCTTGACATACCTTCCAGCTGGCCTTGACATCTTCGAGATTCAAATACACCATCAGTCTGGATGGCCCTTCCTCGAGTATCTTCTTTGTGAACTTCTCGTATTCGACAAACTTGTCAATATCTACGGCGTCTTTCTTTCTGTAGACGGCGAGGGAACCGTCATTTATACAACCAAATTGAGAGTATACAACACTCGCAGACATATGGTTTTTTTGCCATCGTAACTTTGATACCGAAGCGACTTTGCTTCTTGACTGGGGTATATTTGTCATAGTTGTATAGCTTGAGCAACGCTGACAGAAAAGAGTGGTAGTTTTCTTCTAAAGCTTTGAATGTGAACGTGAGTTCCTTCGTCTTGGTTTCCAGTTTGCCCTTTGGGACTGCAGCCTTTTTCCCACCCTTCAACGTGTCTTTCTTGCCTGTGGCAGGTTGAACTCGAAGAGATAAAATGACTTGCACGACCTCCACCTCATGTGAGGTATTAGGTGTAGGGGATCGACTGGGCATGGTGGGCATGGAGAAAGGAGTAGAGGGAAGGGAAGGCCATGACGCGGACGCGGTACCTGAGTGCCTTCAGAGTTGCTTCTCATTGTGCCCACGCTTTTGTTGACACTGACAGGTAGTTTCGGAGTCCTGCCACTTCTGGGACAAACACGACCAACATGACGTTTCAAAGATTTCGCGATTCCATATAGATTTGAAAACAGCTGTAAAGCAAGGTCATCTAGATACCATCCAGGGTGAGCAAGGTCAACTTGGGTCATGTTGGGTGGTACCTGGAGAACCCAAAGTACAACCTGAGGTGATTTAGATGAGTGAAGTCAATATCAAGTCCACTTCTGGAAAAAGGGTTTTTCCTGATGAAGTTTATTTAGTGTTTAAAGGTCTGGTCCAGTCCAGTCTTTTGCCCCCAAGGGGCTTGGACTGAGACCGAGACTGGTTCTCATAAATCTCAAACCTGTAAAAGACTGGACCGAACCACCAAAGACTAGTCTATGGTGGTCGGTCTCGGTCTTTTTGCAGTTACAAGACTGGTCTCGACCGGTTATGGTCTTAACCAGTTAGTGAGGTCTTTACTCTCCCCCCACATTCCACAAGGAATCCATATGGAATCCATATCATTCCAGGTGGATTCCACCCATTCCACATGGAATATGTTTTGGGTGATATCCCAGCCATTTTGGTGATTCCA
>Ga0307517_10009886_pt1 | contig 13440 bp, 15 predicted proteins | sample 23_EM_MG_FD_194515 | JGI IMG/M metagenome (GOLD analysis project Ga0307517, IMG submission 194515) | Populus trichocarpa ectomycorrhiza microbial communities from riparian zone in the Pacific Northwest, United States - 23_EM | ecosystem: Host-associated > Plants > Roots > Unclassified | place...
AATGGGTAACCCTTAGACCTACAGTAGCCTCAGCAGTAACAAACAATGCCCTAGGTAGGCAGCAGGAAATTTGACAATAACCAATGATACCCCAGTAGGCAGCGGCAAATTTTACAATGACCGATGATCGATGACTGCCGGGTTGGTCATGCTGGTACAGTAATCACTATCTTGGAAATGGACAACAAGTTGCGGTTCGTTATAAGCCCCTGTCGGGGAAGCACTTCGATCACCAGCGCCGCAAGGTTATATCGGACTTTCCACGATTTGCTGATGGCAGTGCAGCTCAATAGAACCGGTGATGGTACGTCCCTGTTTCTGTAACGACTTCGGTAACAAGCTACTTTTCCTACTTACACTACGCATTTACATACAAACTACAATCTGAAAGGGGTCTTTGCGTACTTGACTTTGGCGGAAGCAGCGTCATCCACGAACCAATACAACTGCCCGTGCGGAGCGGGTCGCACCCTCGACGCAGGGAGAGAGGTCTTCGCGGGATCGTCCATGATCTCGGCAAGGACATCCTGCTTGCCTTCCCCTGTGGCCACGAACGCGACTTTACTCGCATGGTTGATAACCGGGTACGTCAGCGTTGTCCTCTTGGGTGGTGGTTTCGGCGAGTCGTCCAAGCAAGCAACCCATCGATCCTCTTCGGCCAACAGTTCATGGCCTGGGAACAACGAAGCAGTGTGCCCATCCGGCCCGATGCCGAGCAAGATAAGGTCGAAGACCGGGAACCGTGCAGAGTCCTTCGATGCGAACTCGTGGATCAACTGCCTCTCGTAAGAATCGGCGAGCTCCTCAAGGTCGTCGAGGTGGGAGGGGTCAATGTGATGAATGTTTTCGGGCGGTATGACGACTTTGGAGAAGAGGACATCCATGCAGAGTTTGTGGTTGGAGTCTTCGTGGTTGAGAGGCACAACTCGCTCATCGGCGTAGTACACTTGCCTGCAAACCCCTTCAGCATCCAGCTAGGATCTCGGAGTTCGCGTTGTACTCGTACCATTTTTCCCATCTGACTCCAGGTTTCCCGATTAGCCCCCCAAGCTGCTTCGGGAGCGATCCTCCGGACAAAGCGATCGTGAAACGACCTTTTTTCTCCAGAGCTTCCTTCTGGGCTTTGAGGATGAAGTCTGCGAGAGCCTCGACGAGCTCAGCACTGGATGCGAAGGAGGTGAATACCGGGGGAGAGGAAGTGTGAGGCATGTTTTAGATAAAGGGAGGCGGATGATCTTGTTCGGTCAATGAGATTAGCCCGTAAGCTATGACGAAGACACATGTCCCCGAAAAATCAGAGTTAAATCCACACAAATATTCCCCGTGACCCCTCGTCGGATCCCCGGCATGGGTGTCAATCAGGAGACGGAACTTGAGCGAATAAATGGCACCCTTATTTTTCCCGATTTTTTGGTTTCTGCGTATACGCTGTTTCACGCAGCGTTTGTCTGCGTACAGCGACCGACAAGCCGAGCAACTCGGAACAAGAAACAGGCCTGCATACATCGAGTCACCTCCAGCTCTCTTCCAACCTCCTCCATATCATTCATGTCTATTTCACGCTCTCAAAGCCTGCTAAGGTCTCTGCCAACGCGGTCTTTCAAACGAGGTTTATCGAGTGCCGCACTACTTCGGACACACAACACATCGCACCCTGGACGAACACAGCTCACATGCGGTCATGCGCGAAGGTTCAATTCGACACACACCAATACGTCGGGGATTTCTCAAGAACCGGTGACTCAGAAGCCCGCATCCATCTCTGACATCGAGGTTCGGCCCAGTTGGTCCCGCTCGAATGATTCGCTGACCGCCCGCTGTAGCCAGCTAAGCTGGAGGTCCACCTAAGGGACCCCCCGAAAACTCCCCCGAAGCTCTCGGAACTGGTGTTTGGGGAAAAATTTGTGAGTTTCACACTTCCGATATTTTCTCAACGGTCATACCGACAATCCAATTTCAGACGGACCACATGCTGACCATCCCGTGGAACGCCGTTTCCGGCTGGGGGACCCCAAGAATTGTTCCATGTGCGTAGATCTACTTCTCTTGACGATACAAAAGTGTCTGATAGCCTCTCACAGACGGCCCGCTTGCGATCGAACCTTCCGCGTCCGTTCTGCACTATGCTCAGACGCTTTTCGAGGGCATGAAGGCGTACCGAGATGAAAACGGTAAAGTAACGCTCTTCCGACCCGACATGAATATGAAACGCATGAACACAAGTGCTTCTCGGCTTGCTCTCCCGGTAAATGACGCCCTCGAGCGCGGCTTGGACCTTCACTAACCAATCCACGGACAGAGGTTCAATGGGGATGCGCTTCTCACCCTCATCAAAGACCTCGTGAAACTCGATCAGCACTGGATTCCGAAGGAACCGGGCCATAGTTTATACATCCGACCAACCTTGAGTACGTGGTTTGAGGCTTGTCTTTCACAGGTGACTATATGCTGATCGTGTGACATTCAGTTGGGACCCAGAGAGCACTCCGAGTCACACCTCCGAATGAGGCCCTGCTCTTTGTCGTCTGTGCCCCTGTCGGTCCCTACTATTCGAAAGGATTCAAGCCCGTCTCATTGCATGGAACAACTGAATTCATTCGGGCTGCCCCAGGAGGTAGGCATTTCAACCAACGATATACGCGCCCGGGCCCGACCCTTGACCCATACGATCATTTCTCGTGACGTATCTTAGGTACTGGCGCGTACAAACTCGGTGCAAACTACGCCCCAGGCGTCATGCCACAGAAGAAGGCTGCCAGCGAAGGCTATGCTCAAAACCTCTGGTTGCATGGTGAAGAGCATTACCTCACTGAGGTAGGAACGATGAACGCGTTCGTCGTCTTCAAGCGAGGAGATAGTAAGGGGTGTGCATACTCTCGAGGACTCTGGACCGGCTGACGTTTCCAACTAGCCACAACCCTGGTCACCCCTCCTCTTGACGGAATGATCCTCCCGGGTGTGACCCGCGACTCCGTCCTGGCCCTTGCGAGGGATCATGCCTCTGGGAAACGCCCCCTGCCCGGTCTGCCATCCAACTTGGTTGTCGAGGAGCGGGGCGTGACTATGGCCGAAGTTAAGTCGGCTATACAGAAGGGAGAGCTTGTCGAACTCTTCGGAACCGGAACCGCTGCCGTGATCTCTCCGGTGGATAGAATTGGATACCTTGGTGAAGATATTGAGATTCCCGTCGGTGAGGATGGGATGGGACCCCTCTCGAGGCCGTTCTGGGAGCGGCTGGTGGGTATCCAGAGGGGGACGATTGAAAGCGACTGGAGCGTCGTCGTGTGTGAGTAAGGTTGGCGGTGTTGGGACGCGTCTTGGTTGGGACAGGCACCCCGCAAGGGTGGTCAGAACATAGACAGTGCGCATCTTCTCATTCAAGTTTAGTATACCCAATGACCTAACCCGTTGGTTGTGGGTTCCGCTGTCTGTTTTCGACGTTGAGGGGAAAGAGAACCGTATTACCTATCCCTGCGCGTGGTAAGTTGAAAGTCGACCCCCGTCTCCAGTGGAACAACTACGTCAGGAGACACTCAAGCACTCAAGGCTGGTTTGGCGGGTGGAAAGTTGAACCACTGCCAATCGCGACGGGGGTGCAACCTCGGGGGGGGGGGGGGGGAGGCCGTTCTGACCCCGAGCTCTATTGGATATCCCTTAGCCTACGTCACGGTGGCCTTCCAATTGGTTCTGGACTCTCGCAGTCAATGGGGAGCCGTGTTCAGGAAATTCGAACAATGCGGAGCACCGTGGGGCTGCCGTGGGTCTGTGATTCAAGTCCGGACCAGCGGAGAGAAGCTTCTGGTGGACCTTCCCCATCTAACAAATCCAGACCGCGACCGCGATTTTCACTCGCGTATCTCTGAACCCATGCGGGAAGGCTCTTGTTGAGCCTTATCGCGGCACTTTAATTTACTCCCTTCGATTTGAAACTCTCGGCGCTTCACCGCCATGACGAACAATCGAAATTGCGCGCTCGCTATTGGAGCCGGCGGAAACCGGACCCATCGCAAGGCCTTCTCGTCCGGATATCCCCTTCCCCCCCCGTCGACATCTGGCCAATGTGATTCCATTAATCATCTGTATTCCCTTTATCCGGTTTCCTTTTCGAGAACAAGGCGAGTGACTGTTCTGCCGTACTCGTTGATTCCATTTCTCGTGGATCCCCCTAGTATGCATCTTTTCGTGGATTTTCTGAAGTCATGTCATTTGTACCATTCTCGCAAGAGATGTCTACGTCGGCTTGAGGCGCAGCGATAGGTTATATTGGTTCGGGGTTCCCTAGGCCATGCCGACCGGGGTTCTGACAAATTGGACCAAACAAACCGCTGCCTGGGGGTCGAGGCTAGTCACAACAAACGATGATCACGGGCTTCTGCTTTGTTTCGCCCCAGCCTCGTGTCCTGCGCGCTCTCGGCTAACAGGATATCTTCATGTCTCCCACCCCCACCCCCACCCCGAATCTAGGAGCCGAAAAAGCAGATTTGCAATGTCGCCGCAGAAAGTTGAGAGGTTAATTTCGCTTAAGGCTTGGCCGTGATGTTGTCGCTGCTGCGGATGGTTGAAGAACTAAGTCCCCGTTTCCGGAAGACCGGTCCGCTCGCCCTTGTCGGTTTTTGGATATGTTCCAAGGGAAGGCCACCCGAGCCTGGGGACACCGTTTCACAGAGCGATTTGACTTTACAGGCCGAGATGAAGGGACTCACGCCATTGCATATTTGGAGCACTGAATCTTCTCTGGTGTGGTTGGAAATTCCCACCTCTGCATTCCTGCGCCCGCCCGTTCTCGCACCCAATATGTTTGGCTATGTGCCACACAGCTCGGCAAAACGCGACGGTGGACCGTCACCCTGATGGGGGTTTGTACCGCGGTATTTATCTTTCCCTCCATTGTCTGTCGAATGGAAATGCGTGCTTGCAGACCTCAGACAATTACTTTTCTGGGATATAATTTTCTATCTATCCCTTCCTGGAGCGTGGGGAAGATGAACTTGAAAACAACGTGGGGTGGAAACCCTCCACTGGATAAAAGCCGGGGCTTTCGCCCACCGTTGGTCTCCCTCATCACCTCTGCTATCCTCTGTGCACTCCTCCTCTACCCTTCATCTAATCACTCGTCGCCTCACATGTCTTACTTCCCATCCTACGCTTACTCTTCTACTGGCTGGACCTTCGATGTCCAGGTTTGTTCCGCTCTCGACCACGCCCGCCCTCTTGATTTTGACCTCCCCTCCACACAGGCTGGATCTTCTTCGAGCTCAAACATTGCGGGCGTCTGGCCTCGCTCGAATTACGGGAGTTTCTTCCCGACAGATCCCTTCGACCACTTGCTGAACGGCTATGTAAGTGACCATGTTGTTGGAATGTTTGGTTCTCCCGTGTTCACCCCTCCGCGCTAGTACGATGCCCCTATCCCTATCAGCAGATACTCGACTCTTGCAGGGGCACTGACGCCAGTCGACCACACCCAACAAGTGGGCGGGCCTCAGCCAGTTCAACCCGCACCTCAACCTGAGGTGCAATCTCAACTGGTACAACCAGTTCCATCCCAGCCGGCCGGGCCAGTTCTGCAACAATTGGCCCAGCCAACCCAGACTCAACTGGCGCAACCGGCAAACCCCCAGCCGGTTGCACTGTCATACTTGGGGGTTCAAACTCAAAATGTGGCCCCGCCGCCCGCCACCGGGTATGCTTCATCCCACATTTCATCCCTCTATTTCACGATTGACTAACGGTGATCTCGTCAGGGCCAAACGCCGGGCCTATGTGCTCACTAGTCCCCCCGCCAGGCATCGTCGAGAGCCGCCTGGTGCCGCCCAGTTCTGTCGGGTGGGGGGTTGCTCGTGGTGGACGAAAGATCGAGGCAAGAAGCTCGTTCGTCACCGGATGTCCCACTTCCCTGGAAAGGTAGGGGTAGTGTGCCTTGAGCCCGGATGCAACAAGTTTTTCTCAAGATCGAACGTGTGCGGGGCGCACATGGAAAAGCACCACCCAAATACGTGGAGTGGTACCACTGTGGGAAAGGGGTCACAAGACCACTGGGGGGGAAAGGTTGGGTGGGACCTAATAGAAAAAAGTCTAGTCGACGGCGATTATATCGCTTTGGCCAAGGACGAATTCTAGGTCGTCGTATTTATTAATCCACCTGCTGCGTGGTCAATTTTTTTGTTAGCATTACCATTCACTGGGTGACTATCCGTAACGCTAGAAATATACACATCCGTTCCAGCGGGGTTCTATTGGCCGAGGTTTATTTCCCAATATCTGAGACACTCCGCACAGCGTAGGCGGACGAAATCAAAAGCACAAGCATAGAGATGACACTGGCACCTTGTGGGCTTGAAGCAGGTGGGGTGGCGGTCCTTTCCGGCCCTGGTGATTTGGAAGGTTGGCTAGTTTTCGAACGAAACAGCGATAGCGTCGTGGTTCCAGATGAGCGGTTTGGAGACCATCAACGGCCCGAGGCAACAGACGGGATCCTGACAGTTCCCCTAAAAGGCTCTGGGTATTCATCTAGACTCGTGTGTACATGGTGCAGCCTTACGTATAGTCACCCGCCCCCCCTTTTCCACCGGTCTTCTGACGGACTTATAGTAAACGGACTATCCAGAATATTTAAATTTTTGCTTCACATAACCTCTGTATTCTCCGGGGCGTAAGCGTAGTGTCCGACGTGTGTCGGTGTTGCTTCTCTGAGCCAGAAAGCCGTGCAGTGAAGTGATTCCCTCCGTGATATGGCTTTCGAGGGTTCCTGCCTGGTACCGGCGTGCGACTCGATTATGCCATGTAATTACTCCAGCAATAAAATCGAGCGTCCACCCAGTTAGTCCTCGTACGAACGCGCCCCGTCGTGTAGTCCCATCCGTGCAGTTTTTCAAGCGCTAAAGTAGTGGGTATCTCCTGGAAATGATCTAAGAATTACCGTAATTGGAATGTCCGAGCTCCCGCGACCCGGACAGCTCGAGCCGGCAATCAGCGACTCGTCAACGTTCAACAACTGCTGCAATGCCGCCAACTTCTCCGCCCAAGTCGCCCGATGTTCGTCCACTGCGGTTGCCTCCTGAAGTCTGGGAGGGTGTAATACTTCGACTTCACCCCTCAGAAATACCGCGTTTGAGACTTGTAATGACCGTCTATCTCCTGCACATCCATGCTTTGCGCTCACCATCACACTGGTCACCACAGGTCAGCCGCAATCTTTGGTACCTCATCGACGATTCTCCGGAGCTGCAATACCAGTTAGACTTGTATGCAGCTGGATTGGAGGATGGCCCCCGAGACACCGCTTTTCGCCTCCCAGAACGCCGGAAACAGTTGGAACAGTACCTCTCCGGGTGGGAGAACCTTGACCGCGCTCAGCACTCACACGCTTCCGTCCCGGAAGAATACGATGCGTACGACATTATTGAGGCTCACGGGGGTGTAGTGGCGCACGCCCGCAAGGGACCAACCGGCGACATTCACTTCGTTCGGCTGCCATCCCCATCAAAAGGCATCACCGTAAAGCAGTGGACCATTCGCAATCTTCCAGCACAAGATTTCTCGTTGATGCTGGATCCTGAACTGGATCTACTCTTGTTTATCGAAAACGTTACGAACCAGTAAGTGGGAAAGCCTTAAACCACCAACCGGCCTTGCTTAACGGTTTTTGTGGGGGGTAGACCTCACGCTCTTCACTTTCTCCGGATATCCGACGGGAAACCTCACCCAGATGCTTTCTCCTCCACCGTCACCCTCGATTCCCTCCAGTTCTACCCGGATGCCGTGGATTGTAACTTCCTCCTAGTGCAAATCGGTGTCAGAATCCTCCTGGTGTTGTACGACGACAAGAAAGACGGTGCTTACGGGATAATCGTAGATTGGAGGACAGGAGAGCGAGGGAAGGCGAGTAGATTTCCGGCTTCGCTTATTTTGTCCATTGACGATCGTAACAGCCGTGGAGATCTCCTCCCTATGATATCCACCAAAAGTCCCCTACGCTTATAGACGATCACAGAATCCTCACGACATTGCACGACGAGAACACGGACACCTACTTACTGGCTCTCCTGGACACTACCTCGATCTCCGAGGACACACAATTTCCAACTGGTGTTTCCTTCGAACTGAGTCGAGGTGCTTCATTTTGTGTCTGGGACCACAGTAGCCTCGCCCGAGTTCCGCGACATATAGCACCTTTCTGTCTCGATCATTCTAGGCAGATTCCCGTGATTGTTCCGGTCATGTTCCCACACGAAGAAGACGACAAGATGGCTGGCCTGCACGTCATAACTTCGGATCGGATATGTGCCCTCGCGAAGAAGTTCGAGGGGTCGACGCGAATCCCTTGGGAAGAGTGGAAGGGTTCCCTCACATTTGTCGGTGATTCGTTGCCGAGATCTCCCCACACTTATTCTATGCGTGGGCTCAATTTGTTCGTGGATATGTCGTCCTTTGTCATGACGGCAACAGACCCTGGCGTTGCGTTCCGCGTATATGTGTGTAGCCCAAGAGTTCGCCACACCCAGTCGGGGGTCGCGGGAGGCGCTGGGTTGCAGTACGATTCCATTGATCTCTTTTTCGACGATTGGAAGTGTGAGGACTCCGAAACGGTCGCAGAGGTAGAATACTCTGAGGACAATATCATCATACACACTGTATGTGCTCCACCTCCCCCTCCCCCGGCCTCCAATTTCTCACTCTTGCGCGACAGGTGACAGAAGAAACCGAGGAAACCAAAGTCCATTTCTTGTCTTTCTGACGAGGGGTGTTTCGCATGGGTACATTCATGTATTTTATACCATACGCTCGGGGGAAAATAAATAAACCTGACGGAATATAGCGAATCTAAGGAGGGGGATCAGGAGGAGATTCGAAATGAAGTGGGTAACAACGCGGGGGATAGCTGCATCTAAGTTCTGCATCTCCTACTTCTTCGCAACCTCCGCCAAACTCAATTCTATGGCGAGTTTCAAATCTCTATCCTCCTGACTCTCGTACGCAGTCGTCCTGCTCTCCCGTGCTCCTCTTCTGGTGACAGAAGTGGATGTAGAATGGGACATCGAGACCATCGTTTTGACCCTCTCTGGGGATGCAGTCCCGGGTCTGGGAGAAACCTTCAACGGGGTGCCCCACGCGCTCGGGGGGCTCCCGCTCGACCGCTGGGATTTGACAGGGGTCACGATGCCACCGACGCCGCTCTCGCGAGGTGAGGCACTTTCGTTCACAGCTGGGAACTCCTTTTCATCCGAGAGATCCGAACCGGTCGACATTGATCGGGCCATCTCCGGAGACCCAGATGACTTGGTAACCCCGGCGGACCAAGTTTCGCGTTTCGATCGAGGGGAGGCTTGGACTTTGATGTTCGATGAAGAGGGGAGCAGGTGAGTTTGAGTGAAAGACGGAGGGGTAGGCGGATTCTCGGAGGATGTGTTCCGTCGTTCCTCTTCGTCTCGACTCAGCATCAGCACATAGTCCAGGGCCTCCTGCTCATTCAACCCCAAGATTTCAAGCGAACCTAGTTGATCCATTTTACGACCGTAGGCGGATCGCTTCCGACTTCGTTCTTCTTCAATCTCTCGTTGAGATTCGGAGATGTCGCGGTACATATCCATTTGTTCTACAATGGATCCATGAGTAATCTTTCGAAAACTCAATCAAACCGTACAACTCACGTCTCCATTTTGCTAACGCGTTGTCCTTCCCTTTCTTGCTTGCATGAATAACTTTGTTGCCCTTCCTGACAGGGCCAGCTTTCCAGGTGGTAATCTTATCGCCAAGGGCAATAACAATCATCTCTCGCTCCAAGACAATCGAGGGGTGCCCATTGTGGCCCCGGGCCCATGGCTGGAAAGTGCGCAGTAGGGAGAACTTCAAGGAATCCCAAACTTTAACGGTACCCGCTGTGGAGCCCGTGGCCAACACCCATGGGTTCCATTCAATGGACGATACAGCAACTTCATCACTGAATGCTGAGATCCGCCTGACGGGTGGGACGGTACCCTCGTTCGACACGCGCGGGGCGTTCCAATCGTAGACGGTCAATGAACCCTGCGAATCGCCAACCAAGACGAAGGGGAGAGCCTTCGCCTGAGCTGCTGTGACCAGTTTCAAGGACCTGATCGACCTGTTAGATTCCCCGCCAAACTCGATCGTCTCGATCTCCCCCGTAAGGAAGTTAACGTTGTGGCGGCGGAAGTAGGCACTGTCAAGTCGGTGAACTAAAAGAGAGGTGCCTTCCGTAGTGTCAAGAACGAGATGCGATACGCCGGTGGAGAGAGGAGGGAGTGAAATGTGAGGAATAATGACCTCTTTGTCTTGGGGGACGTCGTCGCCAGCGTAGAACGGCGACAACCCACACCAGATGAATACATCTCCGTCTGGGAAGGCGGCAACGGCAATCCCCTTTTGACTGTTAAAATTGAGGTGCGAATGGTGAGGCGTTGGGAAGGGGAAATCCTGCCGTACAGGAGAGGTCCAAAGGCATCGCATTTTGGCCGCGTCCCATAACTTCACCTTTCCGTCTACTCCAGCGGTGAGGAAAACATCCCCATCCTCGCCCCAGACGGCGTCAACCACTGTGCCATTGTGTTGTTCGGAAATCTGGCTCCTGGAGAATCTGGCCACGCTGATACGAGAAAGATCCGCGACCTTATTCGCAGTCGTAACTGCCACTTCTCCGTGTGTGAAGCCCCAAAGGATTTTGGCGGTGCTCCTCTGGGTGAAAATACGGCAGAGATAGACGTCAGGGGAGAACTCTGCATTCGGGTTTCCTATTCCCAGCCCATTGAGTGCGCCGGCGGCATCTAATAAGCCCCGGAAGACTTTGCCGCTCAGAGGATTGGACCGAGACACGACGCCGTGGTGTGTGGATGAGGCGAGCAAGCCGGTTTCCGACAAAAGGCGGATGTCATCGATCTGACCGGTGAGTGGAGAGTAAGTGATCGAGGATGCGCGAGATCTTTCCCAGCGACTGTGAAAGGCGACCGGTGAGAAGGACAAGACGAAACGGAGTCTGCTCAACACATACACGCTGGTGATATGACGGTATACGAGCTCCTTTTTCCAGGTGGATTCTGTTCGCCTAAGCACGAGACTCTGGACTCCCTGGGGGTCGTTCTCGGGAGATACTCCAAGGAATTGGCAGAGAAGCGCTCGGTACCACGTCGAGTCGTTGTTTACGTGTTCGTGCAGAGGTTTGTTAACCCTCGAGAGGTTAAGAAGAGCGGGGAAGTCGAGGTAGGAAGTGATATGAGTAAGGGACTCCCCGGGAACATCGAGGAGGGGCGTTCGACGCTCTGGGAGAGACAAAGAGTTGTGGTTCCGGTGAAGGTCTCCATGTTGGACTGTTTGAAAGGTGGTGGATTTTGCGTGCTTGTTCTGATCGGGGGTGTTTTTGGAAGCTTTTGTGGGCTTATTGAGCATAAACTAGGGGGAAGCGGAGAGCACGAGTTGCGATCGTCGACACGCTGAGATGACGACGATGTGGAGAAGGTAGAGGAACAGAGTAAACGAGGGCCGGAACTTTCCGTTCTCGCCTTCAATGACTGCACGCGTGCCGCACTGGCACTGCTTGAATGTCCTATCCGTGCTGCATGTGTTCCATGACTCCTGTGAGTTATTTGGATAAACACCAAGTGTCCTCGGTGTCGGACTGCAGAGAGTTTGCTTGCTACGCTCTTTTGTGCTCTTTTCCAAATGTGTGGGGACTAGTCATGAACACATGGGATTATCCAGATATAGTGCCACTAAACCTCGAAGGGAGGTGTCTCTATTGTCTGGAAAACAGCTGTAATACTTGCTCGTCGTGTGCCGGAGTCACGGCGACAATTCCCTTTGACCATTTGGGACGAGTGATAAATTTATGCTTTCAATCGAATTATCCGACGCCCACAGCCTACCCTCGAGTTCACGACCACGTTGGAACGAGAGGTGGGTGACCCGATTTTAGAGGGATCAAATCCAGAGGCAATTGTAGCCCCGGGTGGTGTAGACGGGAGAAAAAAACCCGGTCGATCTTGTCACTGAGTATGAAGTGATGATTGAGGAACTTGTCGAGGAGGAGGTCCCATCCCGACTTTTAATTGCGCGTATACTTCACCGTACCATGTACCACTACAACCGACGCTGTGGTGACATCGGGTAGGAGTCCCACTCTGCGGGCGCTCGGCCTGACTTGACAGACCCTTTGTGTTTACCCCATCGACAGTGATCATCCCGCCGTACTTCGTTGCCGCCCCGATCCTCCTGGTATCGTTGATGGCCTGTTTACTGCCGATCTATGTACCACGGGGGCAGTCAGTTCTGTGGTCGCTCTTTAATGCGGGGAACTTACAAGGCCCAAGTCCCCTCATCCTGATTGTGCGGAAAGAACCGTATATATCTTTCCACTTTCGATAACTAAATCGTTGTTGCGATCCGTAGCTGGACCGGACGTACACCCATTTGAGGGCTGGAAACAGTTCTCGACGAGAGAGTATGCGATCGAAGTACTCCCAACAATAGGTATTGAACGCCTTAGCCGTGGCGTAGTTGCATATGATGGTGACATCGACCACGCCCGGAAGCGGAGGGAGGCCTCTAAACGCTTCTTCCCAAAACTCAGCACTGGTCTCGTTGGATTGCGGTCCGATGGTCAGTGATTTTAGGGCCCACTTCCTTGACAAATGATCCATGAATACTTCGACCCAATGTTAGAGTCGTTGTCGTTCGGTGATTAGCGACGTCCGCTTACCTTGGAAACCCCCTGGTTGGACGCATGCCACTTGGAACTGTTCCACTGGTGATGCGGAGATGGCCGCTGCGACGGTCTGGGTTTTCTCAGTGGTCCCCACATCGCACGCCAGGGAAGTGAGTGATCCCACATCTAAAGCGGCGTCCCCGATTAAGTTTGAAACGTCGATTAACAAGTCGTTAGATAAGGAAGAGAAGAGTTGGATATCTTTGATGCTGAGTTTATGCTCGGGAAGCCCGGCGAACGCATTTCCACCAGTAGTTTCCTCTCCGGTAACGCAATCCCTGACAAAGAGGGCATTGCAAAGTGAGAAAGAGCGAATGAGAGACATCATTTCTTCGTAAGAGGAGAAGTGGCATCCGTATAACCCGAGTTCGGTGACTGTGGAACCCAGTGCAGTGATCGTTTCTCTGAGATTTTTCTTCTGGTGGCGCTTGACAAAGTACACTTCCGAAAGCCAAAGGCGGTTCAAAGAGCGATATCGGGCGAATGCTCTGAAGATGATGAGGTAGTTCCCCCAGTACTGATCCAAGATCACCCTCCTGTTGTTGACGCCGAGCTCAAGAGAGCGGACGTGTTGAAACGCTCCCCTTGCAATCCGCGCGGCGCACTCCTTGAGACGGTCAACAGTGTTAACTGTGAGATGGCGACCGAGGAGACATAGGGCGGCGTAACGAAATTCACGCGCCGTCCTGGAACAGGCGCGGAGGGTCGGCCTATCGGTCTCGAGC
>Ga0307517_10009888_pt1 | contig 13438 bp, 12 predicted proteins | sample 23_EM_MG_FD_194515 | JGI IMG/M metagenome (GOLD analysis project Ga0307517, IMG submission 194515) | Populus trichocarpa ectomycorrhiza microbial communities from riparian zone in the Pacific Northwest, United States - 23_EM | ecosystem: Host-associated > Plants > Roots > Unclassified | place...
TAATATTTTTTTATGTTTTTATATCATTTTGATGTACTGATGTCAAAAATAATTTTTAAAAAATAAAAAATATTATTTTAATATATTTCTAAGTGAAAAATAACTATTATCATATTTCAAAACACCCTGTTAGTGTTAGATGATGCTTTTGGTAGAATTTCACGAAGAATTGTTTACCGTACTTCAATTTTTACTCATTAATCTGCATATTCCCAACATAAGTTTTCCCGAGTGATCAGAAAATCTTCCTTTCGTTACTTAAGAGTTTCCGTTTAGTAAAGCACATAAATGGTTAAATTACTATTATTATATTTTTTTATTCGGCTAAATATTGATGCTGATAGATCATTATCACAAAGCATTGTTTCAGTAAACAATTTATTAATAGAACTATCAGTACGTACCTGGAGTATTCTTATTGGTAATTTTGTATATATTAATTATCGTGCTGACAAGAGAGGGGTGTTTTCGACAATGATCCACCAGTCTCCGTTTCGATGCTTGCAGTTATCGTTGTTCGTCCCAACAGAAGTACAAAGTATAGAATCCCACGATGCAAGAATTGTGATTATTTAACCATGTAGGTGGTGTCAATAATAAAAATTTAGAATTAAAAGATTTTTTTTTTATGATTTCAGATTTGAGCCATGTGATTACTTATATGATGGTTATTGGAAGCTTACATGATCATTAACTTCAGGACCCGTGTGATTAGTCGAGGTACACGCAAGCTAACCCGGACACCCATGTTAAACTAATAATAATAAAAAAAAGAATTGTGATTATTTTTTTAATTCCTTTTTACAATGATTTCAATTCTAAAGCTTACTTTACAAGACGATGATGGCAAATGTTCACATCCCATAGATTTGCTTTCTTGAAGAAAGACAACATTCGAATCTATCTCTGAAATGGCAAAAACATTGGTTCATATATATATCAATTACTAACGTATTAAACAAATTGAATCCGCCGTTTTGCATTTGTGATCTAACAATGTGATATGTTTTCAATTCGTCCTACACTCACAGCTTTGTAATTAATTAATTAAAGGCACTTCCGGCAGAATACTCGACTGTCGACCTGTGTTTGTGCTACCAGGCCTGCAGCATAAGACGTTCCGCTTAATCACATATTCTGTGTTTATAAATAGCATGGCGGCTATTTGCTTGCTGCAGCGTGAGTGTGTGTTGTCTTGCATTACTTGTAACCATACACTCACGCATACGTGTTGAGTATCTTGATTATTTATGTATAACTCAACAAGCTGAAGCATTCAAATTCAAATTTAACCAATAATGGCTCAGGTGGCATACTCTGATGAGACAGAGTCAAAGAAGATTGACTCAGCAGAGCTTGGAGGAAGCATAAGAACCTCATTCAGAAGTCACGAGCCTAGTTTTCATAGCCTTTCAATTGGGAATGCCAACCATCGTAGAAATGAAAATGAAGAAGACGCATCACAATGCTTGGCTACTATTGAGAGATTACCTTCTTTTGAACGGATTTCTACTGCTTTATCGGAGGAGAAAGATGGCACAAATGGAAAAGGAGATGCAATGGGGGGAAAAGTTGTTAATGTTGCCAAACTTCGAGCTCAAGAAGGGCATGTGTTCAATGAAAAGCTGATCAAGCACGTTGAAAATGATAATCTCCGATTGTTGCAGAAGCTTAGGAAAAGAATTGACATGTAATTAACCATATCTTTACATGCTAGCTTATCCAAAAATATGCAGATAGTCTGAAAAACAATTGGAAACATTGCTGCATTAAGTAAACCGTGTAAAACGTACTTACTACTTGTGCCATTCCTTCTTGTATGCGCACGGCATATCGTTAACGCCTGCATGTTTAATGCGTGGTTACATATCTGTGGTATGATTGCATGTTTGTTGGTTAAGGCATTCACGAAATGGTTTGTTGATTTGGTTCTGCTTTGCTTTTCAGCGCTGGTATACAATTGCCCACCGTAGAAGTGAAATACAGAAATGTTTGTGTTGAAGCAGACTGCGAGGTAGTTCGTGGCAAACCTCTTCCCACTCTGTGGAGCACTGCTAAGAGCATTCTCTCTGTGAGTTCCTGTGTATTATGAGAATAAGTTGATATCAGTTTCTATCTGTAACAACAAATTAGATTTTTTTAAACTCTAAAAGTTGAAAAATTTATCTTGCTCTGATTGTCTCTTGAGCTGACAATAGACAGCGAATATGACTCCATGAATGTTAAACATGTACGTCATTCAAACAATGTGAATCTTTGCTATTGGAGTCTGGAAAATGGTAGAAATGAAACATTTTCAATTGGTTTCTCTTACATTTACAAACTGCTTAATCCTTGAATTATCTGTTTCTGAACAGGGGTTTGCCAATCTGTCACGTTCGAAACAAAGAACAAAGATAAGCATCATAAAAGATGTCAGCGGCATCATTAAGCCAGGAAGGTAGCCTTCAAATATGATGAAGTTTTTTTTAACTAAATCATTTAACACGTACGCTTGTACATCTTGTCTCGTTCCTGTTGACAAACCAAACCAACAAAGTGGTGACTAAACAAACCTCTGCTTTGATTCCGGCCCTTTTCCCTCTGAATCAGAGAAAAACACAAGATAGTGATAGCTAGCAGACTTACAAAGATTTCTCTCTTAAATCAGGGTCATGAGTTTATTTGGGAATGAATTCATATTTGTACGGAACCAAATCAACTTGCTGGTTACTTACGAGGTGGCACATCTTGACATCTTGTACCTTCAGCTTTTCAGAAGATTATTGATCGGATTCCTACACATTCTCTAGCATGCAACTTCTAGTATTCAGAGGAATATATCTGTGTGTTTATGTCAATCTACTTCATTTTCATGTTGAACAAGAAATAGGAATACAGAATCTGCTGATATATTTCAAGTTCACTCAGTTTATCTTCTTGCAGGATGACTTTACTGCTTGGCCCTCCAGGTTGTGGCAAAACCACTCTGTTGAAGGCTCTCTCTGGGAAACCTAGCAATTCTCTGAAGGTTTCTTAATGCTTCTTAATTACGCAAATAACATTAAAAAAAATTCCTTCATGGGATGAAAAGAACAAAGCTTCAGTATCCTAAGAGGTTTTTAGAAATCACTGAAAATTGGAATAGTACTTTCATTCTGTAAAGAAATTCAGCGTTTACAAAGATGTAATTCAGCTGAGTTTTGTTTACCAAAATTTATTTTCAACGGGTATATGCACTAAATTCAAGATGATTCTATTGATTCGTACTTAATTATATTTATCACATTGCTGCTTTGACTGCTAACTAAAACTTTCCTAGACTATCCATCCAGGTTACTGTTTTTTATGTTCTTATATAGGTTGCAGGGGAAATATCTTACAATGGTCACAGATTGGAAGAGTTTGTTCCTCAGAAAACCGCAGCTTATGTAAGCCAATATGATTTGCATATACCAGAGATGACAGTGAGGGAGACGGTTGATTTTTCAGCACGCTGTCAGGGCACAGGAAGCCAAGCTGGTAACAATTCTTTGGCAACACCAGTGCTGATTCTGATATCTAAATCACTCTCAAGTTAATTCTATTATTCTATTTCATTGTAAATATTAACTAAATTGTACTTGCACGGAAGAGATCTTGATGGAAATCAGTAGAAAGGAGAAGCAGGCAGGGATTCTCCAAGATACTGATTTGGATACATACATGAAGGTAACAGCCACGAAGAATGTCTAAGATTTTATTAGCCATATACACAAGGTTCACCTAGACGTAGCAGAAGTTTGTTTCTCAGAGTAGACATTTTGAGAGAGTTCAACATGAATGGCCATGTTTGATGATCATACTCAAGGCTGACTATAGCTCTAATTTCAATGTGTTTTTCCTTCATGCTTCTATGATAAAAGTTATGGTTGTGACAGTGAATGTTTTCCTCTTTTTGACAGGGAATATCAGAAGAAGGAGCGAAAATTACCCTTCAAACAGACTACGTTTTGGAGGTTGTTTACTACATGTTTCCACTTACAAGGCTGAAGTTCTTATATCCTCCTTGCTTCTTATTGAAGTATGTTTTCTATAGTAATATTTTCCATGCTATTCACCTTTCAGATTCTAGGACTTGATATTTGTGCCGACACAATGGTCGGGGATACTATGAGAAGAGGTATCTCAGGTGGACAGAAGAAAAGACTAAGTACAGGTACTGTGTGTTATGATGTATGAAACTGACTGCATACAAGTGTCAAGTGTTTTAGGTCGAAAATGATTTAATTTGCTTCAATGAACTATTTGCTGGTTCTTTGTTACAGGAGAAATGGTTGTGGGTCCAATGAAAGCCCTATTCATGGATGAAATATCAAATGGCTTAGACAGTTCGACCACTTTCCAGATTGTGTCTTGTATGCAGCATTTGGCACATATTACCGATGCCACTGTGTTGATTTCACTTCTTCAGCCAGCACCAGAGATCTTTGACCTCTTTGATGACATCATGTTGATGGCAGAAGGAATGGTTGTTTATCATGGCCCACGTTCTAGTGTTTGCAGATTCTTCGAGGACTCTGGGTTTAGGTGCCCTGAGAGAAAAGAAGTTGCAGACTTCCTTCAAGAGGTAAGTCTTTATGCTTCAGGTTTGTCTCTAATTATAACTATTACAAAAAAAAGCCATCATTTAACAATTCAAATCTCTGCAGGTTATCTCTAGAAAAGATCAAAGGCAGTATTGGTACCGCACAGAACAACCTCACAGTTATGTTTCTGTAGAACAGTTTGTTAAGAAATTCAAAGAAAGCCAGCTTGGTCAGATGCTAGATGAGGAGATCATGAAGCCATTTGATAAGTCTAATAGCCACAAGACTGCTTTATGCTTCAGAAAATACTCATTATCAAAATGGGAACTGTTCAAAGTTTGTAGTACGAGAGAATTTGTTCTCATGAAGAGGAATTCTTTCATTTATGTTTTTAAATGTACACAGGTATATTCCTTGTAGGCAACACCTTTTCCTTTTATTATATACAATCTTCTTTGATCCTGTCCCTTCTTATCTGAAAGCATCTCTGGGTTCCCTGTCTACAGCTAGTGATCACTGCTTCAATAACAATGACTGTCTTCCTGCGCACAAGGATGGCTGTTGATGCGATCCATGCAAGTTATTACATGAGCGCTTTATTCTTTGCATTGACTATATTATTTTCTGATGGAATCCCAGAGTTGCATATGACTGTATCCCGACTTGCAGTTTTTTACAAGCAGAGAGAGTTATGCTTTTACCCTGCTTGGGCTTATGTTGTTCCCACAGCTATCCTTAAAGTTCCACTTTCTCTCGTGGAAGCATTTGTTTGGACAACTCTTACTTATTATGTTGTTGGTTACAGCCCAGAGTTTGGAAGGTAAGCCTCTGGCGAGGGGTTACAAATTTTCAGCAGATTGGATTTAAAGCGACTCGTTGATAAATATAGTGTAAGAGCTAGGGTATCACAGTCGCGCATGAGAATCCAACTTAGATAACATCCTCGAGCTGTGCAAATAAGTTGTTAGCATCATTTCAGACACAATCAAATATGAGGAAAAAGTTATACTTTTGAAAGGAGAATATAAGCTAACCACTAAGATAAATTGTAGGAAATGTTGTCATGGGATTCCAAGGATATATGACAGCCATTGTTGTTTCTGAGTTTCTGCGAAGAAGAACAAATAGGAACTTTGGATGCCATGATCTTAATTTTATATCGATTATTGGTTTTGTTTCTTAGGTTCTTCCGCCAGTTCCTTCTACTCTTTCTGGTACATTCAACATCAATATCCATGTTTCGCTTTGTCGCCTCCCTCTTCCAAACTATGGTTGCTTCAGTGACAGCTGGAGGACTCGCTTTATTGATTACTTTACTATTTGGTGGCTTTTTAATCCCAAAGCGTAAGATTTCCTTGCATCTCTGCTAATAATCCCGACATTAGAATTTGTTCAGAATATTTTGCTGAACTATTTGTTCTGTTGCAGCCTCTATGCCTGTGTGGTTGGGATGGGGATTTTGGATTTCTCCGTTGGCGTATGGTGAAATAGGCTTAAGTCTGAATGAGTTTCTTACTCCTAGGTGGGCAAAGGTAACCGACAAATTGAAAACTTGAAGTCATCCATTAGGTTTACACGTAGTAATCCGAGAAGGAAGCTTTTCGGAAATGGATCATATGATTTTCATATTGGGCCTAATGATCTCTATAGTCATTATCTTTATCAAATCTAGAGTTTGGGAGGGAAAATTTACCCCTTCTGCTGTACCATCTGGAAGAGAGATGGAAATTTTCGCTTAAACTGACTTGAAGTTTATAGTGCTAGCAGGGAATAATTTCTTAGCAATTATAAGCTCTTGCCTGGTTAATCATTATTTTTGAGACCCGGAAGGAGAGTGATAGTTCTTCCTATTATCTGCACTAGAAAAAAAGTTTAGTCAGTCATCCATGCAGTGAAGTCATTCATTCTTTATTTCTATCCACAGACCGTGTCAGGTAACACAACCATACAACAGCAAACTCTGGAAAGCCGTGGATTGAACTTTCACGGTTATTTTTACTGGATATCAGTTGGAGCTTTAATTGGGTTGACAGTGCTCTTCAACGTTGGCTTTGCTTTGGCTTTAACCTTCTTGAAATGTGAGTTTATCTTTTATTTCTATTAGCAGGGTTCTTAAAAAACATGTTGATGCATCCATTCTAACAGCATACTTAACATTGGTACTCATTTAGCCCCAGGAAACTCTCGAGCTATCATTTCTTATGAAAGATACTATCAACAGCAAGGAAAACTAGATGATGGTGCTTCTTTTGACATAAACAACGACAAGAAGACCCTCACCTGTGCATGTCCTAAATCTAGTCCAGGAGATAAAAAGGGTGAGCATGCTGTTTTCTCATCCTTCCACTGATTTCAGGGTAGAAAAGATAATAAAAAAAAATCTTAAAGTTTTTTCTTTGTAGTCTATTAATGTACATATCCCCTACAGTTTATAAAGCAGTGTCAACTGCCACCAATCAATTTTGCAGGAAGGATGGCTTTACCTTTTGAGCCCCTTACTATGACATTTAAGGATGTGCGGTACTATGTTGATACTCCTTTGGTAATCAAGATGAATCTAGTTTTTCTTTGAATTCCGCATGATCATAAAATACGGGGAGCAACTTATGTCTTCAAACAAACGTCACTGTCTTTGTGTTAGGAAATGAGAAAACGTGGTTTTCCACAGAAGAAGCTCCAGCTTCTTTCAGACATTACTGGTGCATTCAGACCTGGTATTCTTACAGCATTAATGGGTGTTAGTGGAGCCGGGAAAACAACTCTTATGGATGTTCTTTCCGGGAGGAAAACTGGAGGCACTATTGAAGGAGAGATTAGAATTGGTGGGTACCCAAAGGTTCAGGATTCATTCGCTAGAGTATCAGGTTACTGCGAACAAACAGACATACATTCCCCCCAGATTACTGTAGAAGAATCTGTGATATATTCTGCTTGGTTGCGGCTTCCTCCTGAAATTGATACGAAAACTAAATATGTATGATACCCTCTTAAAAGCAAAAATTATAATTGATCCTGAACTTGATTGTGAAGACTGAATTGCGGTGAGGTATTCTTCTCCAACGTTTTGTTCTCTTTTTCAGGAATTTGTAAATCAAGTCCTTGAAACTATCGAGCTTGATGAAATCAAAGATTCTTTAGTAGGCATTCCCGGAATTAGTGGTTTATCATTTGAACAGCGTAAACGACTGACAGTAGCTGTGGAACTTGTTGCCAATCCATCCATCATATTCATGGATGAACCGACTTCAGGTTTGGATGCAAGAGCAGCTGCGATTGTTATGAGAGTAGTGAAGAACATAGTTGAAACAGGAAGAACAATTGTTTGCACCATCCACCAGCCAAGTATAGATATCTTCGAGGCATTTGATGAGGTGAAATAGTGATAATGTGCATATTTTATTTTCTTCTTGGAAATTGTTTTATACCACCTGATGCCAGATTATCTTCCATTGTACGAGGATAGCATTGACATGTAAAACTAGAATATAACATAATGAAGCTGGTTCTGTCAGGTTTTCTTTATATGCAAATCTGCAGATTGGATATAAATGCGTGTTATTGCTTAACATTTCTCTATTTCAATGCAGTTGATCCTTATGAAAATTGGTGGACGCATAATATATTCTGGACCACTGGGTCAGCGGTCAAGCAAGGTCATTGAGTATTTTGAGGTTAGTTGTTTTACAATTCTTTTGTTTTTGATGCCATTCTCTTTCGGATGGAATGCTTCCGGTAATTGACAAACTTCAATTATCCAACCTTGATTGTACTTTCCTGACTTTCTTGAGTAGAATATTCCTGGAGTGCCTAAGATTAAGAACAGATACAATCCAGCAACATGGATGTTAGAGGTTTCTTCTAAAACTGCAGAGGCTGATCTTGGTGTTGATTTTGGTGAAGCTTATGAAGGGTCCACCCTATATGAGTAAGATCAATGAATGTGACGAGGTTTATCATCAATATTGGACTTCATGGTTTATGCTCTCTTCTTAGTTAAACTCCATCCTTAAGATTGTATAAAATTAATGTGGACCTACATGTGTGCTTGGAATTCCAAAAGAAAGTACATTTGTAACTTGAGTGACAGAAAGTCCCTTGCTCTTTTGACTGCAGGGAGAACAAAGAGTTGGTTAAGCAATTGAGCTCACCAACTCCTGGCTCAAAAGACTTGCATTTTCCTACCTGTTTTCCGCAGAATGGCTGGGAGCAACTCAAAGCATGCTTGTGGAAACAGCACTTGTCTTATTGGCGAAGTCCTTCGTATAATCTTTTGCGCATTGTCTTTATGTCCTTTGGAGCTCTCCTGTTTGGCCTACTGTTCTGGCAGCAAGGAAATAAAATGTAAGTCAATGCAAGCTTTTGATATTTAGTAGCAGGGTCTCTTTTCGGAAAAGAACATTGACATGGTAATTTATTCTCGATTTCGTAGAAACAACCAGCAAGACTTGTTCAGTATCGCTGGCTCGATGTACTCTATAATAATATTTTTCGGCATAAACAATTGTTCTCCAGTCCTAGCATTTGTTGCAAGAGAGCGGACTGTTTTCTACCGTGAAAGATTTGCAGGAATGTACTCTTCATGGGCCTATTCATTTGCACAGGTTTAGTTTCTTTGCAGCCAAGTTTGTCACCAGATTCTTGTTTCTAGTTCTTTTATGTACTTATGAAGCAAACCTGACAAGTCACTGGATGTTCCTATTACATCACCAATTGAAGGAATAGTCTGGGTTTTAAAGTCGAGTTTTAGAAGAAAATGCTAGAATATCGGAATCTACATGTTCAAAATGGAAATTAGATTGTAATCCTTTTGTTTTCTTTTCATAATTTTGTTTAGGGGGGTTTTTCTTTTTCGTGTAGGTGCTGGTTGAGGTTCCATACTTGCTCATTGAAGGGATTCTTTATGTGATCATCACATATCCTATGATTGGCTACTCCTTGTCTGCCTATAAGATATTCTGGTCTTTCTATAGCATGTTTTGTATGCTGCTGTTTTTCAACTACCTAGGAATGCTGCTCGTATCATTGACACCAAACATTCAAGTCGCCTCCAATTTAGCTGCGTTTGCGTACACAACGCTGAATTTCTTCTCGGGGTTTATCGTGCCGAAACCAGTAAGCTTTCAAAATATCAAACCCTCTGCCACGTTCGATTATTTCCAGTATTTTCAAGGGGAATACTGATATATACAGTCAAATTATTGATTAAGGTGGTCTTTTCTTCTTGCAGTACATCCCAAAGTGGTGGGTTTGGTTGTATTATATATGCCCCTCATCTTGGACATTAAATGCTATGCTCACCTCGCAGTATGGAGATGTGAACAAAGAAATATCAGTGTTTGGAGAGACGATGACTGTTGCTGATTTTGTAGGTGATTACTTTGGGTTTCACCACAACTTTTTGGGTGTTGTCGGTGTTGTGCTAATCATCTTTCCCATTATTACCGCATCTCTTTTTGCTTATTTCTTTGGAAGACTGAACTTCCAGAGAAGGTAGAATTTGTATCGATGTATCTGCTGATCATTTGGATAGCTCGATTTTTTTGGATAGAACTGTGATGTCATTTAAATGGTGACCGGAAAACTGTCAGACAACTTATTTCTCATTCAGAACCTATCGGAAAAGGGATCCTAAAGCTCCCGTTGAGTCTATCTCTACGTACCAAGAAGGCATTCACTCAGGCTTGGAATGAAAAACAACTCTCTTCGACATGTGAATGCTAGCTAGAGTGAGAGCATCAAGTGATAAAAGAAGATTTTCAAACATTCATGAAGAGATTATTTGCTACATAGAAGGTCATTCTTCATCAATATTATAAAAACTAAAAAGGGTTTTGTTCAATTTTCTCAGTATGGTAAGTTGCAATTTTCTTTTTAGTTTTTGATGTCATTGTGCCATAAAAGTGACGATTTATATGTTTGATTCATCTCACCAATGGGATTATAATTTTTTTATTAATTAAAAGAAGAAAAAATTAAGTAATTTGTAAAGCAAAAAATATTAATAATCATACTTCGCATAAAGAAACAGTCTCAAAAAATTCTTAAACGTCAATGAACAACAATGATTGCAAAAAAAAAAAGTGAATTAATTACAAGCTTTCATATGTCAGTTGATCAAAAGAAAACCACATTACCCTAAACCCATAAATAATTGTGAAGAGCAATAGACGATAAAAATATATTTTTTAATGCATTAAAAAATATATATCTAAGCAAGTATTTTTAAGAATATATCTTAATAAATTAATATCAATACTATAAGATTTCTATTATTAGACTAAACCAATTCTTATCTTATAAATTCTTGATAATTAAGGTTTTTATATAATTAAGATTTGAATTTATGTTAAATTACAGGGATGATTAGGAACAACCACAAAAAAAAAAAAAAAAAGAATAAATTATACATGTTTGAAAGATGAAAAACTTGGTGGTCATAGTCAAGTTAGATATATTGAAAGACATGAGTTAACCTAGATTAATCCATTAAATCCGCTACTTGTATTATAAGATTATGATAAATTTATAAAAAAAATAAATCAAAATAAATAATAAAATTCAATCTTAAATAAATTTAATATCTAATGATGAAGTTAAAATCTTAAAAAAAAATACTATTTCAATTAAAAGCTTTGTATGGAGAATTCAACATCTCTTTTAATTTTTGTTAATTAATTAATTAACTAATGGGTGCAATTCACTTTCTTGCCAAATACCTACCATGGTTCAAGATTTTCTCTTGTTACAAGAGTGCTCTTCTCTGCTGCTTAAATATATGATGTAATTTCTTTATTATTTCATAATGATAATAATAATTACAATGATTATTAGGTCGGACCAGCCTAAGCACAGCACGGGCCGACAGACACATCAGTAAATAGTGTCGATACTGGGCTAAGGTTTTCTAGCACGTGAGCTAGCGTGGCACGACCCACAATGGCTTGGATATGCACGGCGCGGCCCAATTAGTGTCTAGTTTCAACAGCGTATGATAATTTATTTTGCTTATACATGAAAATATTTGAAATTCAAAATGATTGTTTGGATCTTCCTTCATCGTCTCTGAAAATTTGATTTCCCTATGCAATATGCGAATAGCAATGCGAAAGCAACTGGGAACGCAGCGAGAACAGCAGCCACAATGCCCAAGTGATCATGTCGAAAGCCATAATAATCTTGTAGAAAGGAACTTACTGTCTTGAGCTCCCCAAATATCAAGATCTCCTTGTCAATGTCTCCATATTGTGATGTGAGAAAACCATTTAGGGACCATGATGTGGGGCAGAGGTAATAGCACCAAATCCACCACTTGGGAATATTCTGTACATAAAATAGCATAGGTAAGAAGCAAGCCCAACTCATTTTGCTGTGCAGTAATTAAATGCAGCCTAGTACTACAGAGGAGTTACCTTTCCTGGCATAAGGAAGCCTGAGAATAGATTTAATATAGTGTAGACTGCTGTAGCTGATATGGAAGCTATTTCGATGCCTGGTGTTATTGAAACTAGCAGCATTCCGAGAAAAACGAAGTAGAGAAATGTGCAGAAGGTTACATAGAAGTACCAAAAGACTTTGGAGGCTGACCAGTAGTACCCAATTGTTGGATATGTGATGGCTACATACAAAAATGCTTGCAATAGAACGTAAGGTATCTCGATAGTCACCTGCAGTATTCAGAAGGATTACTTGTGTTATCATTTATGGAAATTTATGAAAGTAAAACGAGTAACTTATTGCTATGAAAAGTAAATGACTCTTTCGTGCTGATGTTGAACCTGTGCTAATGAATAAGCCCATGGGGAATACATTGCTGCAAATTTCTCACGGTAGAATACGGTCCGCTCTGTTGCCACGTATGGTACAACTGTTGAACAGTTGTTTATGCCCAGGAATATTACAGCAATGTACATTGATCCAAGCATGTTGATCAAGTCTTGCTCATTGTTTCTACAAGAACAAAGGAAAGGCAATTCATCAGTTCTTAAGAAATTGATGCTGCTTTTCTGATTTAAGTTGAAGGGAAAGATGAGCTAACATTTCCTTTCCCTTCTGCCAAAAGACTATTCCAAACAACAGCGATGCAACGATCATGACGATGAATCGTGACAAGTTGTACTCAGGACTTCTCCAATAGGACAAGTGTTGCTTCCATAAGCATGCTGTAAACTGCTCCCATCTACTCTGTGGAAAAGGAGTGGAAAACTGCAGGTCTCTTGAACCTGGAGGAGGTTTATTCAACTGTTGGACCAACTCAGTCGTCTCCCTATGATCAAAGAGTAGAATGAAGTTTATGATTAATACAGAGCCTGCAATTCAAGTTCTGATTATTTTATAATCCTTCTAACTGCACGACGGGTGCATATCATGTTAAAAAATCCGGGAAACAAATTGTGCTATCAAACATTTCCATGAAGTTTTGCTTTGCTGGAAATGGATATGAAATATATACTTACTGGTACAGAGGAGACTCCTTATAAAGTTTTGCGAAATCTAATTCAAGTTCTGATTCCATCGATGCAGAAGTAACCTCCAACATCCATGTTGCAGGATTGTAGTTATCTTTGATCTTTGGCACACCTGAAATACCCTGTCCAGTAGTGAAGACATGTAAATAAGTTATCCGTATCGACCTCACACTCAGGAAGATGCCTGACAAGTCTAATAGTAAGGGTAAGAAAAATTGTTGATAAAAATGATGGTTGTTACAACTAGGGTTTCATTTGCTTATAAAGAAGTTCAGTGCTTGTACTGGTGGCCATACCTCGAAATACTCGATAAGCTTACATGAATGGTGACCGAGCATTCCTGAATATATAATCATTCCTCCCCTTTTCATTAGAATCAACTGCATGAATAAACATCTCCCTTAGTCATTCAACGATATAATAAAA
>Ga0307517_10009889_pt1 | contig 13438 bp, 3 predicted proteins | sample 23_EM_MG_FD_194515 | JGI IMG/M metagenome (GOLD analysis project Ga0307517, IMG submission 194515) | Populus trichocarpa ectomycorrhiza microbial communities from riparian zone in the Pacific Northwest, United States - 23_EM | ecosystem: Host-associated > Plants > Roots > Unclassified | place...
AAGGTAGCCGCTGTGTCTACTGTTTTTTAGACGGAAAAGTAAAGTAATAATGGTTTTTTAAAGTATTTTTTATTTAAAAATATATTAAAATAATATTTTTTATTTTTAAAAAATTATTTTAATATTCAAACATCAAAATAATATAAAAATATATAATATAATAATTTTAAACAAAATTGTTTTTAGTAAAATAGCGTTTGGAATGTAGTCATCAACATTATTTTTAAACAAAATATATTTAGAATTGTGGTAGAAATTGTGTTTTAAAATATTTTTACTTAGAAATACATTAAAATAATATTTTTTATTTTTAAAAAAATTATTTTGATATTAACAATCAAAATAATTTAAAAATATATATAAAAATAATTTTTAATAAAAAAATTCAAAATTAAAGAAAAACACGCAGCCCGTATAAATCAATGTGGTTGATATAGCTACGGGTCCATTTTCATGGCTGGCGATTTTGAATAAGCCAACAACCAAAGACAAGGAAGAATAAACGCATGCTTTCTTGGTGTCCTTTTTCGTTTGTAAAGCATGAAGGAAGAGAATAAAAGATCGAATGGGTTACTCGTAACGTTCATATATTAAAGTTGTTAATGTATATGCTCTGTATATGCCCTGAAATATATATATATATATATATATAATATTGATTTTGTTTATGTAAATGTATTTAATTTATTAATAAAGTTTTATTTATTTTTAATATTTATTAAATATTTGATTAATGAATTTAGAAAAAATATAAAGTTCTCGGGACAAAAATACTTTGCAAATAAAATTACAATATTACTATAATCATATGATTCTTATTGTATCAAATCATTGTTCCTAAATGCTCTTGGTCAATACTGATCATTAATTAGAGTTGTTGAGACAAATATATATTATATCCTTTTATTTATAAAATAAAACAGTTGTTCTATTTATGAAATAAAACAATTGTTCTCATAAACTCATGTATCCTTAGAGCTAACATGTAGGTGCTTGTCGGATGACATATACACTAAATTGACCCGATGAGAGTTCTATAAAGAGAGATCATTTGTGTCTATGAAAAGACTCATGTGACGGTTGTGTAAGTGATCCTTAGGCAAGAGATTACTAAGTTATCTTAGATAGAGAGTGTTATGTTTTGATCTTGCTACACGTTGTTCAAATCAAGAGTAGCAAACAAGCAAATATTGAGTATAACATGAACTATATGAAAGTATTTAAATAATTTATAAAGGATTCATCACCCTAAGTGAATTATAAAAAAAATGTTTCATTTGTTCTCAAATAGTATTGATTGTAAATCTTTACACAATATAAAATGAGATTTAAAAGGAGTTTCAAAACTTATTCAAATAATCAATGACTATAATGTTGAGAACAAACATGATTTGACAAAATAAATATACTTCATGCTATATTGTTTAAATAAGAATATTGTTGATGAATGAATAATGATTAAACTGAGAAATTGATCACTGAAAGATAAAATCAAATTGCTTATGACTTTCCTAATATTTAGAGAATCATGACAAGTTGTTAAATATTATACTTGATGTTCAAATATAAATCAATCAACTGATTTGTTTAATTCTATTTAATTTATTATTATGATTTATATTTGAGTCAATTTATTAAAGAACCTAATGGTTCACGCACATAAAAATCATTGGTCAAAAATTAAAATGGGATGATTAATCAAATGTGACTTGATTGTAAATAAATTTTAGAAATTAAGAACTAGAATGTAATTAATACATGAGATTACAGTTCTAGACCTATAAACAATTAAGTAAGGACTTGATTGAATAAATTTCTAAAATAAACCCAAAATGATATATGTGATATTATTTAAGGGGCAAGTTAAATTCCTCTTTTCTAAAAAGGATTATGGTTTATAACAACCTGACCTTAAAGTAATTGTTCAAAGTAAAAAAATCTTCAGGTAATATTTGTATAAATCCTAAAAAACCCTAAGTCTATCTAACGGAATCTTCAAAACTCCTAATTTGTTTTTTAAATTATAGTTTTTGTTATGTGTATGTATTTAAAAAAACCCATCAAATACAACATATACACTACATATTAATTGTTCAGCTGGTAGAAAAACCTACATGGAAGCTAAACTTTTCCTTTCTTTTCCTCAATTTGTTTGATTTTTTTTTATTTCTTTGAATTAAACGTTTAAAATGGAAGTATTAGATCTAGTCAGTCCAAGCCCTCCACAAAAAGTGTTGTTCTTGTAATTTTTTATGTATTTGGTATTGTGGTATATAATATTTTTTAAAAGTGTTTTTCACTTGAAAATATATTAAAATAATTTTTTATTTTTTTATTGTTGACTTTAACACATCAAAAACATTAAAAAAACATCAGATGATAATTATTTTCCTCAGCCTGTTGCGGAGATGCAAGCTTTGTAGAAGGGACAAGGTCATGTATTGCAAGGAAGAAATAATTATTTTCCAAAAAAAAAGGATAGAAGTAATTAATTGCTCATAAAAAAAGATTGAAGTTAATAGAATGGAAACTATTTAACAATAGTTTCTTTTCATACATCAGATGATATTTAGCACTAAACATGAGTTTATAACCGATTATGTTTATTAATTTACCCATGCGGTTTCCGGTTCCTTTTTTTAGATATAGTCCAAGCAACACTTTTCTTATCTTCAGTTGCTAGCATACCAGATTGAGCATCAGGCAGCCCAGATTAGCTAGCTGTTATTGCAAGAGGCGCTGGCACTGGTGTCATCTGAGCTAAATGGTCATGATCAGCAATATTGTCTCTCGACTTTTCATCAGATCCCCAGAACTTGGCAGTTCTTTCGTCATCCTCGACCATCAACCGTGAGAACTCCTCATGGTCATACTCGAGTGAGGCTTTTCCCCCAAATTCACTTGGAAGATTTTCAATATCAAAGTAAGACTGCATGAGCTCCGAACTTTCTTTCTTTTTTGGGTAAGCAAACTTCACCTTCTTGAATGTTATTGGATCCAAGAAGTACCTGACAGCCTGAAGAGATGGAGTAATAACAGGTTCAGCAATACACATGTCCAGGTGCTAAATTTAAAGTAAAATAAATGCAGCAATTTTATGGCTATCCGAAACCCGAGTCTAGTCCAATATAAAAGGTCAACTGCACAGGTGGTGAAAATAGACTAATAGAATTGTGATGCCCTCTAGAGCACGATGCTTGGTTTTCAACAAACATAAATTTGACCGCTGATTATGCTCAGAATAGACAAAATGGACGTGTGACAGAAGAACAAACCTTCCAGAACGCCTCGAAAATTCTTGGAGGATTATAAAGAAATGCAATGGCCAGCCTTTGGGGATAATGGTTTTGCAAAACATTAATGCAATCACGGCTAGTTTTGATGGGAATATTGGTGCTCAAGGACCATCCAGTGAAGTCTATCAACCATGACATTTGTTCTTGACCATCAGCAAGGTTAAGGATTCCATTTTCTAAAAGATAGACCATGTAGCGGACATTGTCTTCAGTACATTTTGTGGTCTGCCAAATTGCAGAAGAAAAGGTCAAAGGTCAATTTGCAAAAGCTTCGGTCACAGTATGCTTGCTTAAGAGCCAGAAAAATAAAAATCACTAGATAAAAATGAGGGGAAAAAACAGTACAAACCTGCATCCCTGGCCTCATTATAAGCACAGTCCTCCCGGAACGATCATGAAAATTTGCTCTGGAGATTTTCCCTGTCACGCCTTCATGTGCTACTTCATGCTGAGAAATTACACGTGCATATGTCAAAAAAATGGTCTAGATAATATCGTCTAGAATCGAAAAACAGCGGTTAGATCTGGCCATCCTATCAAGAAAGGCAATCATTGCATCCCACATACCCAGCGGATTTCTTCAGGCTTGAAAGTTGCTCTCCACTTAATCGTCTCTTCCAGCATTTTCTTTGCCTTGTCAACATTCCAGTTCCGAGCTTCCAAATACCTTCTCAAGCATGAATCAGTGCAGTACTGTAAACTACGACCAGATAGAGGTCCAAGAGCAGCCCTGAGCTCACAAACCTGCTTGTCGAAAAACCATTAATTTAATGTCTATTTTCAATCCACTTATTCATGATTTCTTCAGGAGACGAAAATCACAGAGTAAAAAACGTCCGTCCGACTCAAACTTTACCTTTGCATCTCGTTCTGAAGGGTCATTCTCCTGCTGAGTATGTGGCTGCCTTCTTATAAGATACATGTTGACTGCAAAAAGAGTTTAACTTGTGTTAAGAAATCAATCCTCCTTCTACAATTAGAAGAAAAAAAAGTCATGACATCTATTTTCTCCCTTAATCTTCATCAATTAGAAGCAAAATTAGTATTCATAGAAAATAAACTTTCCCATTGAAATAATTTTCATCAACTAGGCTCTGTCATGCCATGGACTTTCTGCTTTCTTTCTTATGCTATTAATTTTTTGAATAGCAATACCAAGTCAAGTATTTTTAGTAATCATCAGGCACACAGCATAATAGCCTGATCACTCTAGCAAAAACTAGAAGTTATAATTAGAACCTGAAAGACCCACCAAGAGAACAAATTCTAAAGTAATAATTTTGAAGAAAGCTAGGGTTTTGAGCTTCATTTCGGATGGAAAACCAAAAGGGCCTTTCAACAAGAAACAAAAAAACCAAGAAAAAATCGTTTAGTCATGCTAAACTCAAAGCTTACAGTTACTCCAACAAAGGAAGGTGGAAAAATAAAACTAGCAATGATGAAATGAATTGAGATATAGGAATGTCAAACTGGCAAACCTATATAATGAAGCAGAAGTGAAGAACTCTCCACTGAAGCTCTATCAAGGCCTCTTGTGTTTCAGAAATGAAATGGTATCTGGGAGTTTGTTTAAATGAGGCGGTTTCCTGCTTTTATATTGAGGAAGCAAGAGCAAAAGACTTGACCTGGCATGGCATGGCATGGCGTTTCAAAGTCTTTGTACAAACACTGCTCTGAAAAAAAAATATGTATATATTTCGAAGTCTTATTAACGTGTAATTTTCTCAGATGTGATGTTATTTGAGATCTTTGGATTCAGATCCAAATATCAAGAAGGGTTATTGAGATGATTTGTGCTATGAAGACTATATATGTGTTCGTAAATATGTATGTTCCGAGGATTTGTATTTCTGAGATGGTGATTTTGAGAACAATATTTAATGAAATTAATGTTGCTGAAAATTAAATAGATAAAATTCTAATTTATATATACTATATTTCTTATCTTTGTTCAAAAACGAATTTTTTTTAGGTGTTGAATTTCTCTTTGAATGGTCAATATTGTGTGATATTTTGAATTCTTGTTATTAAGGTTCCAACTATAATGGGAGTTTTTAAGTTATTTAAATAATACTCATTAATTTTATAATTTATTTATTTTATCTGAATTAGGAGTCTCCATTGAAATAGCAAGTATTTTCGGGTCAATTGGGAGTTGCTGGCTGCGTCCACAGCCTAATTCTTTTCGGTATCTTCTACGAGCAAACATAAAAAGGTTTGGTCACACATCACTGTTGTGTAAGAAATTAATAAATCATTTACATAATGATATCAAATGTATGTGTATAAACCATGATTTTTCATGTCATATAAACGTTATTCAAAGTACATAAAAGGCTACCCTGTTTGTTTTTATGTTTTAAAAGTATTTTTTTAAAAAATTAAATTTTTTTATTTTTTTAGTTTAAATTAATAGTTTTTTAGTGTTTTCAGATATTATGATGCGCTGATATTAAAAATATTTTTTTTTAAAAAAAATATTATTTTGATATATTTTCAAGTGAAAAGCACTTTGAAAACCGTAACATCATTATATTTTTTAAAAAAATACTTTTAAAATATAAAAATAAACAGGAAAGTGATGAGAATATATTTTTAACTATATTTTTTTAAAAGACACTTGTGGTCTATGCATGGTGTTTGTTTTTATTTTTTGAAGTATATTTCAAATTATTTTTTATGATTATATTTTAGTTTTTGTAAAATTGAATCCATCTTAAATTATTATTGCAACTGGTGGCATGATCCTTTTAGGTATATTCATCTTCAATTACAAATTAGGAATGTAAAAAATAGCAATCTGAACTGGTCAGCTTCTTCTTCTCCGCTACCAATATCCATCTTTTCTGATTCCTTATTTTACCAAAATAAAAAATAGAACCCTGATATAAAATACCAAGATATTGGGAGAAGATGATATCATTATTAATGACTAAATAATATATGATTAGAAAAAAACTAATAAATTGTCATGCTTCAATTAATGACACATGTAAAAACAATTAAAAATAAAAATAGGCTATGTCAGTATGACGCCTGCTTATCATGAGCATGTGGTGTGACAAAAAAAAATGCCATGTCATCTGGACACATAAAAATTTGAATATTATAGCGATCACTTCATCCATTTCACTGCATAACGATCAAGGTGTGAAATGAAAATATACTCTTTTTTTTCCTGGTGAGAAAACAGACGATAGTTTTCGAATCAAAATGCTAATGATCCATGAACAAACAATAGGTATGATAGTCCTCGTAGCTTACATGATCGTTAATTTCAGGATCTATAAAATTAGTCGAGGTATATATAAACTAGTTCGGACACCCACATTAATCAAAAAACAATAAGAATCTATGAAAAATACCATTGCGACTACCTACATCCATAAATATAGACTATAATATTTAAGATTATTGACAAAATTTATAAAAATATTTGTACTGAAACAATTGGTTTTGAAAAAAAAAGAGTAAATTTTCACATCACTAGTAATTTTTTCCCTTTAAAATCTACATCAATAAATATAAACCATAATATTTAATACTAAGATGTTGTCACTTCCACGTTTTAGCATATATATTTAATATCTGGCAAGGTCTGTTCCCGCGCTTTACCCCAAAGGAAGGTTTTGGTAATTATAAAGTAGTGTTTGATTAATATTATTTGATAGAAGGAAAAAGCGACAGAAATAATATAAAATAAATTTATTTTTAAAACAGTTTTGAAATAAATTTATGTATTTTATAATAAAATAATATATAATAACTAAACGCTATTAGATAGTTTACGATAAATCTTGAAGATAATGGTAGAAATTGAGAGGATTGAAGATATATATATATATATATATTTTATTTGAGGAAACTTTATTCCTTGAAAAGCGTATTTTGTGGGTTTAGGTGAGCGATTAAAACCTCAGCTGTCCTAGACTCTTACAAGAAATGCACGTCCTGATTCGAACTCGAGACCTGCTATGCAGATCTCAAGCTCTTTGTCATCACGCTACGTCTCTTGGGACTGAATCGAAGAGATATTGCTAAAGCTTGGTAAAGATTTCTTTCGATTCTTGTTAAGCAAATCTCACCAATAGAATTTCAGAGAGCACCATCGCAGCTTGGTCACGCTGAGTTTTTGTTTGAAATAATGTCTGGCCACATGCTTTTTTAGCATTTCTTGGTGCCCTCCTACGTTGAATAAGGAGGGTTTGCTTGCAACTTTGAATCAAATAATAATGAGGCTGAATCGTTGACTAAATCTCTTGGCGCAAACGAAAGGAAGAAAGGGACCGGAATCGTCGTTTTGTCAAACCATGTACAGGTGTATTCTGGAGAGTGTAACACCATCGCTAAGCAATGATCCTGTTAGTTTTTTGTACTAATTCTTTCTTTTTATTTTTTTATTGCCTCTCGATTCACAGATCAGGTGTTGTTGCTTCAGGTGACCAAGTTTCCTTTCTTTATTGTTGTTATTGTTTTTGGTTTTACTTTTCAAGTCATTAATTCTCAGGTCAGCAACGAGGATGTGGATATGCATATTAACATGAGAGAGAGAGAGAGAGAGAGAGAATATGTTGTGCTTCAAGAGTTACTATCAGCTATCGTTTTGCACCTGTTTTTGTATTTGCAATGTAAAAAACATAATAAGGTATCTGGTAACCATAAAAATTGTGTTTTATATTATGGAATTCACTAAAAAAATTGAATTTAAAATGCAATTTTTGTGCAACCACATAACTACCAAACATTTTATAAATGTTTTTTTACTGCAAATAAACCTCAACCATAATTTTTACTAAACGTATATCTAAATCCAACTAACCACACCTAACCATGCTTTTTTTAAATTTATTTTTTTCAAACTACAACCATACAAGTTACCTCAAAAATAAACGCACTCTCTAGAGTGTGATAACAGTTAATTTTTAAAATATTTTTTATATAAATACATTAAAATAATATATTTTTTTATTTTTTACATTAGTATATCAAAACAATCCAAAAATATATAAAAAATTAATTTTAAATAAAAATAATAATTGAATTTCAACCGATCTCTATTTGAACCGCAATATTAAACATGGGCTTACACATCAACTCTTGGAGGTGGGCTTAGTGAAAAGGTTCAAATTTAAGGATGGCTATTAACCTGGTTCCTTTTCCTGGGTTATTTGAAACTAGATAAAACTTGGTAGGGTTCATATAAGGCCCAAGAGAGATTATTATCATAATTAGGAAAGAATTGCTATTCCGTTGACTTTTGAAGCTGACTGCTAGCCTGCACATTTTGATTTTTTTTCTTTGACTTTTCTTTTTTGAGAAGAACAGTACATGAATGATAAGACTTGGCCCATCTGTCTCCAATTCATGAATAGCGAGCGATACCATCGGTGGCTGGAAGTCTTTTTCTTGCACTAGGGATTGTTGGATCCAAGCCATGAGCCAGATGGGCATATGCCTGAACAATTGACTTTCCTTACAAACCAAAATCGTGCTGGCGTCAAGCCAATTAACAGCTAGCAAGTCAAGTTTCAGGCTAAAATAAATAAGCATTAAATAATAAGTATTCCACAGACCAAACATTGATTAGGTCCTGGAAAAATCTCTAAACTATCCTCCACGGGATAGCAAGCCACGCAAATGGCCCAGCGTTACCGTCCAGCAAAAGAATCTATTACTTCTCAAAGAAAACGACCTCACTGATAGTAATTGAGAGGAACAAGGAGGATTATACTTTTTTTCTACCAAGAAAGATACAGGCAAGACAATGGAGCTTGTTTGCAGAAGCTTCAGGGTAGAAAGAGGGTCATCAATAAAGTTTGGGAGATCGAACAGTTCACTGCTGATATCAGAATCTATATCCTCGGAATGTACACGAGTTGCCCGCTATGAGAATCTTTCAGCTTCTATGAGGATGAGCAATGATCAGGATATCGGATATAGGAGCAGGAAAAGCAGGGCTTACACGTTTATAAGCAAGGTTTTCAGCTTCAGGAAAATCTCCAGCGATTGTGAGACAAGGCAGCAAGCAGATATGGTGACTCAAGAGGAGAAAAAAGAGAAGAAGAAAAGGTCTTCGTGGCTTCCTGATCCTGAAAGGAGATGGCCTGTGCAGGGTTGGTGATTTACAGTCAAAGTCAAGGAGCTAGGCATGGCAATAACTAAGATCATTAACTGGGTTTTCATTCCTCCGGATCTCATGTGGCGAGAAGATTGAAGAAATCTCAAGGAAAAGGATAGAAAAGACTACGAGGAAATGCTCAGATAGTCAATTGATCACATGGCTAGATTATCAAAAAGGAAGCATAGCATTTATTACTTCAAAACGATTTGTAATGTTCCCACCCAATTATTAAATTGTTCTTCTCACCAACAACCCAATTTAAAACCCAAGCAAAGCAGGTCTATACGAGATGGCTTCGTGGAAAATAATCCATAAACCTCAAGCAGAATAGATTTAGCTTATGATGCTGCTAGTTGTATTCTGCAATGTCCATGAATAATACATTGCTATTTGTAAAGCTTGTAAGGTGAAGGACCTACTGGGTTCTATCCAAATGCCCAGACTGCTTGAACCCCTTGATTATGAGCATCGGGTCTTTGAAAGTTCTTGCTTATGAACTTCCGATGTGATGAACACTTCAGTAGCCAATAGGCAACACTTGATGAAAGGCAGCAATGTCTCCGACAAGAACCATGATTTTGACAAACATGCGAATATAACGAGAAAAGGCTTCTTCTGATCAAGTTACCTTGCCTTGAATTGAATATGAAGCATCTGAATTAATTGAATATGTTTAACATAAGAACATAGAAGTCCCAGCACAGAAATTTGTTGTTATCAAGGACAGGGCCTAGGACAAATCTCTCATAATATGGTAGGTAGATAGAGAACAATACTAAAAGGGATCCCTACACAAGTTCCATTTTGCAAGAAATCAGTAAATTATCAATCAAAAAACTATATGAACATGATAATGGAAGACTAAGAGCATCATGATCAGTAGCTTTAGGTCTATTAGAGTGATGACACAGCAGAAAAATAACTCTTTGAATGTAAATTGGAATCTTCATTGAATGCCAACAATCCTGGGTTTTGCACTTAACAATGAAGAACATACATGTTTCATAATCGTATATATTCCAGATGGGTGCGAATGCGATAGCGATTAAAAGCCATAGATGATCTGAATTTTGTGCCAATAGCTGAAAAATCATTTACGATTCGTTAGATGAGTTTTCTTTAAAAAATTACAAATTCTTCACAAGCAAGCAAAAAAAATATTCTTTTTTCGTTATAATCACGCAGGTTACTGTTAGATATGATAAGATTAGATGGAAACAACAAATAAAGATTTGAAACACTCTACAGGGGTGTTTGGCCTTCGTTTTAACTAAAGTTTTGTATATTTTTAGAAGAAAATGTTAAATTTATATTAATTTTTTTTATTGTTTTAATACGATGATATCATAAATAAATTTTTAAAAATAAAAAATTATTATTTTAATATATTTTAAAATAAAAAATATTCTAAAAAAAAAAATATTTTAAAAAGCAATCTCTATAAATATTCTATCACTATCCTAGACAACTTTTAAAAAAACTGGCAGCTGTCATTTGCACGCGTGCATGTGATTTTTTTGGGTTTTAACATCAATCAATCCGGCAGCAATATAATATGCGGCAAGCATATTAAGAATGTGTTTGAAATTGTAACGTGATGTCTGTTTAAAATATTTATTTTATTTTTAAAAAATTATTTTTTATATCAGTATAGTAAAATAATTTTAAAATTAAAAAAATTTAAATAAAATTTTTTTAAAAAAAAACTATGATTTACAACATGTTCCCGAACACTAATTAAATTTAAATAAAATAAAAAATAAAAAAAATAATCTATAGTTATGTTTCACTCGTGTTTTGAAATTCAACATGATTTGATGATTTTATTAAAAAAATAATTTAAAATAACTTTTTAATTAAATTGAATAAAATATAAATTTAATAAAATTTATTTGACTTGCTAAGTTTTTAATAACTTAATTGATTCAATAATATTCAATTTAAATCTAATCAAATCAATAAACATGAAGAAAAAAACCATGTCATTTAATTACAAAATCAAAATCTCTAATCTCTAATCTCCTCTTATCTCAGCACAAAACAACTAAACGGCCATAGATAAATAAAGTTTGAAAAAACATGTATCTCTCCAATCATCTTCATGTTATTTTCTTGTTTTCTTTTGTTTCAAGGAATTATTATTGTTTTGTTTTATTTTGTTGTGTTTGCATCCTCGGTGCTCAAGGTCCTCCAAAAACAAAATCAGTGAGGCATGGTAGCTTGACCATTTTAGTTTTTCGCCTGCTTTTGCTTATAGGTTATGTAAATATGTAGAGATTTTTTTAATAGTGATTGTTGAAAGACTTAAAAAAGCCTAAGAGGGAGTGAATTAGAGCTTCATTTATTTTTTATCGCCATTTTAAAAATAATCTCCAATTTACTCAAAATAGTTTAAATTAATCTCAATTTCTTTAACAATGTCTAAATCAAAAATTAATACCAAAACTCACAAACTATATCTTAATACACTAAGATAGCCAAAACACCGAAGTAATATAATTGATCATAAATAAAAAGATAAGGATAGAGCGAGACACACTAATTTTATAGTGGTTCAGATTAAATAATCCTTCTATCAGGCTTAAAATTAAACTCAATACTTTTATGGGCTAAGGATTAAACATGTCTCAATTGTTTTTTCGAACTCAATATTAAACACAATTTTTTTTACAGGCTAATAATCAAACCCATCACTTGATTTTTTCATGAGCTCAAGATTGAAAACTTATCACACAAATTTTTTTTGAAGATCCTCTCTCAAATTCACACCTAAAAAATAAATCTAAGTGGTTAAACTGTCACTTACACTTTTTATAATATATTTGTTTCTCACAAGAGAAAGATTACTCCTTACATGCTGAAAAGATTACAATATATAAACTCAAGTATTTATAGAATGTAATCTAACACACAAAGGTGAAAGAGTGATTTTGATGTTATAAGATTCAAAGATTTTTAAAAGATTACAGAAGAATAATCAAAACTTTTTAGAATAAGAAATATCACACATCATGTGCAAGAACAATTAGAAATACTAAAAATGTGTATTTATTGAAAAACCCCAAAACTAGTTATTACTTATGTTAAAATTATAAATTTATCACCTTAACTGATAATAAATAAATGATATAAAAACCAATGTGATAATATTTTTAGCTACAATTGGTTATTAAAATATATTATAGTGCAAGGCACATAATAAGTATTATGCTCTTCATTTAAGTGTAAATAACAAAATATATGATGAAATATTTTTGGATGAAAATATATATGGCAAAAAAAAATATTTTTTATGATGTAAAATTATATTCCATAAAGATTTGATCACACAAAGATATGATTTTAAGAATCTTCAAGTTAAGTTTGCATCCAAAGAGTCTATAATTTCAGTCTGATGTAGAAAAATTCTTATAATAATAATACTTTGACATATATATTATATGCAATAATATATTGTTATCATCAAAACAAATAATCCTTGACCGATTAAAGGATTAAAGGCCTCTCATAGTAAATGAGTTGTATATTCATCTTTTCCTTCTACATTTCTTATGATCATTTCTAGAAATGGAAACAAATGAGGGAAAAAAAGAAGAGAAAAGCTTCAATTTTCGAATATGATATATACAAATTAATCAATGTATTACATAAATTTCTCCTAACTAATGAAAGATTGAGTTGTAAATGATGATATATGGAGTTATTGAAAATCCTTCAAAGATAATTGAAACATTTCATTTGTCTCTTCCTAGCGATTTCTACTCTACAACATTACGTTGTCTTTTATTTCATAAACAATGTCGTCTTTTTTAGTACTCTTTTCCTATTCTGTTTATTTCACTGATGGAAATAGGGCTTCTAGGTATTCAACCGAGGGAGTTCTCAAAAAATGTGATTTTTTTTTTACTTAAAATAAAAAAATTATGTTTTCAGTTTTTTTTATGTGCTGATGTCAAAAATAATTTTTAAAAAATAAAAAAAATTTATTTTGATATCTTTCTAAGCGAAAAACTTTTAAACC
>Ga0307517_10009890_pt1 | contig 13437 bp, 9 predicted proteins | sample 23_EM_MG_FD_194515 | JGI IMG/M metagenome (GOLD analysis project Ga0307517, IMG submission 194515) | Populus trichocarpa ectomycorrhiza microbial communities from riparian zone in the Pacific Northwest, United States - 23_EM | ecosystem: Host-associated > Plants > Roots > Unclassified | place...
TGAAAATCGACTGTGAACTGCAAAAGCTAGCCATGATAGCGGCTTCCCATAAAGCCAGAGCTTCCATTGTCGACGTAGGATGTGCAGCTTGCTTGAAGAACGAATATATTTCTCTTTTAAAACTGAATCTGATGTATTCCATTCTAGCACACCCATACTACCAATTTGATGGAATAACAGTAAAACAAAATTCATGGTGTATATTACATGGTGTAGAGGTTAGAACCAGCCCAGAGCTTAATTGTGCCCGAGCTTTGTTGCGGGCTGGTTCTAACTTAAACACTATTTGATTTAGATGATAGATCCAACTTTAAAAATTAAATGAAAAAATAAAAATAAATAAATTAAATTTAAAAAGAAAATTATTTAGGAAAACTAGAAGAATTTTTTTTTAAAAAATAAATAAACAATGCATCTCAATTCATAATATGTTAAGTACAAAAAAATAAAACTTGATATAAAAAGAATATAGAAAGACCGGTTCTAGTAAACCCAGGTTACCATAATAAACTTGTAATCTAGATAATTACCGTGAAACTAATTCTTGATATTTTACCAAACCAGCAACCCTGATTAAAAAACTAAGAGAATTATAAAGTTTTTGTTTTTTTTTTAAAAAAACCATGTTAACTTGAAAGGATTTTGAAAGATAACTACTAATTTTTTCTTAAGAATTTTTTACCACTAGCTGACTTAATGTAATGAAATATTTAGTATTAAAATCCAAACTAAATATTCGGATAAAAAGTCTGGATGATCTTGCCAAAATGGAAGATCTGAATGGTCTAATTAATTAACTTGAAAGGAGCCAAATCCCAAACCCTATATCATGGTCAAGTTACATATCAAGTCAACAGGGCCGTAGGGGGGCAAAAGCGAAGTGGCAGGGTGAATGGAGCTAGCTAGAGTTAGAACTCTGATCTGAAACAGCTAATGATGACAAACCAGAATAATAATGGTCTCTTCCCCTAGTAATCCTTCAACCACCATTAATGATTGTTGCTTTTTGCAGCAATCTTGAGCCTCCCTTGATGAAAGAAAATAATAGGCTCCACGATTTAAGAGAGGGCTGGGCCTTTTCCTTCTTCTTCGTCTTCTTTTTATTCCCATAAATGTGTATGGCAGTGCTCGAGAGCCCTTGCATGGCCACGCATAACAGGCATTCATGAGTGCCCGCCAGCATCCTCGTCGTCATCATCAGCCACATCCGCCTGTTAATAAAAGTATGTAAACATGACCATTCAGTTTTACCCAAGACTTAAAAAGAGAGAGTGTGTACACGTCGATCGAGAGAGATGATTGTCTGGCCCATGAGGAAGGAGACAAGTTGACCCGTGGAATATGATTGGACAGCATGATGCTACACACGTGAAAGTTTGGAAGATTTCACTCTGCTGTATCGCTTGGCATGGCATGATGGGCGAGAGTTTGTGATTTTAATGGCAGCTCAGACCAGTAATGGCGAGGGCATGACCCACAGGCAAATTACTTGTTGTGTTTGGGTAATAACCAGCCATGGGCATGACCTCATCAAGACTTCAAGCCTTTTCAAGCCCTCTACTTTCTGAGGTCATACCAAACGCCAATCTCCTGCATGTCTAATGATGAGATTTTGCATTGCATTTTTGTAATTAGCAACTTGCCTTGAACCCCTCCACGTGACCTTAGGACTTGATATATATATATATATATATATATATATATATAAAAGAGTACCCGTATTTCTTCTTCCTATACTCTAGTCCTGGTCTCTTCCTGAAATGTCCCCGTGCTCTAAGATTCCTGTAAAAGATATACTGGCAGTAGCAAGTTTCATTGACCATTATATATTCTCGTAAGAATTTTATTTTATTATTGAGAAAGAATCTGAAATAGCTCCTGATTTCCCTGTTCATCTCCTTGCAAGTTACCACGAGGAACTTCATTTTTTTCTGGTTTTTTAATTTTTTTCACACTTGATTTTTTTTTTAATTTAATCCATAAACACTGTGTTTATTAGAAATTATGCTTTACAATTTATTTATAAAATTATCATGAATTTTTAAAAACATCTTGATGTTAAGTTCACGTTATATTATCCAAAAGAAAATATGATTTTATAGTTTAGAAGAATTGAAAATTAGAGAACAAAAATTTAGAAACAATCTAAATGGCAAGTCAATTTACAAAAAACTTCAAAATGGTCCTCCCCTTTTCCCTGTATTTTGCCTTGGGGATATGGCAGAGTTACTCTTTGGTCCTTTTTATTTTTTTATCAAGCATTTTAATTCAAAACTTTATTTTTTTATTTTCAGTTTTTAAATTAAAAATAATAAATAAAATCACCAAAAGACAACAAGGGGAGGGAGAGTCGTCATGTTTTTTTATTACAATTTTTCAATTTATTTTATTGAATATACAGTTCATAATCAAAATTTAAGTGACGAAGTACGGACAGTTATCTAGTTTATGTTCTATTACAGTTTTCAACCCAACCATCTTGTCTGTGAACACTGAAATTAAAATTGCATTGAATGATTTTTTTTTCTTGTTTTTTTCGTTTTCAAACATCTTTGACCTTACAGAAATGCCCCCACGCAACTCTAAAACCTTCGCAACTTTCCAGCCAACCATCCTTTAAAAACTTAAGAAACATTCATCGCCTCTTGTCTTTTCTCTCTAGTATGTTCGTTTAGCAATTTCAATCCGCAACTGAACTTTATTTGGTCATTGTCTTTTAATGGCTAACAAACTCAGGTCTGAATCATCTTCTTCAGACAAAACCCAAAAATCCTAGGTTGATTATTATCGTGATTTCTAGCTTTTCCTTGCTTTTGTGGATCCTTGATGTAGTTTGGTCAGGGCTACTGTTCGATGATAGTCATTTTATTTCACCCAGTAAATGGATAATTTTAACGAAGGCATCAACTTCAGCTCAGCTACAAGCCCTGCACAAGACAGTCGAGAGCTGTGGCCCGAGAAGAATTCTCGCAACTTATTCAAATATTTGTGAATGAAGCAGAACAGTATGTTCAGGATAGGAATATACATACAGTGCAAAGAAATCCGCAACATTTAGTTAATATGGATGCTATGCAGTACGCGCACACCGTTGAAGTCACTGAGAGCGCTATGCTAATACCTACAGATGTATATATATTTCAAATCCCAAAACGGCATGCCTTGCGAGAATATATAACTTAAGCTCTGGGATAGCGAGAGCGACCCTTCTTCTTGAGAAACTCAGGAATCTCCACCGAACCACCTTCAGTGAAAGTGGAAGGTCGCCGATTGATTCCAGAGGTGACTTCTCCTGGTGCTAGCTGACTTGCCTGGATTTCGATTGCAACCAACCATATTATTGAAATGCACGGGTACGTGTGTGTGTGTGTGAGAGAGAGAGAGAGAGAGAGAGAGAGAGAGCAGCACCTGGAAAGGCCTGCCTTCATTTTCTTCTTGACGCTTGAATCCAGTTGCAATTAGAGTTATACTTACCTTCAGTAAAACAAATAAAAATTAAGGTCAGGGAGTTCAGATTCATGGAGTTCAGGTCTCTTATATGTCAGCATGTGCAAGACAACTGGGAAAATTTTGATTTTCTCCGTCACAGTTTAGCTAACAACAAAAAGAAGAAAGAAGTGAGCCATTGAGATGTAGACAAAAATTCATAATCTAAGGGGTGGACTTTGCTTGATAGCCAGATGCGAAACCAATGCCTGCCCTTGAGCCAAAAACAGGGGCAGGGCAGAATAATAGCAGTTAGGACAGGCGCGCCCACATGGTTCTCTGAGTGAGAGTGATTAATGGGGGAATCTGAAAAAAAAACAAAAAAAAACTGGCCTCCACACCAAGATTTCCTACCTCTAAATGAACCATTTAATTACGAACCCAAATGGCAGCAACAGTAAAGATCTTGACACTAACACCAGTCCTGCTAAAGCTAAGACTTACTTGGCCACTGAGTGATGGATCTATCACTGCTCCAAAAATTAAATTGGCAGTAGGATCTACAAGGTCATAAATAACCTCTGCTGCAGCATTTACCTGCAGTTGTCATATGAAAATCTTTAGGATTATGAAGAGGGAGATGATTATATCAATCACAGTAAAGCACGATCACAACATAAGTTAGGATTCTGCAGTGTAATTATCTACAGTACTACTAACATTATTAATGCAGTTTAGGATTAAAAAAAATCTGGATTCAAATGACAAAAAGAGCCTCACAACTACTGAATTCTCTAATCTCAATTCAAAAAGCACTGTTAAACAAAGGAGAGCAAAAGTTAGAGCAATAGAAAAAAAATCCACAGTTTCAGCCCGAGATGATATAGGAAAAAGGTTTCATTTGAGTAAGGTGGTTGCTGTTTGAGGCTTGAACAATTAAATCAATGGCCAGAGAATGCTCCTTTTACAGCAACCACCGCACACAAGATAAATATGCAGTCCCTGAGAAAAAGGTGGATTAGCTCCTTCTGGCTGCAAAATTTCCTACATGACCTATAGTGACTGGATTTCATACAACTAGCAATTATATGGACTTCGTACAGAAAATGTGCAATTACATGGACTTTGGTCAGAATATGCATACAAGGTTTGAGTCATGACATAGATATAGACATTGATTGAGTCCACCTGATGATGCGCTTAAGTTATGGTTAAGGAAAGATTTATCTAATATTTGAAAACCAAAAACCAAGTTCTTAATTTAAGGGTTTGAATTTCAGTCTTGGGTTATTTTGTAAGCGGGAGGAGAATTGTAATTTCAGTATGTTCCCGTGAATCAGGGTATTTTATTAATTTTTGCAATTACTTGAAGGTCTAGACTTATTCAGGAAGTTGGTGTTTCAGTCTTTCATAGTTTATTTCCGTTTAGTTCCTTTCCTAGTCTTTTGTGGAGTCCTAATCTCTATAAATAGAGATGCTATGTTTTATTTTCAGCAGGGTAGAAATATGAAACAGAATTGACTTTTAGAGTTATCTTGAAGGTTTGGTGCCTAAAGTTCATCTCCTTTGTCTTGTTCTTCTATTTTCTTTTCTTTCTTGCTTAAAAGTATTGCTGCTACATAACCTAATTACTGTTCACTTATTTCTTCTTAAACAAGCTTCATTCAACCACTGTAAATAATGAACCCTAGCTCACCACATAGGACACAAATCTCAAATCCGTCATCCATCACTACTAGTATAATCTGAGAGAGAGGGAGGGGGGAGAAAGTTACCTCAAATAAAGTTAAATCACTTCCACCAGTTATGTTCCACACAATTCCAGTTGCCCTCTCTATGCCAATATCTAATAAAGGTGACTGGATTGCATTTAATGCTGCATCTCTTGCCCTTGTTTTCCCTACAGAGAAACAAGAAATCTGAAAACAATTGGTTTTGCATGAACCATGAATTGAGAATTGACCAGACTCCATCTTTCTGAGCAAGAGTATATTGGTATTGAGGGGGCATCTTCAGCAATCAATTCATCATTAAAAACAGACATTGCTATCTTTAAAAAACATCAACATGAGAAGAGATCGATTCCATCTAATTTCATTTGCTCTCAAATGCATCATCAATTACTGAAGTTTAAAGTAAGAGGAAATGAAAACAATGTTAACTGTGTACAAGCAAATGCATATTATCTCCTTAGAAACTTTTTAATGCACATCTAGAAATTATGTAATTTAAGGGAATCAGGATTTTAACATAAAAGAAGTCGCTCTTTCTTTCTATGTTAAGCATAAAAAAAAAACCAAAACTAAGAAACTATATGAGAATGTCCCCAAATCAGAACCTACAGGGATCAATAGAAAATGCACCAAATCTCAGATGGTTAATGACATAAAACCTCACAGTTGTTTAACCAGTTTCCTAGGTGAACTCGGATTTGAAATTTTAGGAGGGTGAACAGCTAAAAATAAAAGTGTAGGAGGTCAAGTGGCAAAACCTGCAAACCTCAGGGGGGAATTGCAATTGAAACATAATACTATACTAATGGGATGATTTGGAAGATTTGGTTTGGTAGGGGCTCATTACAGACAATCCATCAATCCTTGGCCTTTCTCAGTGGGACTTGAGCTCAATGCTAAATAGACTTGGTATATGAATTCTGAAATTGAAGATTAAGATACCTTCAAAGTTAAAACTGTACCTCCTACAAAGTCTCAAAATTACCATGATACTCTTTTTTTTTTTTTTGGCTTTAGTATACAGAAATTTGGATTCTGTCCTTGCTAGCAAAATCCACTAAAGCTTAAAACTTTAATCCAAGAAATCTACCGAGGACACACATTCTTGGACAAAAATGACGTTTAGACTAGCGAAAAAACAATCAAAACTGCCTACCCAGAATTCTTGTGAGGATGTCGTAGCTTCTCACACACATTTTACTTAAGAGCAATGCATTCTCTAGCCTATCAGATACATTCCATCCCACTAAGAATGCCCACTCCTCTCAAATTACTAACCAATCTACCCCCTCTCTTGTAAAGGCATTACTGAGGCAAAACATTGCCTGCATACATCAAAGAACCAGCGGGTATTCCTCCATCTACATTAGCCATCTGATTCATGGATGCAAGTTAAAGTTTCATTCTAATTTCTATAAGATGATGCCTTGGATATAACTAACATGGGGAAATTTCTTCAATATTCTTGGCATAATAATGCTTATTGCATTATTTCATTAATGGTTAAGAAGAGTCCAAGACGCAGTTTGGTAAATCAAGCATAACTTTTTAATCCAACGGTTGGATCGAGCTTATATTTGAACAAAAGATTCTGAAGGCTCTGTTTCCTATAGGGTTAAAATTTCATGATGATCGAAGATCAAGAAGGACTTTAAATAAAGCTCAGGATTGTCTTTATTTACCTTTTATATTTGGATTTTTTTTTTCCTATTTAGACTAGGACTTTTAGTTTAATGAGTATTTTACAAGTTCAGAATCCTAATGCTAGATGAATTCTATTAGTTAAGTAAGTTTTAATTAGAAATCTTTTCTTATAAAGTATTTCTAGAACTAGTATAAATAAGGATGTCTAGTTTGTTTTGATATTAAGATTCGGACTATTCATACTTTTAATAAAATACTAGAGAGTTTTCTCTAAATCTCTCGACAACTTAGGGCTGTAACCTTAGGACTTGAGAATCCTAGCTTTTATTTTGAGTAAGCCTGCTTCTATGCGAGGCCCAATGGTTATTTTCTTTCCAAGGCAAGGCAAGAAATGAAACATTCTGATGTGCAGCTACAATTACCAGTTGCAATCCCTATCCCCATTAGCGAGGAGCCTGCATTTGCCATTATAGCTCGCACATCAGCAAAATCCACATTCACCAATCCAGGAACCTGCAATTCATGAAACCAACACCAGTTGGAGTACAAAGGACATAGTCCCTGAAACCTAAATATGATATTCAGAAGAATAACCATCATATTGATTACCTAACCAATGTACAATGAATTGAACATATCTTTTTTTCCCACAGAATGCTCATACAGTTTTTATGTTCTTGCACCTCAATGGTATCAAGACATGTCCAGAGGTCAATGTATCATGCCAAGGCACCAGTTTTGAATTTTTTTTTCCAGATAAATAATAGAAAAGAAGATATTTGGAAGAAGTAAATGTGCAATAGTAAATTGGAGAATAATTCATCATCTAAAACAGCAAAACAAAAAAACAAAGCTAGAAGCCAAAAAGGCATTCCAATCCCTTTGAATATCAGCTAAGGAAATGCCCCTAAAAGCCCCGCTGCATGAAACCACTGATAAGCAAGGAAAACAACCTTATTGACAGCAGGGAAATAATATTCAGAAGACATCCATGAAAACAGCCCAGAAGATAATCCTCAACCCAATTGATAGTTTTCCCATAAGGCCATAACGATTGGCTCAAACAGTAACCAATCCTAAAAGTACTCACCTTCCTCTCCATTCAAACAGACCTACAGACTGCACCAACAGTAAACTTTCATATAAATTTAGAGTTTTTCTCCCCAATGAAACCCACAAAAGAGACCAATAACAAACAGCCGACCTGCTTGGAATCACCCAAGACACGATTCAACTCCAAACAATCTCTGCCACATATCCATGATACCGGGTAGTTCAAACGAGATGGCTAAGATTCTACATTTTGGTGACACAGAACACAAATATTATGAGGTGCAGTCTTATGAGGCCTTCTAGTCTGTAACAAGTCATTACTGTTAATTTTATTGAGCATCACTATCCAAATGATAATCTTAACTTTATAGGGCAGCTTAGCTTTCCAAAATGAAGACAGCAGATTGTTTCTGCAGAAGATTAGTTAAAAAGCATAATTTGTTTTCTTAATAATAGTGCATTATGAAGTACCCACATAAATTATATTGTTTTGACCCTTCCAATAAATCTTAGAAGGAATAAGGTCAGTTATTATGACAAGGGCCGCAAAATGACAGACGCAGCAGCAAACCAAGGTTCCAAGACGTGTTTGTGTGTCGACAATAGTAATAATAATAATAATAATAGAAAAAAAATCAAACATCATGTTTTCAAAGCAATTGCTGTATGCATTAATACCGTAATGATATCAGAGATACCACGAACACCCTGTCGCAGAATATCATCTGCCAGGTTAAATGCTTCTGTTACTGGGGTAGTTTGGGAAACAGCAGTCAATAATTTGTCATTTGGAATGACAATCAGTGTGTCAACGTTGTCTCTCAAAGCTGCAATTCCTTCCTGGGCCTGAACTGCCCTTCTCCGTCCCTCAAAAGAAAATGGGGTAGTGACAATACCAACAGTCAATATACCCATTGACTTTGCAACACCTGAAATTATAGGAGCCCCGCCAGTACCAGTTCCTCCGCCCATTCCAGCCTTCAAATACAAAGTTCCCAAATTAAAAATTTCAAGCAAGAATGCAAAAGAAAGAGAGTAACAAATATCTATCCAAGTAAGAAAACAAAGCAAAGAAATCAAAGTATATCACAGTATTCCGCTTCTGGCGTGCTTGGTCCTTATCCTAAGCATTTTTATATTTTAGACGAGCCCAATAACACTCTAGAGCAAGAGTATAAGTGCAAAGACAAATCCAGTGGTACATTACATGCCACACAGCTATGTATTTTATAGCGCACTAATAGCATCAAATAGATTCTAGAGTTTTTAGACAATGCTTGGATTCACGTTAAAAATTAAAGTGACAACAGCATGGAGATATGTGAGCATGTGAGATTAATGGAGAGTGTGCTACAACCTAGAGATTATGATCTGCTACAATAATATAGGAAAAAAGATGAAGCTACAATAGTGGAAGACTGTTGCAGAGAGAGCAGTTATACAAGATGAGAACAACATTCATTGCATAACAAAAATTCAAACAAAATATGCATTCAAAGATGGGTTGACTTAAACCAGTAGTACGAGCTAGTCATTTACATACCAACTAGTGGACTATTGCAGTTGGTGCTTAAAAGAAACGTTGTTAGAAGACAAACTCAACACTATTCGATGCATGCCATCTCAAAAGTCCCCCACATGGATACACACCAAATGACTAGCAACAATTTAAGTTACAATATTACTTTGAAATGTTGAAGAGAAAAGAAGTAGCAGGGAACGAAATAGGTAATAAGCATCTTTGTCAATAAAAACATAGTTTGCAATTAAACTAAATTGTAGAATACAGAAATTAAACTTACGGTGACAAAGACCATGTCAGCACCATAAACTGCCTCTTCTATTGCTTGTTTGCTTTCTTTAGCAGCGTTCATCCCAATTTCTGGATTACCCCCAGCTCCAAGACCTCTAGTAAGGTCCTGACCAATTTGCAAACGATTTTCGGGGAAGACGGGAGACATGCTCATGGATTGAACATCTGTGTTTACAACCCAAAACTCTACACCTTTCATTGAACTTTCAATCATGCGATTGACTGCGTTGGAGCCTCCACCTCCAACACCAATGACTTTTATGTTGGCTTCATTGTGATTACTTGGACTAGAGCCATTCCTTGCAGGGGCGGTGGTGGTTACTTTGTTGTTCCCCTCCTCACCTCTAACTCTAAGCATTGATACTTCGGGATGAAGATTAAGAAAAGGGTCCTTGCTGCTGCTGTTTTGATATTGTTCGGGGATTTTACTAATACATTGGGGTAAATTATTAGACTTAGACTTAGACTTGGACTTGGACTCGGTCATTTTCAGAGACCCAAATCTCCCCATCCCCAAATGATTTTCCGTTGACACTCTCATTCTCGCTCCAACAACACTTAACATCCCCATCGGCTTTCTACTATCACCAAGTGTACAGTATGGTGAAACACAAGCTGCCATTTTTTTCTATGCCAGAAAAAAAGGAAGTCGATGAGCCAAATTATTCAATGAAAGTAGAATACCTACCTGCTCGCCATAAAACATACAAGACAATCAAAAGACAAATAAAAGCAGACTTGAAAGACAAATTACAAGAGCAAAACCCAGCACTAATTACATAATGCTAAGACAAATAAAAACATGCAAAGCAGCAGCAGCAGAAAATTAAATGAAAACGACCCATATCGGTGGTTAAGCACAGAGAGCAAAAACCTTTGAGATTTCTCTTCAAACATTGTCTGCTTAGATTTAGTTTAGGCCATGAGCCGAAAAAGATCGGGCGGTCAGTTCGTTTTCCTTTTTGATAAAAAAGAATTCCAATCAAGGGTTTTAATTTTCTGGTTCTTACTGTAGCCTGCAGTGCAGGTTAGTAATTAATGTCGGTAGTAACTAGATTATTGATACACTGCTCTGAGATCACTTTATTTTTTAATGTAAAAAAATATCCTAGCTAATTTATTTTATAATAAAAAATTAAATATAAATTTAAGATATATTGTATATTGGATTATATATTTTTTAATTATAGATAATACTGGATTATATTTGTTTTTAATTATTATATTGGATTGAACTAAATTAATTTATTAAATTTTTTATCCCGATTATGAAATTATAATAACTCTACACAAAACAAATAAAAATAAATTATAAATGTTAATTCCTAATCAACTTAATATTGAAAGATGAAATTAAAAATAAAACAACAATAAAAAAAATCTATTCAAGTCAACTCGGGTTAATCTATCAAACTAGTAATCCAGATCATGAGATTGAGATAACCCCATGAAAAGTAAAAAAAAATCATGAAACCTAATTTTTAATTAACTTAATATTAAATGATGAAATAAAAAAAACAAAACAAAACAACATGAGTCAACTCGGGTTAACATGTTAAACTTACGACTTGGGTCATGAGACCAGGATGACTTCATAAAAAAATATAAAAAATTACAAAGATTCATTTCCTACAAATTCAATGTTGAAAGTTGAAATCGAGAAAAAAAAATAAATTCATGAGACCGAGATAACTACATAGAAAAAAATTAAAAACAATTACGAAGGCCAATTCCCAAACCACGTAGTATTAAAGGATGAAATTGAAAGAAAAAAATTAAATAAAAAAAGAATAAGATTGAATTTTTGGAGGGTGAAATTGAAAAAAAAATTCAACTAAAAAAGAAGCCAAAAAATGAATCAAGTCAACCTGATTTAACATATGGAATCCGCGACTTGGATCATGAGATTGAGATAACCTCATAAAAAGCAAATAGAAAAAAATTATGAAGCCCCATTAAAAAACAATTGAGTCAACTCGGGTCAACTTGTCAAACTCGTGACCCAGGTAATGAGATCAGGATATTCCCATAGAAAGAAAATTGAAAAAGGTTATGAAGTCTAATTTCCAACCAACCTAATGTTAAATGATAAAATAAAAAAATCAATTAGAAAAGCAATAAAAAAAATGACCCAACTCACCCCGGGTTAACATATTAAATCGGTGATCTGGGTCATGAGATCAAAATAAATTAATAAAAAGCAATAAAAAAATACATGAAACCCTGATTCCAGTAGATTTAACATTGAAGATTGAAATCAAGATAAATAAATAAATTTATGAGACCGATATATAACCCACTAAAAAAATATTATGAAGCACAACCCCAAAACATCTTAATATTAAATGAAAGATTGGGTTGATGAAAAGTGAAATTGAAATAAAAACTAAACAAAAAAATAAAATATTATTCTAATAAATAGTATTTTGTGTGATGTGGCTACAATAATTTATCCATATCATTTACTGTTTTGTTAATAATAATAATTACTAGACTATATCCTTATTAGATGCTTTCATTTTTTATTTTTACTTTTGTATTAATAAGTTTATGGTTTTATTTATGTTGATAATAATAAGTGAAAATTATCATGAGTATTTTATCATTTACTATATTTTACACTTTGCCTTCATTGTTTTGTAAATTATAGAAACCATCTTAAACTTTGTATGTTCATAATACTTTAAATGGTAGAAAAAAATCAACAAAAAACTTTAATTATTTACAAGTTTTTCATTATTTTTCATTTAATTACTAAAAAACCATGGTTTATAAAAATAACAAATCTTCTCATCAAAACACATAAATCTTCTTATCAAACCAGCACCTTAGTGACAACTTATCACCCAATCACCATTACATAATAATTATTGATGTCTTTAACAAGTAAGTTATGGAATTTTTCATTATTATAAAACAAATTCCAACATGAAAAAAATTTCATTCCTAAAGGAATAAATGAGAAATATAAGCATATAAATGGTCATATGAAATAACTTATCAACGTTCTAAATCAAACCCAAAAAAGAAATAACAAGAAATTAAAAAGAAAACAATTCTTGATTTGCAACCATTAGAGCAATACAAAACAAAGATCCTAACACATATTCTAGCTAATCAAGATCATGAAAGGTTCACATCTTCAAAAAAAATTTCTCTGTTTTATGGTTTCTATGCATGATAAGCACTATTGCACATTACAATATTAATTTCATCATAAGTATTGGGGTTAAATTCAAGTGCACAAAGAGAGGAACAAGATTTACTTCCAGGAGAAATATTCATTAGTTTCCATGAATGATTTTTCATAAAAGATTCAATTTCATTATTAATTGTTTTCTTCCAATAAAAAGCTTTCGGACAGGGTATTGCCTCGAAGTAGGTTTAAGGTTCATCTTCTAACAAGCATGTTAAAAATCAGGATCAAATGTTTTGGTTTTTTTTTCCTTTTTACTATATTTAAGCTCAACTTTATCATCTTCTGATCGATGATGATTACTTGAGCTAGCATCAATCATTCTCTTAAGTGAATGATTTTCTTGTGCTTCCCTCCATGGAAACACATCTTTAAATAATATAACATTTCTTGATTTCTTAATATTATTAGGATGAATATCCTTAATAGTTGACTTATATACAAGAAATTGATATGCAGTACTATTGTTGTAACCCATTTTTGGGTCCCCACAAATAAAACTATAAATATATAGCCAGAAGAAATTAGAAAAATAATAAGAGGTGGGAGCGCTCAGAAAAGAATCAGAAAAA
>Ga0307517_10009891_pt1 | contig 13436 bp, 10 predicted proteins | sample 23_EM_MG_FD_194515 | JGI IMG/M metagenome (GOLD analysis project Ga0307517, IMG submission 194515) | Populus trichocarpa ectomycorrhiza microbial communities from riparian zone in the Pacific Northwest, United States - 23_EM | ecosystem: Host-associated > Plants > Roots > Unclassified | place...
TCGTTTGCTTAATGCCTGTGTTATCATGAGAGGGTAGCAGTACATGATGTGCGTGACCACCGTTGTACTCAAGGATGTTCTATTCGATTCGATTCATCGTAATGAAGATTTTCCTATTGTATTTTTTCATAAAACGCAAGCAGAACATGAATAAAAGAGTATCTCTTTCATTATTTTTAAAATCACGAGTTAACTCATGAAATTATATAATTTTACAAGTTAATATATATCTAACATGTAAAATCAAACTAAAAATTTAAAACCAGTAAAATCAGACTTAATTCATGCAAATCCATTAAAATTGGTAAACTCGGTTTGATTTTATGAATTTATTAAATTTATAATATGAACAAAGTCAGGTTTAATTTTGGCCTTACAATATCTGCTAATTAGTTTTACAAAATTAGACATATCTTTCACACCATACATTGGATAGAGATAAAATTTTATAGGGAAATATTAGACACATGAAAATATATTGTGGTAAATTTTCAAGTTAAATAAAGTTCGGGAACATAATATTTCAAAGGGTCAAAGTTAGTAGACGAATCTTGTCAAATATATCAAACTAAACCTTCGTGTACTGTTTGGGACATATCTGAAGCTACTGGTAGAATTTTGCTATGATTAAAGTTGGGCTAGAAACTAGACATTTGAAGCTTTCTAACCATATATCATAAACCCAGTAATTCATTTAAACGAGAGAGAACGACATGTTTGAAATCAAGACTCAAATCCGCCAAGATATATGCAAAAATTGGAGATTCATATTACATGGAAGAATTTTAACATGAAGACTTTTTTATTATTTTATTTTATTTATTTAATTAATTTTAAATAATTATTTTTAATTTAAATTTTGTCTACCGCATTAAACATTGTTTAAGGGTTTATTATATTATTGAATTTATATTAGTTAATTACCAATTTAGACTCATTAACTTTTAACTTGAAAGGGATCCATTATGACTTATTGTAATGGAAACAACCAAGATATCACTAGGTCCATGTGTACTTCTTATCATTCAGTAATTTTTTTGTATTGAGAAGTTTTATTCTGAAACATTTTATCTCTCCATGTCACTAATTTATTGATACATACTATCTATCTCTCCCTTATTTTATTTAGATCACTCATTAATTATAATATTATTGACATGTAATTTAATTTCATAGTTAAAATTATCAATACATAATTAGTTAAACAAATTACTTTTAATTTTACTATCCAAATTTATATTGTATTTTTCGTGTCTTTCTAAAACAACATTTATGAGAACCTTGCTCTCTCCTATTCATAATCTGCCCTAAACTTTTGGTAAGAGGGAGACAAAATACACAGATGAACTGTTCGTACAAAAAAATGAAGAGATCATCTTTTCAGCCACACAAATAGTGTTTGGAGAAAACAGTGCTCCAAATAATAGAAATAAATACATGACTGTCCACCAATAAACAAATCAGGTGAATACTACCAGTAAATGCGCATCAAGCTTGTTGGCAAACAAAATCCAGCGTATTGTTTTGACAACGTAGATATGACAGCTACAAAAGGAGTTTATTTGACATGTTTGAATGATGCCTTGACATGTAACCGCCATTTTTTCACACTGATATATCCAAATACATCCTACCTAAAATTTATACAACGTTACAGGAAAATGGTGCAGCATCTTGTGTAGCATTAAGGACATACACGAATAGAACGGATAATGGATGCTGCCTCCCATGCACATATGAAAAGAAAAGAAATTTCTGACTCAATAAGTAGGTGATTTGGAACACTCCTGAGCAAAAGCCGGGAGAAAGACAACATCTAGCAGTGAAACATGTTCTTAAAATGAAATTTAAGGATCCTTGTTAAATTCAGGCAATCATCAGGGCAGCCAGCATACAAGTTGACATCAGATTTCATCATCCAATGCCATGGAGATTAGCGACGGACAGTTCGATATTTTGGTCTTGATGGTTTCTGTAAGACAGAAGCAAAGGAACGTGGAATTGAGATTTAGTAGATAGACAGTGGAAACATAGACATCAAGTGGGTGACATTAGACATTATGGCTTCAAAAATAACAATGACTGAGGGATTTTTAAATCCCATGTTTGTTGCTCTTGCAGCCATTCTAAAATAAGAACAATGTCTAAATGAGGATTGAGAACACATCATGGATATTGGTACCAAATTAACTGAATTTGTTCCATATTAATAATAATAAAGCTTCAGAAGGAAAATATATACTCACAGATGTAGGTCCGAAGCTAGCGCCAGATCCTGCCACCGTACCTAGCAGGAAAATTAAAGATTTTTTTCAGAAACAACTCTTTACTCACTGAAATTTAAGCTCTTTCGTTTATGTAGGCAATGATTTGCACATACTGTAGAAAAAATTTATGAAATAATAGAGGTTGCACAACTTTAAACTTCCTTCAAGTTATTAAGTTCATTGTACGACAATCCACCTATGGATGTTTCAAGAAAATAGTGAACCTCCAGCAGAAATAGTACCGAAAGCTGGAGTGGTACTGCCAAACAAAGAGGGAGTTGAAGCAGAGCCAAGAGCTGGTGCTGATGAAGAAGCGCCAAAAGCTTGAGTAGCACTGCCAAATAAAGAGGGAGTTGCAGCTGACCCAAACAAAGTGGATACTGGAGCAGAGGTTGTCGGTGTTGCGAACAAAGAAGATGACATGGAGGAAGATGGCACAGAAGGTGTGTTAAAAAGAGAGAAAGCATTTCCTGAAGATGCTGGTGCTGGTGCTGTTGCTGTAGATGCCTGGGGAGCAGTTGATGCTGAAGAAGTTGCCGAGCTTGCAAACAAACCAGCACCTTGTGTGGAAGGCTGTGAATTTGCAGGCAAATGCAAAGTTGGATGCGCCCTTTTAGCAGCAGCTTCTTTTCTTGCTCTTTCACGTCGATCAGCCTCAAGGAATGGATCATTCCCATCCCCTCGACGACGCTGGTCAACAAGATAGGCTGTTTTCATGGATTCGATGTATTGATGAATGCTCTCCACCTAAAGGACATTAAAAGAAACAATTGAAATATGTTCTAACCTTTAGCGCGCGCACATGCTTACACTTTTAAGGAAAGCCCACATGTATGTTGAATCAAATCTGAACCTTGACTATGAGAGAATTCTTACACAAGCAATATAAGCAGCCTGTATCATCAATAAACTAGCATGGTATAGTTTTTATGTGCATGTATCATGGATTGAAATACTATAATACTTCACTCAGGAAAAAATAATAAAAAGGGAGCATCCCAGATTTGTGAAAACTTTTAACTGAATTCGAATAAAAAAAATAAATCATAAACCCAACTGTTGGCTGTCAGATAAGAATATATTTTCATGGGTCCATCCTTGTTAACATGGAAAAGAGAGTTTTCTCAGATCACATGTCCATCCGCCTAGAAATATACTATATGTAGAAAAATATGGGCTGTCATAAGATATTCCAGCACAAGGCAATGACATATAACAAGATATTGAGGGTTGCAACCATATCTATCTTTATTTACCTTAGCAGCCACATGAACAAAAAAATCATGCACATTTGACATGACTTTTGGCAGAGACTGCAATAATGAGGATCCAGGGTGGGAAGAGTTCCTCTCAGAATCTAAGAGGAGCAGTTGCTCTAATTCTTCAATCCACTGGCTGCATTCACCCAAATACTTTTCAAATCTAGCAACTGTCTGCTGTAAAAAGGGAGATGGTTTCTTCGGAAGGCCACTGTAAAAATCAAACACTGGAACTATAGAGGAAGATGCTGGCTGACTAGTGGAACCAGGTATTCCTGTTGTTCCAGGAGGCTGGGATGGTGCTGTGGCATTTGAAGCACCACCTCCTGCATTAGAATGAAGGAATCTAGGATGTAACATCATGAAAGAACGAACAGCCATCTCTGTGTTCCGTAACATGTCTTTAACATTAGTCATAAGTTCTTGTAAAAGAGCTTTCTGTCTCTCCATGGAAGTACTGATTCCCCCAAGTTCCTGCAAATATGCCTTAAAGTATTCATTATCATCCCATGAGCAAAACTAAAGATAAAGGAAGTCGCAATATTAGCTACAAAAGGTGACTAACTAGCAAACATGACTGGATATAGGAAAATCTTTCATCCCTGAAGAAAAAAAAAATCTTGAAAATAAGGAGACTAAATCTTTATCTTGTGGTCACATATTATGCATTAGCAGCCTAAAACTTTATGTTCTCCCTGAATACTCCAACAATTAACATTTCCATAGATATTTCAACCCCAGACAGCACATTCAAGTTCATACAACACATCTGTTTAAAAAGATGCAACATGCATGTCATAGAGAATCATCCGAGAGATGGACTGGACAAACCATTCTCTGCCACTAGCAGACTATAATTTCTAAATTACTAAAACTCATAAGTGGTTTGAGTTACATTAGGAAAATAACATGCTGTCAGGCATCAACCAGGTTTCTGCCCACGTAACTCTATAGGAATCTACAAATCCCCATCAATGTGCAATCCAAATAACATCAGTAAAGTAACTAAAAGAAAGATTTTTACACACACAAACAATGCTGTTCACTTATTTTGATGCACCAAACAACAATAATTGGCAACACAAAAACAGAAGTAAACAACCTGAATAATTTGGCTCGCATCAAGCTCAAATCCTTCATTGGAAACTGAAGAGTCGTAAAGGCGACTACACTGATCTAGCCTCTTACTCTCATCCCTATACTCCAATATCCGCTCCCTGCATAAAAAAATGCACTTGAGCACCTCAAAAACCACATAGTTCGTAACAAATATCACATAAAGTTTTACATTTCAACACAAACTCAACCATTTACCAAACAAGAAAAGAAATTCATTACCACTGGTTCAACCCAAAGAACCATCAAAATAATTCAACTGCATAATCCTCAATTTAACCCTTTGTGGGTCAGTATTGAAACGTGAATCTTTTTGAAGGCCCAAATTCTGATATTGTTCAGCAGCTAAACAAACCCCAACTCCCTTTATTGCTAATTATAGGATAACTAAACCAAACTGTCAAACCTTAAGCACTTCTTACCTCAACAAAACATTGAAATCAAAGAACTTCTACTTTCATCAAACCTAGCAAAGCATTTTATATATATATATATATATATATATATATATATATCTTATTTTCTGGCAACAGATTAAACATAATAAACAGAACACATACCTCAAAAGGCCCTACAATGTATGTATACTTTTTAGGCAATTATAAATCTTAGTAGCCAATAAAAATATATTTCAATGCTATTTCTTTCATCTTTTCTTTTCCTTTTGTTTTCACATTTTCTCAGCAACCAAAAACCAAAACATAAAACACAGAATTAACAAAGAAAACATACTCAATCTGAAGCAAAGTTTTCTGGGAATCTGGGTGAAGATCTTCCCATTTAGTACTATAACTTGCAGGAGCCTTGTCATTAGTAAAAAGATACAATTGCTGCTGTTGCTGCTGTTGAAATTGTTGTTGCTGTTGCTGTTGCTGTTGCTGTTGCTGTTGCTGTTGCTGCTGTTGCTGAAACTGCTGCTGCTGTTGCTGAAACTGCTGCTGTGGCTGTTGTTGCTGCTGCTGCTGTGGAAAAAGAGGGCTGCTTTGTTGAAAAGGCTGAGGCTGAGGCTGAAACAGAGATGGGGTTTGCTGTGGTGGAGTTGAAAAAGAAAATGCCATCTGGGTTTTTGATTTTGATGTCAAAGTTTGTGTCTTTGATTGTGATTTTGTTGTATTCTTGGTATTAGAAAGGTTTTTGGTGAAAAACCCTAATTTGAAAACCCTGGAGAGGGAAATTGGGCGAAAGAAAATCGCGAGAAAGACCCGCCTCGGTGTCTGTTGATTGTTTGGGAAATTTATTTAAAAGGAGTGGTACAGTACCAGTGGGTATTCAGGGTATTTTTTAGAAAATATTTTCAGTAGTTTTCCGATCAGATTTTTGTTAATAAATATTTGGGATTTAAAGTGAGTCTACGTGGTGGTGGAGTTGAACTGTATTTTATTTTAGTTATAATTTTAAAAATATTTAATTAATTAATATGTATTATAATTTTATATGGGTTTTATTGAAAATTCTCAATTAAAATTTTAATTAAAAAAATATAATTTGTAGTTATTATGTTAAGAAAAAATTGTAATTTATAAAAAACGTATAAGAAAAAATTATCATAAATTAAACTTATATTTATTATGTGTTTGATATTGTGGTATAGAATATTTTTAATTAAAATAATATTTTTTTATTTTTAATATTAGTACATGAAAATTATTTAATAATACCTAAAAATATCTTAATGTAATATTTTTTAAGTGAAAATACTAAATTGTAATATAAAAAAGATTAAGGCTATTTTGGGCGTGTGCCTTAATATCTTGGGTTGTTGCAACATATAGGATATTTTTAGTTTTTTCTTTTACACAAAACTAATTAATTGGCTTGATTTGAATAACAAATTGTAGACTACTGGCTGCATTTTGGCTAGATTTAAAAATATGTATAATGATGAAGTTTAATAAATTTTAAAACAAAATTTAAATTAAAGTAAATGGTGGATCTAATGTTTTAAAGAAAAGAGAGCGAAAATGAATGAGAAATTAAAAATAAGAGATAAAAAGAGAGCATAAATCCCAAAATTGTCCCTAACAATTTATTACTCTACCCTTTCACGGTTAACATTTAATTTCAATCCTCTATATTTTGAAACTTCGCAATCAAACTCTCAATTGGTCTTAATTCTTGAAAATCCTCTTAATTATGACCTTACACTTTGATGTTTGGTTTTGCAATTCCTTAATTTTGTACTTAATTGACACTCCAAACTTTAATTCTTGCAATTTCACCCCTAATTAAATCAATTAGACCCTTGTAATTTTGGCACCCTTTCATCTTGGTCCCTAGGCTTTTAATTCTTGCAATTTTGGTTCTAATTAACTTCTAAACTTTGATTTTCTTTAATTAAATCCCTAATTGCATTAATTAAGTCATACCAAAGTTAATTGGTTCTCGAACTCCAATTTTGGTAAAATTGAATTCCAAACTTGATTTTTATTCCAATTAAATCTTTGATTAAGCTAATTAGACATATCAAAAGTTCAATTAAATCCCTAAACTTCCAAGTTTTATAGATTCATTCCGATCTTCAATATTTTTCTACAACTAAGCCCCAATCTTCAATGTTTTTCTTTAGTTAGGCCTTTTATTGGTACAACTGAATTCTCAAACTTCTCCATTTTATCCACTTTGGTCGTACAACTTTCAATTTGTGTAACCAAATCTAATTCAGTCTATTTTCTTTAGTATGACCCCAAATTATTTGTTCACCAGGTGTTTTGACTAGGTGTGACTCAAAAGCCTATATATGTGTGTGTGTGTGTGTGTGTGTGTGTGAATTTTTGTAGGATTTTTAAATATTTCTTGAAAAAAAAATATTTTATATATAAAAAAATAAGAAATTTTTCGGGAGCCAAAATTGAGTTGTGATAATTTTAACAATATTGTAACAGAAAACCTAAAAAAGCAAAGCGAGAAAAAAGATTGCTTTCAATGGCAAATGCATGAAGAAAATAATTAAACAAGGGTAACTCGAAAGAAGTAAACAAAGCCTGCATCCCTCCTCATTCAAACAAATCGCAAGTAATAATCCAAATGTAATAGAGAACTCAAACAAACTTGAGTCAAAACGAAAATTGTTTAAGTTGGTTGTCGCACGTGTGCAGCGTCGCGACAATCATCTTCTTGGATCAGGAATGGTTAGGAATGGTATGGGTGGAAAGGAAAAGGGATTCTTGTCCTTTATCAGTAGAAAAAAGGAATGAGAGTCGCCACCTAGTATTTTGATCACTAGGAACCCTAACTAGTTCTAGAGTTTGAGAAAGGGAACTAATTGTGTAAAGGAAAGATATTAGCATCTCTAATACGTCTTACCTGAGGTAAGTTGTATTGTTTATATGTCTAATATAAACTAAGGTATTGTTATGTTTTCTAATCGTTGATCTGTCTAAAGTTTAAGAAAAGTTCTCATAAGTAAGGATATCTTTATCTTATCAGGTTAAGAACTTAATTGTTGTAATGTCAAAGAAAAGTTCTCATAAGTAAGGATATCTTTATCTTATCAGGTTAAGAACTTAACTGTTGTAATGTCAAAACAAAAATAAAAGAAACTATCTTTTTATTTAATATCAAGAATATATCTTACGTATAAGTTCATAATCCTGGATACTAATAGAAAACAAAATAATTTTTTTGGAATTTTTTAAATATAATTCCAGTTCTCATGACTTTAATAAACTGGTTATTAAATCCAAAAATGCATGCAAATACATATTATTATTTTTTAAATTTTGTATGGAAATATGATATAATTTTTTATATTTTTGAGAGACTTTATTGTATGCACACCTATAAAAACATATTTTTTGTATTTTTTTTTTTTGAAATGAGAATTTTTAGAGAATGTTTTTTGAATTTCTTGAAATTTCAGCGAAAAACGAGTACTTTGATATTGGATCAGTTTCTTACAGTATAAGTCCATAACCCCAATATGAAGTGAAAAAATTAAGGAAAACATGCAAAGGGCTCACAAATAAATTCAAAAAGGACCATGAATTTTTTTGGAATTTTCTGAGGGTTTTTAAGGGCCTGTTTGGCTGGATCTTAAGGTAAAGGCAAGTTTAAAACTAAAGGAAAGATATAAGGGTATGTTTGCCAAACACACCCTTAACCTAGGGGTTGGGTTGATTGGGCCTAAAGCCCAAACTTGGCCCAGTTGGTTGGGTCGGCTGAAGGCCCATCAAAATGTTTTTTTATGAAAAGGTAAGGTTGGACCCAGCCTAGCTGTATGGGATAAGCTGAAGGTCCCGCCCGAAACCACCAACCTGATTACTGGGTTGAACCTAGTAACCAAGTTAGTTATTTGGCTTGCTGCTGAACATGAATTAATTCACGTTCTGCATGCAAGTGAGGCGAAGAAGAAGACGTATAGAAAAGAGAAGAAGGTTACCTGGAATGAAGAGTTGTTGGTCATTGATGCTAGTGGTGGCTCATGGTGGTGTTGCCTATAATGGCAATTAGGAGAAAAAGTCGTTGTTATCAGTGAAAGTAAACTGGTATTGGTGGTCGTTGAGGGGTCTTTGATGTAGCCAAAATAATAAGGGAGAGAGGTTGGTTTTATAGCTGGAGGGAGGGCACTCTTCTTCTCTAGGCAGAGCCAAAGCGTTCTCTTTGCCTTTTTCTTCTTTTTTTTCTCTCATTTTTTTTCTCTTTGCCTTTTTCTTTTTTCTTTTTGTTTTTTGATCCTCTTTTCCACATCTTGGTGAAGTGGTATTTATAGGGGCAAAGAGGAGCTGGACCACCCTATTCTTGTCTAAACGCATGCCAAAGAATAGGCTGGCTTGGCAGCCACTTTGCAACTACTCTAGAGGCGCCCAAAGGACTTGTTTCTCTACTCATTTCGGGCATAATGGCAGGCCATGAAATGGACGTGTGTTGTGTCGTGGTGTAGGGGGACGTGGAGGGGAGAAAGAAAAACAAAAAATATGGTGTAAATGAGGGGGGAAACCCTCTTTTGATGTAATTTATGCTAATGTGTGTTAATTTAATTTCATACAATGTTAGGGTTTTGAACTAGAGATTATGTTAATTAAATATAATTTGAGTTGATAATTAGGTTATTTTGTAAAATAATCTATGGTTTTTGGGTTGTTGTTGATTGTGAATTAATAAAATAATAATAATAGCATATATGAATTTTATCACTAATTTTGTTATGTTAATGAAATTTGATGAAAGTAGGTGTTCACAGATTAATTTCATGAATTTAGGTTTTAGCCGATTATATTACCATTATGGTTTTGTTGATAAATTATGCACTTTTATTAACCCTAAAATATTAATAAATTAGAATTATGTTTTGTTGTATTGTTTGATAAAATGTCTGGTAATTTAGGAATATTATGTTTTCATAGTGGTATCACTGTTAATACCGACATTTATATCACTTATAATGGAGGGAGCCATAAATTCCTAACTGCTACATTAAACATATCCCTTAACAAGTTATCTAGAATGTTATGTGATCAACTTGGCTAGAATATGTTTGAAATAGAAATTGAAATTACTTGGAGGATGTTGCAAACCAGGGTCAGTCAAACTTGTTATATTGGTGTACCAATACATGACGAAAATGTGAATTCAATGTTTGAGTTTATGAGGATTAATGAGATTAATATGCAAGAGATCTATTTGCATGGTAGACCTAGACAAAGAAACTCTTCTAGTATGGAATTGACTCGCGTTCTAAATAACTCTTAGAGAACCACACAAGCATCGCGAGTAGCTGGTCCATCTAGGTTAGGTGGTAATGCAAGAAAACAAATATTGGTGCATGAAATTGTTAATATAGAACCTTACTTGGGAATGACATCTACTTCATATTATTATGGATAATCTGAACTAAGTGATGATGAAGATAACTATCACATTGATAGAGTGAGGTTGAGGAGGAAGATGAGGAAGATGGAGATGTTGAGTTAATTGAGCTTGTTATTTAATACATGACTCCTTCTACTCCTGAGTTTGAGGTTGTGAATGCATATGACCAATACAGATACAATGATTGGGCTAATAGTCGTAGGCATTCGGGCTTATCAGTTGATGAATTGGAGGTTAGAAAAAAAATTATGAGACAAGTTTGAACGTATCAATGAAGTAAAACGGTGTCATATAAAGAATTCATTTTTGTATAAGGTTTATCATTCAACTAAAACTTATATTAAGTTTCAATGTGTTCAGGAACTAGTTTTTAGATGGTACTTGAATGAGGGATATCACTATAGATATAATCTATGGGAAATTTCAAAATTGAAAAATTGAAAGGGTCACGCACATGTCATAACCCTTTTATTTTGCAACGCCATCGTCAAATTGACTTAGATCTAATTGCTTAGGTGATGTTGACAATTGTGAAGATGGATTTAAGTACGAGTGTTACAATGATTTAAGGTACTGTGAAGAGGGATTATGAGCATGAAGTCTCTTATTAGAAGACATGGATGGCTAAAAAAAAATATTGGAATTGTTATTTGATACAAACGAAGAGTCATTTCAAAACCTACCTAGAATACTACTGGCCATTAGAGATTTAAATTTAATATCAATTGTTATTTGGGATCATAAAATGGTTGATGACAATAAAGTAACATTCGAGAGAGCTTTTTTTGCATTTGATGCTTCAATTGATGGGTTTCAATATTGTCATCCTCTAATTAGTATTAACGATACTCACCTTTATGGTAAATACAAGGCAAAGTTGTTGGTTGTTGCTGCTTATAATATGCATAATAGAGTTTATCCATTGCGTTTTGATATTATCAAAGAAGAGACAAACAATAATTGGAGTTGGTTTTTAGATTTGCTACATCAATATGTGATTGGAGATTATACTAGATTGTGTATAATATCTAGTAGAAATGTGGCAATTACAGCTTTTATAGCACATATTTTTCCCGAGCGTATTGGATATCATCAATATTGTTCATGATATTTTATGGGTAACTTCAACACTAAGTTGAAAAATGTTATCTTGAAAAATATATTGCATAGGATGTGTACAAATCCTTCTAAATAAGAGTTTGACATTTTATATAATGATTGGTAGAGACCGATGATGCGATCAGAGTATGGTTAACAGTTGAACTTAAATAAAAATAGGCATTATCATATGATTCTGGCAGTTATCGTAATGACAATATGACCATGAATTTTTGAGAGGTTTTTAATAATGTTTTAAAAATTATATGTGGCTTGTCTGTATGTATCGACTATAATGCATATAATTTTTTTAATGTGTAATAAATATTTTGAAGATTTTTTTAGTCATGATGTATTGTAGCCTCCAAAGGTCCTAGCTGAAATACTTGCTAATACGGTAACTTGTAGATCACACTTGATATTTCTATTTGATCTTAGAGGCAAGATATTTCAGTCTAAGACACCTCTAACAACTGGTGTTCCAAGAGAAATGCGGGAAACAATTAGCATCAATGAAGCAATTTGTGCTTATGGCAAATGACAACTATATCATCAACCTTGTTCACACCTAATTGCGTGCTGCACTTTATGAAATATAGACTATGTGTAATTTGTTGATAATTTCTACTCCAACTTGTCGTACAAAATGCATACAATCCTTGTTTTTAACCCTTGCCCAATACACCATTATGGCCTGCATATACCGTTCTAGATGTGTATGGATATCCAACTAGATGGTGAATAGATAAAGGTCGAAGGAAATCCACTCGTTTACATAATGAGATGGATGCTAAAGAGAGGCACTCACTTAATAGATGTGGCATATGCGGTCAAAGGAATCATAACAGAAAAACTTGTGAAACTAGACAATATATGTTATTTCTTTTTGTTTATATATTTGTTTTAAATTATTTAAACTTCAAGTATTTTTTTTAATCCAAATATATGGATGTTCAATTGTATTGCAAAGACTAACAATTTATTGATATAAGACCTCGAGGGAGACATGATTCAGACTAGAGGAGGTTTTATTGCTTCTAGGAGTGCTGATAGGCAAGACCACCTGGTTGTTGAGGCAGGTCCTGATGTTAAAGGTTGTTAAGGCAGGTCCTAATGTTAGATTGGTTATATATATATAAGATCAACATCATTCTAATGATATTTGGAGTAAAGAGGTCAAATCTTTAGATTAGTAGCATTTTTAAATAACTATTTAAATTAAGCATGGTAAATTATTAAAATTTTAACGATTTTATATATAAGATCAATATCGTTCCGATGATATTTGGAGTGGAGAGGTCATATCTTTAGATTAATGGCATTTTTAAATAACTATTTAAATTAAGCATTATAAATTATTAAAATTTGAATGATTTTAATTGTTTAAATAACTAAATTGCTTGATTTTTAGGGTAGTGATCCTATAACACCTTGACTACATACCTTGATGAAGTTGCATAAACGTGTCTGCCTATTTGTTATCAACGCTAATTTTTATTAGATCAGCCAGCTGTATAACATACATCCTGATTACATATTGATTGCAACTTTGGTTTAGCGATGAAGGCGCAAGACACACTTTTCATTTACGCGTAGGTGAGATGATACCCACAATCCAAGATATTGTCATGTTGATCGGTCTTCTGATAGATAGAACCACTGTGATAAGACATGAAGGATTGATTAATTGAGATGCTTTACGTGATCATTTATTAGGACTGGTGCCTCCCATCAGTGTTTATAAGAGCAATTGCATCAAATTAACATGGTGAGATATAAATTTTAAAACTCCCTCAACATATGCGATATAGGACCAGTTAATTATGTATGCTGACGCATATACATGCAATCTTGTTTTTCCTTTTTTTTTTTTTTTTTTATCTCTTCT
>Ga0307517_10009892_pt1 | contig 13436 bp, 12 predicted proteins | sample 23_EM_MG_FD_194515 | JGI IMG/M metagenome (GOLD analysis project Ga0307517, IMG submission 194515) | Populus trichocarpa ectomycorrhiza microbial communities from riparian zone in the Pacific Northwest, United States - 23_EM | ecosystem: Host-associated > Plants > Roots > Unclassified | place...
TATCACAAAAAAAAATAACAAAAGTTAAATGATTGAATTTTCAGTCATGATTAAAGGTAGAAAACACTTTCATTGAGTTATCCTCTCAAAAATAAATTCATAAATATTAAAATCATAGTTATTAATAGCTAGAATTTGATCACATGAGAGTTTTATCTTTTTTTTTTTAACGATCTTTTTTTTTTCTTAGCAACTACCAATGATTGAAATGCAAAACAATAAAGCTTCATGAATAAAATATGCAAAAGATAAAATTTGAGGGATCATATTAAAGTTTCTCAAGCCTTTTGAACAATGTAAATGAAAAATGCCCATTTTTGTCATTATTATTTTAATTTATGTTTTAAAAATAACCTAAAATATAATTTCCAAAAATTGGTCTATAATAATTTAATGGTGAAGTATTCAAAACCAGGTTAGGGGTACACGAGAGCATGATGATAAAAAATAATTCTAACACATAAAATCATGTTAACAAAACTTGCAAGTATGAAATAAAAAAAATTAAAGTTTAGTGACTAGAGTGTAATAAGGAAACAATTAAGGGACTTAGAATAAAAAAAACTAAGGAGTACAATAATATATGAACAATTAAGGACCCGTTTGTGAATAAAAAGATTTCCTTTTTGACAGAAAAAAAAAGCAATGGCATTGGTATTTCAATTTTTTTTTTTTATCTTTGTATATTTTTTTTTGTGATAATCTTTGTATTGTTTATTGACTTATGGTTTTAACTTCTCCCTTTTACGAAGGGCGACCCTCACACAATAAAACCAACCATCCATGTGGGAGAGCGCGCGCGCCATAAACGTGGATTTTCAGATAGGGAATCGACCAATCAAAACGCACACCAAATCCACGTGTTCTCATCTAATTCAATGACCGAAACACAGCACAAAAAATATCATCACTGGATAAATATACAATTAAACAAAGAACAGAGCGGATAGAAAAATAAAGTAAACCAAACACAAGAGAAAAGTCGAAAAACAGAGGATAGGAAGCAAGAGCGCCACACATCGAAAATCCAAATGGCATCGACGGTGATTGCGGCGGCAGCATCTTCCTCCATGGCGGCCACTGCCATCAGAGCCACCCGCTGCTATGCCTTGCCTTACCTCCCTCCTCGCTCCTCCTCATCTTCCCAATCCTTTCCCATCAAACAAGTCTCACTCACAGCCTCAGGTATATCATTATTCTTTACTCAAGTTGAATGCATGAATACACACAAGGAAGACAAAGCAAAGCAAAGAAAATCCCACTTACAAACAAATGTAAAACAAACGCGGTGCCTAGTAATCATAGAAAGTTTTTAATGATTAATTGCGCGTTACTCTTTGGTCATTTTTGGCCCGCAAGTTTCACAATTTTCTATTAGGAAATGTCTCCTGGTAGAGTTAAACTAGTACATTATTTATTTCCCATATGTCTATAAAGTGGTAGGTTTGAGCTTACTTAAGTGGGGTTTCTTTCTCATTTGCGAAACAAGTCCTGAGAGGAAGCAATTTAGCATGAAGTATTAATTATTGCTCCAAGCAGAGTATTTTGTCGTGGAATTTCCAGGTAGAGCAATGTCCCTGTAGATTATTATCATAATATTTTGTTACGTAAAGGGAAAACAAGTATTTTATTTTGAAAGGGATGCAGTTGGTTCCCTGAAATAAAAGCATCAACAAGTTGAAATAGGAATGATTATATCTTTGGTGGCTTAATCATGGTAACTCTAGTATTGCTTTTGATTTCCCCACTGTGATTCGTGGCATTTTTTCGGAGAGTTGGGTAGAAGGAAAAATAGGAGGTTATGTATAGTGCTGATAACTAGTGAATGATAATGGCAGCATGAAAAAAAAAATTATAAAGTGGATCTAATTCAATTTACCTTTCATAGCTGGTGTTCATCAATGGGGCTCAAGTTAGGGACGGAGCGAGATATGCACCTGGAAAACATATGTGGCTTTCCTTTTTGTTTCTCTTCTTTTCTAGGATATACGGCATCTTGGATTATTTGGATGTTAAAAATACATTTCAGGAATATGCGAGGGTTAGAAACACATTCGCAAACCATGTTTGGGTGGCTTTTCAGTGTCTTGCATTGTTCCTCATCTTGACTACTTGTTCCTGTTTTGATTTTGAAATTATATACCAAGGTTTCTTATTCCTTTCAAACAGAGTCCCGCAGGTTTGCTCCTTTCCAGACCAGAGCCTCTTCTTCAGAAGAATCCCCAGTCGATGCTAATGAGATTTTCACAGACTTGAAGGAAAAGGTAAGAAACAAGCTTGGCACGCTACTCCCATAGACAGCTTGGCATTCTTCAGTGGTGTTTCTCTTTCTGAACGATCCCATTTTGGCCTGGCTTTCCATTCCTTTCTCGAATCCCCTATATAGTTGGACTGAAATGAATTGCATCTGTTGTCAATTCTAGTGGGATGCGGTTGAAAACAAATCCACAGTAATTATCTATGGAGGAGGGGCAGTAGTTGCTGTTTGGCTATCATCAATTCTAATTGGTGCCGTCAACTCAGTACCTTTGGTAGGTTATTCTTGTAAACAAGTATAGAGGAGACAGATGCTTTTCCAGTTCTCATAGTTACTGACTTTCCACTTTATTAGCTTCCCAAAATCTTGGAGCTGGTGGGGCTTGGATACACTGGATGGTTTGTCTACAGATACCTTCTCTTCAAGGTAAGAGATTCAGCATGTTTAATCTGTTCGTGTGGTGGGTGTATGTATGCTTTTGAATGTTTTCGTGCAATGTGCTCCTGTCCTAGCAAGCGTCAGGTCAAGCAAAAGAAATATATATTAGGCAATACGAGCTAATAACATCAATGCCAGCCCCTTTTTTATTAACTATAATTTGAGTTCCATGCATTCTGCATTCTGGAAATTGCTACAGGTTGAGATAATGTTGGACAAAACCGATGATGGTCTTTAATTAGGCAGATCTTATTCGATTAAAACCCAACATTGAATAGCAATTGGTTTTTGAACCATGTCCTTCGGGCACTTGGTAGACATTCTGCCAAAGAAATGATTATACAATGCCCCTAACCAACAAATTGCTGATAAATGAAACATTTTACTTCCTCAGTCGAGCAGAAAAGAACTAGCCACGGATATTGAATCATTGAAGAAGAAGATTGCAGGAACTGAATAAATTTGCATTGCTGGGCAGTGGATGTATCTTCTCCAAAAACAAAAAAAAACAATGTATTTTGGTACTCTGCGTCCCTGCTGTAAGATGTAATTGTATCTTGTATTCTGTAATGTAGAATAGGCCTTGTATGAGTTCTATTACTCTGTATTTCCCGGTTCATTATTGTAATAAGATTTGGCAATTTCATCTGTGCTTAAAGATGGATATTGATTATACCACTTACATAGTGATGATTCACAAGAGGTTACGCGCGCCCAGGTCCACACCATAAAGCTACTTCTCTAAAATGTGACAGGACTTGCAGAGTACTGCCAACGTTGTTAAATCAGTTTACCAGGGTGCTAATTTTGAATGATGACAGAAACTTCACCAAAGCCAGCACGCATGCTTGATAATAAAAGAATATTATCGTGTTCATTCGGCCAAATAATATGTTTCTTGCAGAAAGACGAACACGTGATCAAGAAAGCGAGTTGGATTGGATGGAAATATCCTCCAAAAGAGTGGATCAAGCTTAATGTTGATGGTTGTCTTGTTAAATTTAATCTTGGGCTGTTTTAGCCCCGAATTTCCAAAAAAGAAAAAGAAAAAAAAAAGAAAAAAGAAGAAGAAGCAAGCAGGACCAAGGTATATAGAGGGCAATATTGTAATGTTGCATCATGTTAGCCAAAGACAAGCCCGAGCATACCCCTCAAGAAACCTCACGATATTATTCTTTTCTTGATAGAAGAATTACTTGTAGAGCCATCTACCCAAATCCGTGAAACACAAATCACACATTGCACTAATAATCTAAAATATTAGCAGTGATTTTAGTGCAATGCAATGTAATATAATTAATTATATAATATAATATAATGGAATGTGATGATTCATTATATACTATTGTTTAATTACGAGGAAGTTTCATTTAAATCTTTGAATTTTTAAATTCTTTTGTTAATCTCTATATTTTATTTTATTTATAAACTAATCCTCATTTAAATTTTTTTTGCTCTTATATTTTCTAAGAATATAATTTTAAGAGCTACATAATCAGATATAGGAACTATATTTCATTACAATCAATCAAATCATGATAATTATCTCAAATCTTTAACATCAAGCCTAATCATTTCGCTCATCAGTCGCTTATCGAGTCAAATGCGAAAATTAATATGCAAAACCCATATGGAACAAATAGTTTAGCTTATACGTTTCATAATTAGGTTGAAATCTCAAAAATGGGCATTACAGCATGTAAATCAAACTGCCATGATTTAGAAAACACAAAAAAAAAAAACCCCAGAAATCTACCTTACTATTTTTTATTCTCATGCTCAATAGAATCAGCCCTATATACAAATGACAATCCACATCCCCTGCCATACATATATCGTTCAAGAACTAATAATTTTATATTCATATGACCATCATGGTAAGATCCCACATACCTAAAAAGCATACCACAATCCTCGTCTTGAAAATCAATATTATCATCAAGTTCTTCATTACCACCACCACCACCATATGTTCCGCCAGAAACCGGATCATTCAATTTAATTTTTTCTGGCAACTCTCCATAAGCTTTCAACAACATGGCTTCATCAGGCATGTGTTTCAAGATAACGTCAACCTTATCATCTTGATAATCGCTGAGCCCAACAAGAATAATATCACCAGCAGCAATCCATACTTTTTTATCATCTTTCTCTTATATGACCAAGCCTTTGGAGTCCATCAATGCAACAGGTTTCACAACGACCGTTTCCTAACACACGTATTACTTGCGCATATTCTTGTTCGTCTTCTTTGAAGATTAACTCTCTTTTCTCGTCGTCTGCATCGTTCTTTCCTCTCTTTCGATTCTTGCCTCCCTTCCCCTTGTTCTTCTGCATCTTTCAAAAGAAAGTGTTTGAAACCCTAGCTTGGTATTTTCGGCAAAAACCTAGAGCTCGATGGGTGTTTTTTTCTCTCCAAAATATACTGGCGTTGGGTTTACGGATTTTTAAAGAGGGGTGGATAGCCGACTTTCATGGTATTTAGGCGGTTTGCCGACTTAAAACTAGGCGATTATGAGCTAGGCTTGTTGTGATTGTTCTCAGATCCAAATGGGCTCATCTCAAAGCCCAATAATAATTTATATCAACTATATAACAATGATAAAAATACCCAGATAATTCGCCAAAAAAAAAAAAAAAACATTGACTCCACAATTATCGTGCTGATTATCCTTGGTTAATTTAGAATTATCCTATATTAAATTATCAATGGTGTTCTGCAGCATTTTAGCCGTATAAAATAAATAGGATTTTCTTTTTCTTCTTTTTATTGGTTCATCACGAGAACCATGGAGCCTTGAAAAATCCAATAGGACTAGTCATCCCTCATTGCATAATATTAAATAAATTAGAGCCATTATAACTCAATCCGCTTCACTGGAGGAAGCTAAAGATGGAATAAATTTCTCGTCTTCCTTAATTAGAGAAAAAACACAGAGTGAATTTACCTTCTTTTTTCTTTCTCTCATTCTTTTTTCGAGAAACAATAAAGTGAGTCTATCTTGATATTTACAATAGAAGAAAGAAAAAAAAACGTATATGCCTTAATTTTGATGTCATGTTTCCACATGTAAAAAGAAAAAAGAATAACTCCCTCTCTATGAAAAGGATTAGAAAGAAAGAAAGAAAAAAAGAAAGAATATATATATATATATATATATATAATAAACTCAAATTTAAAAGGCTAAAACTCCTCCTTTAAAAGACCCAAAAAAATATTATGAGTTTGGGCTACCATGCTCGAGCTCAAGTAGTACCAAGTGCATGAGCTCAGATATGGTAGACCGAGCCCATGTTGGGCACACAACCAACATGGGCTTGGGCATGGCATGCCCAGTTGGTGTAGAGCATACACCTCAGCACCTTTATGAGCTCGAACTACAACACATGAGCTTAACGTGTTTGGATCCAATCAGTGCATCTGGACTCATTTTTCATTTCTAATGGGTTTCAACACCTTGCCTGAGCCCAACACTACCATGAAAATTTTTTCAGGACCCTACGCAGGTTCCTCAGTATTTTATACTCATTCAATGCATATTATTTTGAGTAAAATACAACTCAAAACATCACAAGGGTGAAATAATACTTTAGTCCATCCTTTCAACAAAAAAAAAAAAAACTTATGAGCTATAAATACACCATAAATCCTTTAAATGTCAAGTTCATATTCTTTATATTTTTAACATATATATTTTTAGAGTTTGTCTCTCTAAAATATCTTTGCACTTTCTCTCTTTACAAAGTTACTTACTTAAACATAAAAGAGTCCCAACATCTACAAAAAAAAAAAAAAAAACTGTTTGCAGGTATTAGCTACCAACCACCTTGGTTTACTAAGCATCAAGAACCAGTTACCAATACCCTTGTCTAGGAAAAATAGATCAGATTGCTAGAACTAAGAGATTAACCGATTATCTAACACATAAGCCTTCTCCCTAAGCTATTTGGATGTTTTGGGACATCATAAATTGGCGTTGTTTATGGAGAATTGATAAAAAAACAAGCTATCAAATTCTTTCTAAAACTCATTTTTGAAATCTCCATGTAATTTTATGGTACACAACTAGGACATACTTGGGCTAGGACACGTAATGGATCTACTTGTTACAACGAGCATTTTTGTTCAACTGAACCTTCAACAACTCACTAGTCAGGTGCAAGTTCTCATGGGTCGTGTTGGCAACCCAAGGGCAAAATCAAACATTGTCACCCCAAAAAGTCTCGACACCTTAGCAACACATAACGCTCTAGTGCCATGATCATCGATCGTACAAAGCCCCCGTAGACAATTACACTGCACAAATGAGACTAGGCAAAATGACATTCATGAGAGTCCTTTAAGGAGTCATTTGTGCCATTGTGATATCCATGCACAAAACCGATACTCTGAACGTACTCCCCCTACTTACCGTGGAATGGACATCAGTTATTGTAGTTGTTATTCCATGCCAAACTCTTTGGGCTCTCAAGAGCCAAACAAACAATGAAATAAGAGACAGTTTGTACTTGAGCATACCCAGGAGAATGTCTACATCCCCCATCAGGTGAGAGGTTCTCTATTGTCTAAATGAGTATTAAGCACTTGACTCCTTAAGGAATACATTTCTATAAAAAAATAAGTTTGGATAACTATGATGGTTTGGCCAACCTAATGGAGCATGTGTAAAATATGTGTAGCAGCTTATAGTTGGTCATTTATAACAATGACTCAATGTGTAAAGTCCTCCATATAACCTTCTGGGGGCTTGCACATGCATGGTACAATAATTTGGAGCCAATCTCCATTGAAGGGTTCAATGACCTTTGTTTCAAGCTAGTGACATACTTCAACACCAACTATTTAGTGTTATTCAAGAAGAGGACAAGTTTACACGGGCATATTTAAAAAGGTTTAATGAGATACTCAAGGTAAAAAAAATTGCTTGAGTCAATATCCATAGAGGCCTTGATAAGAGGGGTAAAAGAACATGCTCTTTAGAGAAAAAATTATACATTACCAGACAAAAGCTTGTTCAAGGTAAAACAAGTCGTAAAAAATCACATACGAGTAGAAGAGGCAAGTTTGCTATGACATATGCCTTCTTGTTTTTACAAGAATAACCAATATGAAGGACTTTCCAAGCAAAATCATTCTCTTAGTAAGGGGCTTCCACGCCCAATAACAATGTTAGGGAGGTCACATACTTCTCATACTCCATTGACCACTCCTCAATGGGGGTTCTCATGTTCCATATCATTCTAGAAAGGTCACATACCTCCCACACTCTAATATGACCACTCTTTAATGGAGAGGCTCCTACACCTTACACCATTGACTAGGAGGCCACGAGCCTCCTACTCTCTAGGATGATATTAGATCAGTGCAGGGCTTCTGAGCCTCACACTATTGTAGGGAACGACCCTCAGGGGGTTTCCCTCTACCCCTTAAAACTTTTCCTAGTATGAGCATCGACTTGGGTTCATCTCCTCTACCCCTTAGAAATTTCCAAGTATGGGTGTCACAATAAGTTTCTCCTCGATCTCTTAGAAGATTTTTTAATTCCAGGCTCACCCTCCATAGATTTCCCCTGACCTCTTAGAAAAATTATCTAAGTATGAAGTCTTTCATATCTCACATCATTTTCCTATAAATGTTTTTAAGTATGGGTTCCTCCATGGTTCCTCTACACACTTAGAATTTTTCTTCAAACATGGTGCACGCCCTTTCACACAGGTTCTCTATTAAATAACCCCGGGGTTTCCACCCCTCTTCTCATATGAAGAAAATTTGAAAAACTCGTCATCATGGTAACCGAGTATTTTTACAAGTCTTTGTGTATCAATATCATAAAAACTTGGGGGACTATCAATAAACCTAAGTCTAATTAGCCCAAATCCTCCCTAAAGATAAATTAAAAAAAAACCTTATGGGCTCGAGCTACCATGTTTAAGCCCAATTACTACCAAGGTGCATGGGCTCGAGCATGGTAGCTTGAACCCCTACCAGGCGTCCTGTCACGCCTAATTAGTGCTGGACATACACCTTAGCACCCCTATGTACTCGAGCTACCACACTTAAGTCCAACATGCTTAGGATTAGGCAGTGCAACTAGACCTATTTTTCACTTTTAATGGGCTTCAACATCTTGTTCAAGCCCAACACTCCTTTGAGAATTTTCTTAGGACCCTAAACGGGTCCCATAATATTTTATATTAATTCAATATGTATTATTTTGAGTAAAATATAATTTAAAATATAATAAGGATGAAATTATACTTTAATCTCTCCTCTCCATAAAAAAACAAGACTTATGGGCTACAAATACATCATGAGTCCTTCAAACACTAGATTCATAATCTATTCATTCTCTATATTTTTAGCACATATATTTTCAGTCTCTTTTTCTAAAATATCTTTGTGCTTTCTCTCTCTACAATAATACTTAAGCATCTAACAATCCACACATCTAAAAAAAAAAAAAACATGTTATAAATATCAATTATCAACCACATTAACTTACGCATTCTTGACTTAAAATATTAACTTATTATTCATTACTCAACAAATAAATCTATTTATTACACTAATTGAATATTTTAAAACATCATCAATATGCAGCCAGTAAGCGGCTTGGCTAATTAGCATTTGCCACTGAACGCTGCTATCTAGAACAGTCGCAGCTAACATGCATTCACAAGCACAAGCACGAATTTAAAAACAACACAACTGCATAGCCAGATTAAGACAAGGTCGACATATTAAGCCAGTACAACAGTAATCAGCTGTATTGTTCTGAAGTTGCATTCTTAACATAAAAGTGGTGAGAACGGAAACCCATTCCCTGCCAAGATATAACCACATTTACATTTCCCTGCTCATTTCCAAGCACGATTCAGCCGGGAAGAAAAGGAACACCTCTAACCATATTTCAACCTCCAAACCAAAACTAAATCTGCGCATAGTACCTAACTTATTACATTTCATATTTGTCAAGTTTGAGAAGGGAATCAAAAGGGTTAGGACTTCTAAGCAGAAAGCTCATAAGTGTGGGATTAAGTTAGAGTCTGATAGTAAGCTCCGCTCTAAGATGCAAGACACCATTTATGAAATAAAGACTGTCCTCAGCCATGAAGGACGTCCATGGTATGGCAAATAAGTTTCGGTACCCAACTGCCTTGCCACCAGTGAACGTGTAATTTCCCTTGTATTTGCTAACGAACTCCTCTGTTGGCTTTGATCTAGCTGCAAATTCATAGTCAACAGCAAAACTAACCGACCCCTTCTCCTGCATCCCCAGAAACAGCCCGAAGCAATGGAAAGAGCTTTGCTGGTCCATGTTGCAATGTGCTGACAAAAAAAACCCTTGTCCACCCAGGTGGAATGCCTGGGAATATACCCGTCCAGAAGGGAACAAATTTGCACATTCCTCCCGCTTCAAGTCCAGGTACACCACACACTGCTGCCTGGGTAATTCAAACTCTACCACTTTAACAGGCCGATACTTGTATGCACGCTCCACAAAACGACGATTCGAGGTGGCTGATTCCTCTGCTGCCAGGGTTCGCTGCCGATGTGGCGGCTCGCCCTTAAAAAAGAGAGCCTCAAGAACAAGCTTGGATGCGGCATCATGCTCAAAGTCAGTACAGGTTAAAACTTTCTTAAGCTTCCGGCAAGTCATGTAAGGGAAGCGAATGTAGCGTGCTAAGCGTGCGCCAAGGACTTCACGCCGTTCCTCCAATTTTGGATACTGAGCCCTTGCCCACTTCAATACAAAGTCATATACAGCATCTTCTGAAGCCACCTGCAGGTCATCACTAGATAATATTGCCTCAATTCCAGCCAAGGGCAGGGCCATTACCTCTTCTTGGAACCTGGTCAAGAGTACAGCAGTTAAAGCATAAGCCTCCCAGAAAATACTCATATAAATTCCATTCAAGAATTAGAAGAAAAATTTAGTTGATGATAGTTTTTGGTTTCTCCAATCTGATGCAATTGGCATCTTTAGCTCTTTGTATATTAAGCCACCCACCCTTCATGTTCTTAAAAAGGGATGCTACATGCATACACACATGTGATATCTGTTAAAACTTCTGGTGAATGGTAAGGGCATCATATAATCTTGCAACCAGTTACAGCTAAATGAGGAGAATTTCAAGTAAGGATAAAATTCAAGTAGAAAAAGAGCTTACTTGGTCATGTCCTTGTAACGGGCTGCAAGGTATTGCTTTGCTGCGTCAGTCAATGGCTGGACAGCTTCAGCCATCAAGACACTTGATGGGAGCTCCAGATAAAGCAAAGCAGACTCTGGCGTCATGGATAGGTTACGCAACTGTCGGCTGCAATACCTCATGCATGAAGCAACCTCAAACTTGTCGGCAGCCATTAGCACGTCAAGCAATTGGGGAGCCTGAGAAGCGGTTAAGGTATTGCTGTACATAAAATTCATTAACTCCATAAGGGCAGCTTCCTCTGTTCCAGGAGAGAAAAAAAGGCAGAAAATTGTGAGAAAAACTCATTTCATTATGACGACATTTTATGACAATCTTGTAGAGATTCTTGTTCGAGCTTCAAATGGCACAGAATAAAGAGTGTGTAATAATCAAGTACAAAGGAGAGAAAATGGTAAACCATGAAAATATTTTCAACAATGGGCTGATGAAAACAAAAAAACAAAATGGAAGAATGAAGATGGTGCTTTCTATAACAAAGACAGGAAGGTTCTGATGTTTTCCATACCAGAGGCATTGATGCGTAGTGTCACGTGCCGCTGTTCTGACTCCCTCATTCCATTAGAGAAGAGCTATACAAAAGCAAGAGCATTGATTAATAGAAACACCCAGTAATTCCAGCAAGCAAAGAAATTTTAAAAAGAAGGGGGACCTTTACCTTATAGAAAAATGGACTTTTGGCAGCTAAAATAGGAGAGCTGATGTGTAATGTTTTAACTCTCACAACTGTAGAACAATCCATGCTCCAGGATGACTCATTACCATCTCCAGCTTCATCATCTGCAGAGTTACAAGCAAATTTATGGTGCGCACAATGATAAGGGAAAAACAGAGCAGGTATGCATATACAATAACCAGCAGACTTTTCAAAGTGCACGAATTTCTCTGCCATATGAAACGAGTAGTTTGTGCAAAGGAATTTACAACAGCCAAGATTCTAAATTTACCCAAAGGAATCGGACCATCTCAAAAGATTTCTCAAAGCCACAAGGTGTTGTTTGTCCTTTATATTGCAATTATATAGAATTCTATAACCTCTTCTACATCCCCAGTCTTCACTTTCCTTACTTCCATTGATTAAAAAAAACGTGTCAATGGCTTCTTCCCAGGCTCTTAATCAAGTAAGTTCTAACTTAAAGATACATCAGTGTCAAGGAAACCTAACACTTCCCAAGCAACCACGCACATGTAGACAGAGGTATAACATTCAGAAGATTACATGCAAACAACTAGATTAAAACTTTGAAAACTCAATCTACCTGAAGGTGACACTTCAACCATTGCCTCTCCTTCCTCATCTTGATTGTCACCCACCACACAATCATCCATGTCAGGTTGGTTACTCCCTAAAATCTGCTCCTCCGCACCTACAGATAGATCACCTGCACAAACATTGCAAGCATTAACAGCATCAGTAACCTTATGTTGGCTAAATCCAGACCAAACAGCACAAAAACATAATATAAAGCAAGAAAGAACGCACCAATTCACAATTCAGCCATGAAAAATAACACAACCTTTAAGGTATGGAAACAAATAACAGTTAAAAGCTCTTTCTTCAGTTTCCCAGGACAAAGGTATTGATACAGCGGCTCAGCCAGGCCAAATCTCTTCTCAATTTTGCAGCACAGAGGTTCAATTAGTCGCAGCCAAACAGAGGTTTATATATATATATATATATAAAGAAATACCTTTCCCAACAAACCTTGAAGGAACGCGTTCAATTTTGAAAACTGGGAATCCAAAAATATTTATATACTCGAAACCAAATAATGATAGCTTTGTTTTCATTTTGATTTGAATTCTATTTCCTGGATTTCACAGCAACCAAAATAAAAAATAAACATCGCCAAACAACCACGAAAAAGCAATCATTTTTCTCTCTTTTACCTCAATTCTCTTCGCAGCCAAACAGATTTTCCACATTTTTTAAAAAAAAAAAAGAAGAGAAGAAATGAGTAAAAAGAGAAACGAACCGTTATTATTATCCTTCTTGATATCTTCTCTCCTCCTCTTACGATGCCTAGCCCAATCAATAATACTCGTGCACCCTTCACCATCGGCTCTACTCTCAGCCGAGCCGCCCATGATCTCGATCCGGAGAAGCCGGTCAGAGAAATTACTATCATTAAAAGCAAACCCGAAATCTCCATCGGAAGCAGAACCTCCACGCGTAGAATCGGACTCCATCTCCGTTCTTGGGTCAAATAGATCCGAATTCGACCCTCTCATCATTCTATTAAAACCCTGGATAAAGAAACCTGCCGCGATAACCACCGAAATGTTTCTCGGTTTTGGGGGGTAGTTGAAGAAATTTTCTTAATTGGAGAGAGAGAGAGAGAGAGAGAGAGAGAGTGGTTGATATTTTTGTTTGTGGTTTGCAAATATTGGATTTGTTTATATCAAGTTTTTTTTTTTTTTTTGTGGCCGGTTGGTTGCAAATCAAGAGAGAGAGGAATGGATACGGTCAAGTCAGGTGTGGACCGTGTGGTGTACTGAACTTTGAATAGCTTTTTTGGGTTAATTTTAC
>Ga0307517_10009894_pt1 | contig 13434 bp, 7 predicted proteins | sample 23_EM_MG_FD_194515 | JGI IMG/M metagenome (GOLD analysis project Ga0307517, IMG submission 194515) | Populus trichocarpa ectomycorrhiza microbial communities from riparian zone in the Pacific Northwest, United States - 23_EM | ecosystem: Host-associated > Plants > Roots > Unclassified | place...
TTTAAAACCTTTCTTGATTAATTTTTTTTTTTTTCAATTTCATCTCTCAGCATTTGGTTGATTTAGAATTTAGTTTTGTGATTTTTTCGGGTTTGTTTTCTATTAGGTAATCTTGACCTTACGACCATGGACACGAGTCTGGAAGATTATCCCGAGTTAATTTTGGTATTTTTTAGGTTTTTTTTTAATTTTTTTTAATTTAATCGTTTAATATTAGGTTGGCTGGGGATTGGGCTTTGTGATATTTTTCACTTTTCTTTTTATGGTCACGAGCTTGGTACTTCAAGAGTACTTTAAATATTTAGGATACCTTAAATATTTTTTTTATAAAAAAATAAATAAAAATTAATTAGCATTTCGATTTATTTATGGTACTTCAGTACTTTAAATATTTTTTATAACAAATAAAAAAATAATAATAATTAGACATAGCCACCAGATCTAAGGCTATAGGGTCTTGCTTGACCACATACCCAAGATCTTGGGTTTGGAATTATAATTAATTCAAGAAATTTAAAATATTTTATTTATTTATTTTTTACTTTAAAAAATTTATTATTATCCCACCGTAAAAAAAAATGGATAATATACTAATTATGATTTGTAATTTGAACGGTATCCTTGACAACAAACAAATTAGGATTTGAGAAACATTCAAACCACAACCAAGGTTTGCCCTGCCATCCTCTCTCGTTCTTGCTTATTTAAATTAACTTTACATTCAAGCTTTACAATTAAAAAGAAAAATCCTCCGATTTTCGTTAAAAAAAAGGGCCATAAGCAAAGCAACAAGAGCAACAAACATCTTTGTGCGATCATTACAAAAATATTTCAATAAAGGTGGTGGCGGAACACAATATTCAAGAACAAGGAGGGCACCAAGTGCAAATAACAAACAATCTTGAAGCCCTAGAAGCCGTTTCCTCCCCCTCCCCATTTTCTCGCCTTTCCATATAAAAAACACAGACACAGTACAATCGCCACGAATCATCCTATTCATTTCCTCTCTCTGTAGAATTCTTAAAACGAAACCATTCAATTTCTCTAAAATCACTCCATTCTCTCGTTTTCTCCTCAGATCCGTACCATTCTGACCCTCGATTATACATCTCCTCCCAACGGAAGCCCCACCTCTTCACTCCCTCACTGAACCAGTGATACCCTCCTTTTCCTCTCTATTTTACTATTTTACCCCGTCAGATAACCCTGTGTTTTCTTTTCTCCCTCCACACTGTATAAATTTTCAACTTCCAACTTACAGAAGAAACCTCCAGTCTTTAATTCTTCGAACCAAAACGCTTCCGTTTGAATCTCATTGATCCTTGTAAGTATTTTTTTCCAACCGTCGCAACCTTGAAACCCTAGGCTCAGATCGTTCTTGTTTTCTAGTTTTCTGTACAAATTTTGGAATTTGAATCGGTGATTTAGTTTCCTAGTTAGGGTTAGGCTTCTATTTTGTGATGAACAACAACAATAGAGGAAGGTATCCGCCGGGGATCGGTGCCGGTAGAGGCGGAGGTATGAACGCGAACCCTAATTTTCAATCAAGGGTTCCGCAACAGCAGTATGTGCAGAGAAATTTCGGGCAAAATCATCACCAACAACAATACTATCAGCATCAACAGCATCACAATCAGCAGCAGCAGCAGCAGCAGCAGCAGCAGTGGTTGAGGAGGAATCAGTTAACTGCTGCGGATTCGAGTATTGATGAGGTCGAAAAGACTGTTCAGTCTGAGGCTGTTGACTCGAGGTCAGCCTTTATTCATTCAAATATTTACACGTGGATATTGATATTTTATTACTCGTGTGTGATTTTTCTTAAATAAATGTTAATGTGTTGCATGAGCTTTGCTATTGTTGGAAAAGAGTTGATTCTGGAGTATTCTAAGCATGTTGTAGGAGAAAGAGTTGCACAGAGATTGTTTGCTATAAGCCTATAATTATAAGTTATCATAAAAGGATGAGGGATAGGAAAGCCTTGGACTGGATGTGAGCTTGGCTTGGTGTTTGATGATTTGGTGTGATGGGCTGGTCAATGTTCGCATTTAATACATTGCCACAGCTTGCTCTGAGAGGCAGTGGTTGTTTACTTGTATGGGGATTATGAAGCAAACTTAACAAGTTTCCACATCCTTACCCATGGGTTAACTTGGGGGATTCCAAAAGGAAAGTTCATGGGTTTTCTTACCGCTACAAGTGGTTTGATGGATGTATCTTGTTCCTGTTTGATTTAAATTTCAGTTTTTAACTACCTCTGCAATGATTGATGCATCCTTTGGGTACTTTATTAGAGGTGTTTCAGTAGTTTGCAGCTTTTCAACCTTGTTTGATCGTAATTTTGCTTTCAAATATTTTCATAATTTTGTTGTCTTTTTTAATCATATCTTGGTCCATTTTGAACACCATATGTGCTCCTGCTATAATGTTTGCCCTGCTTGCTGCATGAGCAGAACTATCTTTTGTCTTAATAAGTAAAAGAAGATTTATTATTATCATTTTTGGATCAAGACTCTCCATTATGATTAAAAGTTTGTTTTGATAAAGATTATTCATCTAGAACACAATAAGTACCTTACTGGTTAAAATTTCTAAATGGTAGCAGCTTGCTAATATTCAATGAGAAGTGCTTTTCACGAGTGATTTTACTGTAAAACTATTAATTTTCTGTTGACGTAGTTTTCTTAAAATCTGCACATTAGTAGCAAGTTTTCAAGGGTATTCTATTGTGAATTGAGATTTCTGAAATTTAAAATGTATCAGTAGCTGTTGTGGGAGTATTCAGTTAAAAAAAAAATTACTAATTTGATTACAAAATCTTGTTAAGTGCCAGTCATCTGATGGATTTGAGACAAGGAAGTGACCATGCCATCAAAATGAACCACAAAGATTTACTTGGCATTGTGATTGCTGTGCATGTTGCCCTCTATTTACAAAATGGTCTCACATGAAGGAGCATCATCAGATCGTGGGCTTTTGTTGGGATTTCTAGATTTCTTACCCTGCTCTACATGCATGGTGCTAATCTATGCTTGTTCAAGTCCAATCCTTGAGTTTTTGCGACCATGCAATGCTTGTTGTAGACTGAAGTCTTATTGTCTTGTATTTTTGGTTTGTTCTATCTAGTTCACAAGATTGGAAGGCAAAGCTAAAGATACCACCAGCAGATACGCGATACAGAACTGAGGTAGGGCTTTTAATCAGATATTTACTTTCTCATGGTCATGGATGCTGTATTATTTTGTCACACGTATGTTAATTTGTACGCATAAATTTATTGTATTTGGAGCCATGACCAATATTTTTCTTCTCTCTTTTGGAGAGGAAGCATTGTGTGTTCAGCACCTGGCTGCATGGAAACTACAAATTATGTAAGATTGACTATGGAGTCTAACATTGACTCTGAATTAGGAGATTGATAACTAACTTAATGACAAGTGCAGGTCATGTAAGGTTAAAGTTAAACTTGTACCCTATGGTTTGTTAACTGCATCCAGCATTCCTCTGAGTAAATTGACGAGTTTGCTTAGGAAACTGCATCACTTGTTTACTCTCATATCATCTTTTGAGTCATATCTGTTCCTTTCATGCATGAACTTAGGTTGTCTTGTCTTAACAAGATAGCTCTGCACATGTAAAGAGCATTCATGTGACTTAAATATTGTATGACAATGTTTGAAATGGTTTAATGTTGTAGTCTGGTAGATCCTTTGTTTTCCTTCTAAAGATTTACTTTCAAAGAACGATGGAAGTACTGTCTAAAAAATGAGCTGGTGAACTTCATTAGTGAACTTTTTTAAAAGGGAATGACTATATGAATTCCATTTCACTATTTAAATGTCTTGCAGGATGTGACAGCCACAAAGGGGAATGATTTCGAGGACTATTTTCTGAAGCGTGAGTTGCTTATGGGAATATACGAGAAGGGTTTTGAAAGACCATCTCCTATTCAGGAAGAGAGCATACCAATTGCTCTTACTGGTAGCGATATTCTTGCTAGAGCTAAAAATGGGACAGGGAAAACAGCTGCATTTTGCGTCCCTGCCCTGGAAAAAATTGACCAAGATAACAATTTTATTCAAGGTCTGATATTCACAATCAATAAACTTTTTTATTCACTATGTACATGCACGTTTTTTTAAGGTATGTGTATGGTTTGTTGCTTTCACAAGTAATAATTACTTACAGTGGCTACCATGGCCTTTAGGAGCATATTACTTTTAGGTTTTATGGATATGAATTGATAATAAATGAGAAGATAGGAATATAAGAACTGTTCCACGAGGAGGTTGGGATGATGTTTTGAGTGTGAAGGAGTTCTGCTTTCCTTTTAATATACAGCCATAATGTTTTTTTTTCAAGCAATGTCAAACATGAGCTGATTATTTGTAAACAATTCACAAATAGCAGCCTTTCTTAGCTCTTGATTTTATTTGAAGTTATTTAAATTTAATTGACTTATTAGTTCTGGATATATATTTATGAAAATTGTATTTGATGACTTAATTATGCATCTGCGTGCAGTTGTGATACTTGTGCCAACACGTGAGTTGGCTCTTCAGACATCACAGGTTTGTAAGGAGCTAGGGAAGCATTTGAAAATTCAAGTGATGGCCACCACTGGCGGTACGAGTCTAAAAGATGACATTATGCGTTTATATCAACCAGTCCATTTACTTGTCGGAACTCCAGGAAGAATACTTGATCTTGCAAAAAAGGGCGTGTGTATTTTGAAAAACTGTTCAATGCTTGTTTTGGATGAGGTGAACTTCAACCCAGCTAGTCCTTAGTAATATCACTGCATGATAGTTTTGTGTGATAATTGTTGTTCAACTTCTATTTCTTTTTAACTTTTAAAAGTTGTTGAAATAGGTATATTGATGAGTACAGGAGGCTGGTTTTGGTTTCTTAAAGAACACGAGCTTTGTTTAGGTTTCTCAGTGTTCTGGCTGTCATTTATATATAGATAGATGGCAACTGGAACACTGAGCCAAAGCCTTTGAATTTTGGTTGAGATAATATTATCTGGCTGTTTTTAATGCTCAATATACTTTTGAAGACTTTGAATTTTGGTGATGGTTGAGGGGATTTTTTTCTCTGTTTCATGTTGGCTGAGATACTATTCTTACCTGGCTATTTGCCATGTAAATATATTTAAACTCAATTAGCCAACTTTATTTATTTAGTGTTGGTTTAGTTCAGATTTTTTTTTTGGCTAGAGAATGAAATTAACATTGCAATTTGAAAATTGAGAGCGAGGGGAGAGAGACAATGAAATCAGGGTCTTTTGTCTCTCTGCCTAGCGATCTTGTTGTTGAGGGAGAAGGAAGATGTGTTTGTTTGAGCTCTAGGAAATAAATGCTCTAAAACATAAATGAAAAAAAAACCTTTATTGCTGTTTTTCATAGTAAAAAATGATATATTTTGTCATAAAAAAATCTGGCTCAGTGCTGTGATATACGTATAAGCTGTGAACTATCTGGGGTCTTTTAGTTTTCCTCAAATGGTAGATGTGTTTGCATTATGATGATGTGTGTGTATGCGCGCGTGTTCACTTGTAAAGTGCTGTTGGACCTTTAATTACATGATTGCTTATTCGTTTAATTTTCTACTAAGAAATTTTGCATTTGCCAGATGAAGGCTTCCAGCCACATTCATGAACCTTCAAGTTCACCAATTGCTTCTTGCAGTTTCTTACCTAATCTGAAATAATGTGCTATCTAATTATTATAAGTGCTATGATTTAGTTTAATTTTTTGACGGACAAGCATCTGAATGTTTATTGCTTCATGTTCCCCAGGCCGATAAGCTTTTGTCTCCAGAGTTTCAACCTTCAATAGAGCAGCTTATTCGTTTTCTTCCTTCAAATCGTCAGATTTTGATGTTTTCGGCTACATTTCCAGTTACTGTTAAGGATTTTAAAGATAGATATCTAGAGAAGCCTTATGTTATCAATCTTATGGATGAACTTACTCTCAAGGGTATTACACAATATTATGCTTTCGTTGAAGAACGACAGAAAGTCCATTGCCTGAACACTCTTTTCTCTAAGGTTTGACCTCAACTAAACAGTTATTATGATTCCTGGTTTCTTTTTGAATATGATGCCATTGTGGTGTATATGCAGCTGCAAATAAACCAATCAATCATCTTTTGCAACTCAGTGAACCGGGTAGAATTACTGGCCAAGAAGATCACAGAACTTGGCTATTCATGTTTCTATATCCATGCAAAGATGTTACAGGACCATCGCAACAGAGTATTTCATGACTTCCGCAATGGTGCATGCAGGAATCTTGTCTGTACTGGTGTGTACTTGTGTTCTTAGCACTCATGAATATCTTTTCTTTTTGCTAGTTGACTTTCATGACTTCCTCCTTTTGCTAGTTGAAGTATTGGTAATGTGTGCTTTGCATATGCATTGATCAAGTCCTGATGATACACTATGCTTGTTGCAGATCTTTTTACCAGGGGTATAGACATCCAAGCAGTGAATGTTGTTATAAACTTTGACTTCCCCAAGAACGCAGAGACATACCTTCACAGGGTATGTTGAATGTGATATTTATGCAATCAACACCATGGCAGACATTTTTATATTCTTATGTTTGTTTTGTATACTGTTTTCGTGAACATTATATCATTTTATATTCTTATTATTTTTAATACCTTTTTGTTTGTTTCACTCTCAGGTTGGTCGATCAGGAAGGTTTGGACACCTTGGTTTAGCTGTGAATTTGATCACTTATGAGGACCGTTTTAACCTGTATGCATTTTTTCCTCTGCCTTACACAGTTCCACTTGAACTTTGCATCTATTTTTCGGGAGTTCCCTAACTTAGTTAATGTCTTCTTATTTTTCTGCAGGTATAGGATTGAGCAGGAACTTGGAACTGAAATTAAACAAATTCCTCCACATATTGATCAGACAATATATTGCCAATAACCTGTGGTAGATGCCTCTGTCTTTGCATTCAACAATGGCGAGTAGCATCAGTGATTAGCAATGGTGAGTAACATCAGAAATGTTTGTTTTCATGATGATAAGATATAGATCAACTGACCCCATCTCTTAAGATCAATTGCAATCAATCTTGTTCTGATTCTATGATTTTTGCTTAAAAGAATGAAGAAGAAGAACATTGGCTTTCATAGATCAACTTGAAATGAAACTGCATGCTAGAATATCAATTACTAAATTGATTCTTTTCTGTTAGAAACAGAAAGCAATATTTCTCTGGAATAATCTGATGTATGTTGACTATTGATTGGTGAGTTTACCAGATAAAGCTGAATTGGATTATGGTCCATTGTTTTTCCCACCCAATATTTTCCATGTTTCAAAAGGGGAAGATCTGTTATTATGAATTACAAGACTTAGTTACACATCCTTGATATTTTATTTGATTAAGAATTGGTTAATATAGAATTTCATAAAAGTATTGGACCACCTCTTTTTGTGTGATAACAATAAAATGTTTGGAATCTGTCGTGATGTTTCTTTGGCCACTGGGAAATATCCCACTAGAGATTCACGTCACCTGACCTGAATGAACTTTGATGTTACAGGGTTCAAGCTGTCCAATTCAAGATGAAATAGCTCTGCATCCGAGGGAAACTTCTAAGAACTAAATATTAATTGTGGAAGGCTTATGATTGCTTTATGCATTTAATCCTGGAATGCTTTAGTTAGTTTCTGGATGGAGTTTTAACGGATTATGAAATCCCAGATAGATAGATGCTTGGTCCAGTTCTGGTGTTGCGTTTGATTTCATTAATGCTCTGGTTTCATATTATCTGCTCTTAGTTTTCTTACTGTTGAAATGAAGGCTGTACTCCATGGAGATAAGATCAGTTACTCCTCTCTTGCACTCTTCTTCCGTTAATAAAGTCATTAACCTAGGAAATCCCCTGGAGCGTGTTTTTTTGTACTTGGTTCCTGTTTTTTTTTTTTTGTCTTTGGGTTGTGAAAAGGTTTGATGATTGCTCAATGTGACCAAGTTTCTTTCACGACATGAGGCGCCTGGATAAAAATAAGTTGTCAATCTCGACCATTGTTGCTCATAGGAGTATGATCACAACAGCCATTTACGAGCACTATATTTTTGGTATGCCTTGCTATGGAATCACAACACCAAGATTATTCCCCTACCCATGCATGCTCCTGGATTTCGTTCTACATGAGCAGTATCATCACTTTCATCCTTCCCCCACAGGGACTAATATGGTTTGTGTTTGCTGCTTTGATAACTATAATAATGAGATGACAGCAGAAGCACCTAGCCGAGTCGCAACAGCAGCCGAAAACTGTTCTGGGTTTTGATTCCAGCTATATGGTATTAAAGCAATGCAAAGGTTTGGATGTTGAACTGGGAAGCGAGTGGCTGCAATTTGGCTGGTTAGTGTTTTTTTTGGCACTGTGGTAGCTAGCTCTTCATTTTGATGAAAAAGAATTAAATTAATTTTTTTGACAGTTTTGACGTTGCATATATGAAAAACAAAAAAATAATTAAAAAATAATAATTTTAATTAAAATTATTTTTAAAAAAAACCCTCTTACCATTACACACACCAATTTAGTGGGAGTGATGCTGTTCTTCTTGCGCTCGTCTGAAGATGTAAAGAACGCCAAGGACTGAAAATGAAAATTGAACTGGAGAGTTTTTTCGGAACTGAAGACTGTATTTTCTACTATCATTTATGATGGAAGTAGAAATGTACGGGCAATTCAGATCTGCATCTATTTCCTCGGCAGGTTGCGTGTAAATGGCCCACGGTTTATTAAATGCAAGAACTAGAGGGGTTAAAAGTGCTCTGTTAATCGCCGACATCATAACTGAAAGATTGATCACTTGAATACGAAACCTTTCACCCCTCTTCATGGCAAAACCGCTAGTCTTGTTATAATAATAATTATTATTATTATAAAAAAAATCTAAAAGAGTGGGAAAACTACTGTAGCAGCCATTCATAATAAAAGGTTGATTTTTACATTTTGAAAACAAACCAAATAACTAGTTGCCCGGTTAATATTGTTTTTTTTGTAGGTATTCACCAGTCATTCCGTGCTGATGGAGGATAAATTAATTTTTATATATTTTTTAATGTGTAAAATAATTAGTTTTAAAATCAATTTTTTAAAGTTAATGTCTATGGACGTTTTGTATTTTCAATTTTTTCAGCTCAATAAAATGATGTAAATAAAGTAGAAATTTTCTTTAACTTATGTTAAGAGATATTTTTGTATTTTCATTCGATTTTTTTTTGTTATTACTAGGTTTGATAGAGGAGCATTATTGTAATTTTACAAATATAAATATTATTAAAAAATAATTAAAAAGTGCATTACATGGGCCAACTGTAATGGTTGCGGCGCTATTTAGGCTACGTGCGTGGCATCCCCTAGCGTCGAAATGCTAGCTTTTGAAACGACAACCCCTTCATTTCTGGGTAGTACATATGGTTAATGAATCTCTGATTTGGTGCCGATTATATTTTTCTCTTCATTTCTCTCCTTTTAGTTTCATGTTTGTCCGTATAAATTCTCAAAGTAGACCTTTAAAATGTCTTTTTCTTTGGATTTGTTCTATACTTTATTATTATTATTTGTTTTATTTAAAATAGTTTATGAAATTGGATATTTTTTTTTTCAATTTCATTCTCTAATTTTTTTTGTATGTCAGATTTGATCCCCTTCTTTTTAATTGCTATTTGTTTTGTTTGAATACGATTTCACTATCCTTCAATTGTTTTCCTATTTGATAAAAAACTTTGTTGGATGTTTTAAATTAATATTTTTTTTTTCTGATTTTATCTTTTAATATTAAATTGGTTGAAAATTTAGCTTCTTAATTGAACATGAGTCTAGGATTTCATAGGTTGCGGGTTCAGGAGATTAACTCGAGTTTAGAAGATTCATCCGAGTTTGCTTGGTTTTTTTCCCTTTCTTTAAGCTCATATTTTCTTAGTTTCACCCTTTAGTATTTATTTAATTAGAAATTGGGTCCTGTTAATTTTTTTATTTGTTTTCTATAGGATTTTTCATTGATTTTGAATATAACTCGGGTTATCTAGAGTTTTTTTTATTTCTCATTCTTTTTTTAAATTTATTTTATAAGGATGTTTTATTTTTTAATTAAATGAATGAATGAATTAAATATAGATATGAAATACTAATTTCATAATATTTGTTTGGTTTTATTAAATATAAATAAAGAGACGAGTTTGGAGATTTTAGTATTCATCCATTAACCATATAATTTGTTTTTTCATTATTTGAACATTTTTCTTGGATGAAAAAAAGAGAGAAGAAATTCGAGTGTAGTCCTCGGTATAGCATGGCCCGTAGCTAGTTTCTTCTGTGATTTGTTGGGCACTGTAAAAGAATTTCTTTAAACCAATGGAGCATAGACCCATGTTCATATAGTTTATGGTAATCAAGTCTTTGGAGTCTCTGACAGTTTGTTGTGTCCCATCAGATTTTACGATCACTTGATTTGACGTGAAAGGAGAGAATAAAAAGAAGAACAGTTCAAAACGACATTTGAACTTGGTTTGAAGCTTGTAATGATGCAGCATCCACAGTAAGAACAACGAAGCACAAGAACATACGTTAAGAGTAAGATATTTTGCCTTGACTCCTGCTAATGTGGAATACTGGCATCATTATAGTCGTCTAGTCGAGAGGCTTGGCGGAGATCTTCCATAGACGCCGACCTTAAATTTTGAGTTCATAGACTCACAATAGATTTTATCCTGAAAAGACGTATCTTAATGAGAGAAGCGATACCAAAATCTTTAAGTTATCTAAACCCTCTACTGTTCAGTCTGTAAACACATACAAGGCCACAGCATTCATGCATGTGAAGGCGTATGAAAATTCTAATTTGCGGAAGAAGCACTGCAGCAGCTGTCAGTCAAAACCAGGGAGCCATGGACCTCAAACCGCGAGACCTTTTGACTTGTTGCTGACTGTATTTATTGCAGTTCAAAGGACATGCCACAGCCCCCATTTTTGACATCTTTTAAATGGGCTGCTCGCCATCCTTTCCAACAAACAGACAAATAAGCCATCAAGCATTCATCATTTATGATCCTTTTCTTCTTCCTTTTTTCTGAAAGGATCTTTATGGGAAGGTCATAAACGAGTGATAATCAAGGGCCCCACATGCCCCTACTTAAATGCCAGGCTATCAGATAACTCTTAAATTTTGTGTAAGAGGCAAAAGAAAAAAACTGAAACCCACAAACCTAGTAGTCTCTGCTAGCCAGCCTTTCCAAATAGTAAGAACAAAAAAGAAAAGAAAAAGGGAGGTGAGTTTTCTTTTCTTGCGTGTTCTTCCATACTTCGGTGCAGTAGCATCATGTCCGGTTGTTAAATTCTTACATTACGTTGACTCTTGTGATCGAGAAGCAATCCTGATGAGTTAACTCTGTGAGAAGATTTATTATTTTATATTTTTATATGCTCCTCATTTATGATATTTTCATTTTTTATAAGATTTATTGTGTTTCTTTATCACAAAAAGTAGTCCACATAATACATATCCATACGAATTTATCACACATTAAATAAAACGGGTCTATCCTAGTCAACAATCTAGCTGCCAGTATAATATTTCAATTGAATGATTAATTTATTTTAATTGAAATTGCTTCTGCTTTGCTATATATGTTTAGAATCCTTCTCGGTTCATTCTTGAATCTTAAAAGAAAAAAAACTCCAACATATAATACTACAATTTACAGTTTTCAAGAAAGTAATTAGAGGGGATGAGCGGGTTAACATATCATGGTCTGTCCGTACAGTGTAGGTCATCGTGAGCGCCATTATTTCTCTCTTTCCCCATAAATTTTCTCGCTGTCAAGAATTCACCATTAATGCTTTCGCTTTCACCTTCACTGTATGCCCCTCTCACTTGCCTGTTCTGTTCAATAAAAAATGTACGTCAAAAACAGAAAAGAAACCCCATATTAATTAACTCTCTTCAATTCCCTCATAGTTCTTAGGACAAGTTTTTGGTTCAATGATGATACAGGACCTCTCTCAAATGGGACAATATACCTGTAATTGTCATGCATAAATACTCACACTTATAATATACATGTATTTATTGCATTGCCGGCTTGAAACTTGCTGATAATCCTTTCTTGCACAACCCGCGGTAAATTATCACTTTCGATTTCCCTAGATAAGATCACTCAAGCATTTAATTTATAGCCTCTCTCTCTCTCTAGTACAAAGCTTTTCTCTTTGAAAAAGCATGTCTTTGTATGCGTGTGTGGACTTTACAGGCTATTGCTTTTGTTTTTTTACATTCATGGTAAATTAAGAGTGAGTACCTAGCATTTGTTGGAACATTGTTGCTGTAATAAAAAGTGAAGGATTCGGTCAAGAAGATGGGGAGGACACCTTGTTGTGACAAGAAGGGTTTGAAGAAAGGGCCATGGACACCTGAAGAAGATGAGCTTCTTGTTACTTACATCAAGAAGAATGGACATGGCAGCTGGCGCTCTCTCCCTAAGCTCGCTGGTATTTCATATAGTTAAACTCTAGCCACTGCTTTCTTTTGATTTAGGAAGCTGAAGTTGCATTGATCTTAGTTTTTAGCTTTCATGGAGTTGTGTGTCTGTATATATATATATAGTGCGTGCGTGTGTGATCACCAGCTTCAAAAGTGCTGATAATGTGTTGCGCACTTGTAGGGTCAAATAGAATATTTGTTGGACTTGGATAGTAGAACTATTATGGTATTGTAAAATGCTTTGAATATTCAAGTGGTTAAATTCTACAAGCTACTTCACAGTATTGCATTCCTTCCTGATGAATTGATGTTGTCGCTGTTTACTGGGCAATGTTTATCTGGATGTTCACAACCAGGTGGTAATTGATTAGTTCACATGACTATTTAACACTCAAAACTACAATTAATTTATTGATATCTTTCTTGTCTTGATCTTCGTAATTATCAACTCCTTACTTGTACGAAATTAACTTGTCTGCTATAGGGATGTTTTCTGTTGTGTTGATAGGAATCTGCCCTCTTCCGAGAGGATACTGACCTTTTAGAAATTTTCTTTCTTGAAAACTTAACTTTCTGTACTTGAATTTCCTGCTTGATCGATCATATCTGCAAAAATAATAAGTTCCATGCAAGATCTGCTTAATCTCAGGTAACTTGGACAATGGTACAAAACTCTCATTTAATAAAAATCTTGAAGAATATATAATGTATATTTGTTAATTATATTTTATAAAATAAAGATTACCTTCACTTAAAAAAAAATAATCTTTGAGTAACTTATTAGATATATATAAAAAATAATAATAAAATATTTCTTAAATATTTTAAAAGATTTCATTTATAATTTTCCCAAAAACCGCATTCATCTTAAATGGACTCTGATCCCTTGTAAGTCTTTTCTTTGTTTTGCAGGT
>Ga0307517_10009895_pt1 | contig 13434 bp, 11 predicted proteins | sample 23_EM_MG_FD_194515 | JGI IMG/M metagenome (GOLD analysis project Ga0307517, IMG submission 194515) | Populus trichocarpa ectomycorrhiza microbial communities from riparian zone in the Pacific Northwest, United States - 23_EM | ecosystem: Host-associated > Plants > Roots > Unclassified | place...
TAGTTGTTGCATAATCTTCTACGTGATCAACGGATCTCAATTCAATATGATATATTCCATTAATTTTGGAGATGAAATTGAGATTTACAGACCCTTTTCATTACTATTTTAATAAAAATGAAAAAAAAAAAATATATATATATATATAACGAAACTAGTAGATCAAAATTGCTCGACTACAAAATTGCTCGTTTCCTTTCCTTTTTTCTCTTTTAACTTCTTGTATAATGGCCAGATAATATTTTCAGACAAGTAACTAACTTATAAACATTGACACTGTACAAGTATTCATCTTTTCCAAAGCAACAGGCAGGCCAAAAACATTTTGATTAATACAATTCATGCATGCAGGATCATTCAAAGACTGAAATGTCAGAGGAAATCACCAAACCAAACCACCAAGTAAGAAAAATTAAGGAAACAAAACATATAATATAGGAGAACAAGTCAAATTTCTTCTAAACTCCAACGTGAGACTTAATGAGAAGAACAGGATAACGATACGTGGGGTCGGATGAGCTGCAAATTTCTTCTAGTAGTTGGCCTGCTCTGTCGGTCAACTCATGAGTCGAGAAACTCGGCAAAACCCGTAAAAGAGCTGGTTATAATTTTTTTTCCATGCCAACAAATTTCTGGAAACGCTAAATCCTGATATATTAATTGACATCTACAGTTGTTTTTGAATAAATTATCTGTGAGCATGTCCATAATCAGTAAACAAATCGAAAAAATGAAACAAATTTTTTGTGCAGTGATCAGATAATATTTTCAGACAAGTAATTAACTTCTAAACATTGACACTGTACAAGTATTAATATTTTCCAAAGAAACAGGCAGGCCAAAATCATCTTGATTAATACAATTCATGGATTATTCAAAGACTGAAATGTCAGAGAAGATTACCAAACCAAACCACGTGTAAGAAAAATTAAGGAAAGAAAACAAATAATATAGGGGAACAAGTCAAGTTTCTTTTAAACTGCAACATGAGACTTAATGAGAAGAACACGATAACGACACGTGGTGTCCGTTGAGCTACGAATTCATCGCGTGGAAGGCAAAATTCTTGCATGCTTTTACAGGAACATTGAACCAAAGATCGATATTGAACTTTGATTATAATTAATTAACAAAAAGTAAAAGAGGTGGTGATTCATAAAATACTATTTATTGTATTATTATTATTATTATTATTATTTTGGTTTTGGTTTGTTTAAAAAAAACATATTTTTTAGTATTTGATTTATTAAAGATTAAGTTTTATGATTTGTTATGGTTTGTTTTTTATATAATTATCTCAGTCTTATAACATATGTTATGGGTTTAATGTGTTAATGCAATTGACTCAGGTTTTTTTTTAATTACTATTCTTTTCTTTAACTGCATCTTTCAACATTAGGTTAATTAAGAATTAGACTTTATGTTGTTTTAATTTACTTTCTATTAAGTTATTCCGATCTCATGACCCGGATCACGAGTTTTGCAGGTTAATTTGGGTTTACTCGGGTCGTTTTATTATGTTCTTTTTTTAAATTGATTTTTTTAAATTTTATTCTTCAACAATGGGTTAATTAGGGATTGTGCTTCATAATTTGTTTTGATTTGTTTTATATGGGGTTATCACAGTTTCATGACCCCAAGTCATGAATTTGACATAGTAACCTGGTTTGACCCAGGTTATTTTTTAATTTGTTTTTTATGAGGTTATCATAGTCTTATGACCCCGATCATGGGTTTGACGGTTAACCCGAGTTGACTCCAGTATTTTTTGTGTTTTTTTAATTGATTTTTTTTTAATTTTATCCTTCAACACTGAGTTAATTGGAATAATTTATTTTTATTTATTTTTTTATGGGGTTATCTATCTCATGACTCATGTTGTGGATTTGGTAGGTTAACACGAGTTGGCTTGGTTTTTTTTTGTCCTTTTTTAATTGAGTTTTTTTTTTCAATTTTGTCCTAAAACATTGGGTTGATTGGGAATTGAGTTTCTTAATTTATTTTGATTTGATTTATATGGAGTTATTATGGTCTCATGTCTAGTTCGTAAATTTAACAGGGTAACCTTATTTAACCCAAGTTATTGATCCAATATATTATCATCTCGATGTATATATAAAAAAAAATGTCATTTTGTTAAGCTAAGTTTTTACTTGTTGTCCGTGTTATTTTTAAACTTATCAAGTTAATCAGGTCACATTAAATCAACCTCCATATATTTTAATTTTTTTCTACCGGAGAAAAAGTTAGAAACACTTCAACATTTTTTTATTCAAAAAATTTTGATCCTACCCGTTGCCAACAATCTAGTCATTTTCTAAAATGGTATACAGAAATTTCCTGAAACATATTTTGCAATGTTTCTAAATCATAAAAAAGCTCGAAATGGGTGTAATATTTCCAAAATACTGCCCATTCAATTCCGCGGCATAGGATTTTAACCATTCTAGACCATGATTGGATTCCATAAAATAATAGTCGAGCTACAACAAGGACTCATTCATGGACTCATAATCCGGTAAAAGAAGGTATCACCGTAGAAGGATCCCAAGGTCAATTTTGTTAGCTAGGAAAAATTGAACCAGAGGGGAGACTAGGCCATTCGACTGACTCAGGAAATTTCAACCTTCCCTCCAGAACCAAATGTAAACATAATACTCATAAACTAAGACATGTTAATCCTATCATATGTCTAGATTTTTCTGGTTCTTTTTTTTCCTCCATGGCTAACAGAAGCCTTCTTTCCTCCAAAATCCTCTTGATTGTTTTGGTTTGCTTTTGTCCCACCTTTTCTTTAGCAGCAGACACACTCTACCAAGGTGGAGATGCCCTCAATTCTTCAAGTACACTTGTCTCCAAAAATAGGCTCTTCACCTTAGGATTCGTAAGACTTGGCTCTACTGAGTACAATGCTAGCTACTTGGGAATATGGTACCAAAATGATACAATCCACCCCATCTGGATAGCTAATAGAGACAAACCTATAGCAGATGATTCGGGAGTTCTTGAAATAGATGGAGATTCAGGAACCATGACAGTTGCATACTCAGGTGGGAATCTTGTTATTTTTTACTCAACTCAATCTCCCACCACAAAGTTAACAGCTACATTAGAAGATTCAGGTAATTTTGTTCTGAAAGATGCAAATTCTCGCAGCGATCAGATTTTATGGCAAAGCTTTGATGATCCTACCGACACATTCATGCCTGGAATGAAGTTAGGAATCAACCATAAAACTGGTAAAGTCCGGTCCCTTACATCATGGATGAGTGACTCAGTCCCAGCTTCGGGTGCTTTCACATTTGAGTGGGAGCCCAAAAGACAGGAATTAGTTATTAAGCGACGAACTGAGATTTATTGGACTAGTGGACCATTGAGGAGCAATGGCAGCTTTGAAACTTTTCGGCCCAATCCCGGACTCGACTATACTTTTCTTATTGTTTCAAACATTGATGAGGATTACTTTATGTTCACGGTGGCAAGAAACAAATTAACTCCTCCGGAGACGGGATTTTCAAAGTGGCTGCTGCAATTTGGTGGGGGGCTAGAAGAGCAAAGCAATGAACAAATTTCTGGAGGCAACCTTTGTAATGGAAACAACATAGAAATGGGATGTGTGAAATGGGATTCAGAACCTACATGCCGTAGTAGGGACAGATATGAGTTGAGAGCATGTGACTTTTTGGTAGAGGGAGGTCATGCAGTTTATGATAATAATGCTAGTCTCAGCATTAGTGATTGCAGGGAAATCTGCTGGAAAGACTGTACGTGTGCAGGCATTAATATTAGAGGCAGTAATGCCAACAATACTGGATGCACATTTTGGTATGGAAACTTTACGACAGACCTGAGTGCCAGTTCGATTCAATACTTTGTAATTGTGCAAGACACACAACCAGCAGCAAGTAATGCTCTTCAGACCAGTCCAGACTTTGTTTTGTCTGCAAGATTTTTTAATCCCATACATGTTCCTCGGTGTTGTTTTGACTTTTATAGTACAATTCATTGATTTTTCTTCTTCAATTTTCCAGTGAAATCAGGGGAAAGGATCTGGATATGGATTGTAGTTTCTGTGGCATTTGTTCTATTAGTGACACTAGCAGGTATCTTGTGGTACAGGAGAAGGCAAAGACTCAGAGGTACGTAACCTTTTTTAAACAACAAACAAATTTACTCAAGTTTTTTTTATAGCCATTATAACTTCATGAATTCTTAGATTAACTTAATCTATCATATCATTCTAAGCAGAGAAGTATCTGGATGAATTAATGACATTGGATGCGATGAATGACACGCAAGAGCTCGAAAGTGATGGAAACAAGGGACATAATTTGAAAGTATATAGTGTTGCAACAATCATGGCCGCGACAAATTCTTTCTCAGCAAAGAATAAACTTGGACAGGGTGGTTTTGGACCTGTTTACAAGGTAGTCTTGAAAAAAAAACATCCAAGAAATGGATTAAGAAAACCTTGTTGATTTTATGTTGAAGTAGGATTAATGATCTATTTTATTTCAGGGAAAATTGCCAGATGGTCGAGAAGTAGCCGTAAAAAGACTATCAAGAACTTCAAGACAAGGTCTTGTGGAATTTAAAAATGAACTTATACTCATAGCTAATCTGCAACATTCGAATCTTGTCAAGCTCCTAGGCTGCTGCGTTGAAGGGGAAGAGAAAATGTTAGTGTACGAGTACATGCCTAATAAAAGTTTGGATTCATTTATCTTTGGTAAGCAGCATTACGAAGAGCATTTTCACATGTTTCAAAATATAAAATTCCAAGCTTTTAGACGTTGATCCTTATGCTTGTTGGAATCTTCTAACTTTTGCCTTTATTTTGGAATACAGATCAATCAAGGAGAGAGCTGTTAGACTGGAAGAAACGTTTTAAAATCATTGAAGAGATAGCTCAAGGTCTCCTATACCTTCATAAGTACTCAAGATTAAGGATAATTCATAGGGATTTGAAGGCCAGTAACATACTACTAAATGAAGATCTTAGCCCCAAAATTTCAGACTTCGGTATGGCAAGAATTTTCAAGATTAATGAATTGGAAGCAAACACAAACCGCATCGTTGGAACTTAGTAAGCAATGAATCAACAACTTCATGTTTCTCCGCTCTTTTTTAAACTGAAAACATTCAGTTATCTTCACTCTTCAGTAGATTAACAATTCAATTGTTTGGCAAACACAGTGGCTATATGTCCCCTGAGTATGCCATGGAAGGCGTTTTCTCTGTGAAATCTGATGCCTACAGCTTTGGAGTTTTGGTGTTGGAAATTGTGAGCGGTAGGAAAAATCGTGGCCTTCTTCAAATGGATCCCCCTCTCAACCTTGTGGGATATGTAAGTTCATTTCATGTTGTTCAAAAGCATATGGTATTATAGTAATTCTGCATGTAAGCTTTCAATGTCTGCACCAACTAAATTTGTTTTCAGGCATGGGAGCTATGGAAAGAAGGTAACCAATTTGAGCTAGTGGATTCAACATTGAGGGATTCTTGCTCGGAAGACCAAGTGTTGAGATGCATTCATGTGGGCTTGCTATGCGTAGAAGATAATGTGAACGATAGGCCTACTATGTCAGATGTTCTATCGATGTTAACTAGTGATGCACAATTACCATTGCTCAAACAGCCAGCATTTTCATGCGCAACATATAGTACGGACAATCAATCGAATTCAAGCCATTCAGAGGGCAAGGCAGAGGACAAGGCAGAAGGGAATTCCATAAATTACGTATCTATGTCGACTATGGAAGCACGATAGAGGTAAAGATTTTATCAAGTGAGAGTACTGAAATACTCACTTGTACAGAGTAGATAAGAGAAGATTCTTCTTGGTCTTAGCACCAGAGAATTTTTTCGTACCAGCAAATTCAACTTTTTTGACATTTTTGTTTAAAGGAACTAAGCATTTCAGCCCACTGTATACTTCTTGAAACTAAAAACAAGGCTGGGAGGACAACGTTCTTTATTCTTTAATTATTACAAAGCTACTTCAGAATTTTGTTTATTAGAAGCTTGATCATGTATAACATTCACTAATGCTCAGCATGAGAAGAAGGGCGGCGAAGAAAGCAATGGCTTCACCACCACCAAGGTCACAGAAGGTTTCAAAACTCAACAAATCTTCTTCCACCTTGCATGCGAATTACCATTCTTCCCTAGCTCTGCATTAAAGCTGCAGGCATTAGCCCCTCTAGATACCAGAGCCGCAGACGCAAACTCATCTGCATGCCACATAGAACATGGGATTTGGAGAAATGCTAGGCAAGAATTAATAATTGCACCTATCGAATGAATACATAACTGTGTGATCGATTCAGCGACGACCAGCTATAACTTCAAACAAATCTTCAACCTCATACTTGTATTCCAGTAATATTTATTGACGCAGACGCGTATCACAAGTGCAAGTCCAAGAGCTCGTTATAAGAAGATTTTTCTTAGCCTTAGAATTAAGCCATTTTCATGTTCCAACGGAATTCTCTTTTTCGCATGGTTGTTAAAAGCAACTAGATAGCATTTCTCTGGCCAATGTAACAATTCTTGGAACTAAAGAAGGTTGTAGGCTACATTCTTGATTATTCTCAAGAGTAATACACACACAACAGAAAATGATGCAAAGTGAAAGGATTCACTTAGTCCACTACATTATGGGACTACAATGGTACTATCTGGTTTTGGTTTAATTAGAAGCTTGATGATAGACATCACACTAATAATCAGCATGAGAATAAGACCAGCAAAGGAAGCAATGAGTGCACCACCACCATGGTCACAGAAGGTTTCAAACTTGTCACAGATCTTGTTCCACCTTGCATGTGAATTTCCATTCTTGCCTAGCTCAGCCATGAAAGCTGCAGCACTAACCCCTCCAGAAACCAGAGCCACTGTCATCTGCAAACATTTAGGCAAGATATATTTTGGTTAATAAACAGTCTTTCTCTTTTTGGAAGGAGAAATGTTCTGAGAATATTACCATATCTAAGATGGCAATCATGGCAAGGCGCAGCCCTTTGTAATCAAGCTTCTGTCCAAAAAGGTCCCCCATAATCATCACCAAGTTATGGATACTAGCCAATCCATTAGCTATCACAAAGAACCTGTACACCATATCTTAGACACTTAATTAGGAATATTGAACATCTCCATCCTAATTCCTATGTTTATGTACTTACAAAGTAAATGAGTTAACAAGGCTTACACAAATGCTGGGGTATGTTGAAACTTGGCAGTGAGAGAGGCTTTTATCGGGGTACTCCCAACAGTGGCAACCACAAGAGTTTTAGTTTCTTTGTTGAGTCCCATCACAACTGTTGCAGCTGCTGTGGCAAAAAATGCAAGCACCCTTAGCATCAAAAGAACCCATTTCCTTGTCTTTGGCTGTAAGCTAGAGTATCCAACCTCAAGTTTTTCTTCACTTTGCAAAGCCATGCTGACAAAAGAGAATATAGAGATTGGGATAGGATGAATGGAGCAACTATGATGTTAGGCCTAGACAAGGCAGGCATTATATATAGTTTAAGAGAGAGAACAAAAATGGATGACCAAATTCTTTTGTTGAGTCTAGTAAGCCACAGGTACTGCTTTCGTTCATTGGGTGGTCTAACCATCAACTTAATCTCACATTTTGGTTTTGGTGGTTAGGAAGTCTCCTTTCCCTTTCAGTAGATATCAGTTTTGTTCACCAAAGGTAAGATTCATAATTTTCCATGCCACTTGCTTGCTTATGTTGGAATTGTGGAGGATTCTTCTTCTCAACGAATCCCAAGAATGCCTTTGGGGGCTAACCAAGAGAAGAACTGGGTTATGTCAGTGGCTTAATTATTTATACATGGACAGGGATCGCTTTCGCTCTTCAGAGGGGAAATGGACTCCATGTAGATAGGTCCAGTTTTTTTTTTTTTCTGGTTTTTATGTTTCAAGCTATGATATATTAAGTTTTTAACTTGAAAAAATATTAAATTAATATTTTTTTAATATTTTTTATTAAATTAATATATTAATATCAAAAATAAAAAAAATTATTTTAATATATTTTCAAATAAAAAATACTTTTAAAAATTATTACGCACTACAACATCAAAGAAACCGGAGATATTATCCATGGTGATCTCTTTCAATTTTATTTTATTTTATTCTTAATGGAGAGCTTGTCTTCTCATTTTTCTTTCAGCATAAGCTAGAGAAACATTGGCTTGCCATTCATGAAATAAAACCCAGTCCAATCAGTCCACTTAAAGAACAGGAACAAACACAGCCATTTTTTCCGACGAGTTTAGGTGAGTGAATATAACTTCCCAGACAAATTTACTCTGTACTGTGTTGAAGTCATTACCTTGTTGAGAAACAAACCATAATGCTAATACAACTTACTTGGAAAGTCTCAAACTGGATTCTAATGATAGAACTAGATTCAATTATACAGAATTTATCTTCAAGAATCTAGGGTTCCAGAAGTACAAATACGCATATTGTCCCTGCATACAGCATTTGATAGTTCACTTTGAAAAGATACAAGCACATTCACTCATATTAGTATGAACCTAACAATGTTTTGGTTCAATAATCAAGGAGACAGAAACAATGCCCTTTCCACTTCATATCCTCAAAATGTACACATCCACACGTCAAATTTCTCCAACAGTATGCGTATTCAAGATGGTTTTTGAACAAATGTTGCTCATGGCTATTTTAATAAAAATATACACAATGAATTTGCATATCCTTCTTCACAGCGATAGTATGAATCTGGGCCATTACCTACCAAATATACAGCAAGATTTCAAAATCTCACCGGGTTATTTTTTTTCTGTAGTGACACCGACAACAACATTGCTGACCTGCAATTGATAGAGATCTTATCAGCACATATTCTACTCCAAAGGAATGAATGGAAAATCAATGGGCAGGAAAAATAAAACAGATTTTTCTAACAAGAAAAGTCGGAGTAATCAAACTGAGCTATACCAATTTGCCACTTTCATCAACAGACATGGGGTTTTCCACAACGACAGTTTGAGTCTGAGAATGGGGCAATGGCTACAGGTAAGAGAACGAAAACAGCAGATTTACTTAGCACCAGATACAAAATAACCAAGATTTGAGGCATTTGCCACCAGGAAAGAAAAGAAAGTCCAGTTCCTTACCATTGAAGTAGATGGTGCTGTTCCACCTATACCATTAGGTCTGTTTGCTGGAAGCGGAATTCTCATGTTAGCCATCTGCAAGACACATAATATAGAACAAGGGCGTGAAAAGATTATTGCTCACACAATAACCAAAGGAGGAAAAAGTGATGCAATCAAATAAATCATTCAGACGCCAGAAACAGAAATGTATACGCAAAGCTATGGTATCTGTTCATGGTAACATGGACACTCTAGGGAATTGTCTAGTTCATGGAAATACAATCCCAAGTCTTTTCTTTACACGCACCCCAAGAGAAGAAAATTGAATTTCATGAAGCCAGCTATCCTGCTCCTTTGTTTATATTTATAATGATCTTAAATCAAGAAATACTGAGGAACTAATCCATGTCGAGAATTAGAAAAACATACAGCTCTTTTGGACTATTCCAATTGAATCAAGAGGTCTCTGGCAAGTAAAAAGAGCTAACATCCATTCAGAAGAGAGACAATTTTGTCAAAGAATAAAACACATTTATAATCGTTGCAGGAAAAAAAAAATAAACTAAGAAAATGTCAAGGTTAGCTGTGCAACACAGCACTAAGCAAACTGTATCAGCAAACACTTAGAACCATTGAAAGATTTCCAAGTTGGGTCAATGTGGACAAACTCAGTTAAGTTGTGAAGACACTGGATATTGGCATAGCAAAGAGAACTGGAAAATGAGGAGCTATAAGTCAATTGCAATGGCATGTGAAAAGCCCATTTGAAACTTGTTACGTGTCCTCAACTAACAAAATAAAAGATTTCTGATCCTCATATGCATATATACCTTTAGGCTTTAGCTTCATAATGAGAGTTGATGGTTGGCAACAACTGCCAAGAAATGAATAATGCAATGTAGCAGGATGTAGAAAGAATGGGAAAAAATTTGTAAAATCTAAGGCAATCCATAAAAAGAGTAGCAATAATCATGTTAGATAAACTCCTTATGACTACAGGACATAATCCACTATCCATCCATTCCCTTTATATCTTGGTTGACCTAAGAATTCAAATATCTCAACCAGACAGTACAGATCATTACAGACATCCAGAGATTAAAAAAAAAGTATAATCTAAATATAGATCTGTATAATTTGTAGGCATTGGAATATTAGATAAACTATTTGTTCATGAGAAAACATTAACAGGAGACAATCTTGATTCAATGTGCACAAATTCAAGGGCAGAGCTCACTTGTTAAGCTTTCATAAATTTGAGCAATTTTCCATGGAAGATTAGTGTGTTAAGTACTGAAGTTCATATCAGGAGAATGAAATTAACTTAAATAACAGAAGCTCAAAACTTGAGCCAAAACTAGTGATAATTTCCAAGATTTCACAACCACTCGTCAGGTAAAGACTGGTGCCCTAATATAATCAATGCGTCGATGCACTTACACTAACATTAGTAACATAGTGACAGACAGGACACTTGACAGATGGAGATCCATTTGGATACATAAGAGCAGTCCGGCAGTTCCCACAGTTGACATGAGCGGCCTGGTTATATCCTTCTCACATAGCCGCAAAATCAGAGAGAACAAATCAGTGCACCAAACAGGTGAAATATAAAGGAAACTCAGTAGAATCGGTATATGCAATTTTGAAATGAAATGATACAACGTAAGCAAATGAAGCCAATAAAAGCAATGTTTCCTGAGCCCATTCCCTAAAATCTAGTGCATGTCAGAGAAAATCTATCAGACAGCTTCCAGTTTCAATGACAATAGGTAAATTGGTAGAAATTGGATATCAAAGTAAATCCATGCCACCACTCTTAATAACCATAAATGCAACAGCTACTAATCTTTCCAAATGTTATCAACTTTAAAAACTCAATAGCAGTTACCTGATAAAAAAGAATCTAGAAAATACTGTCAACAACTATTAAAAGAAAGCAAGTGCTAGAAATGCATACGGCATAATGAGCAATCAAGTGAGGTAGAAGTTTTAAAAACACATTCTCGTCCAATTAAAAGACACCATTCCTCCCACTACATCTTGAAGTCAGCTCATATAATTAACTAAGATCACTGCCCAGCTGATAGTTCTATAACATTTTCTTTTAGTGTTTTTTTTAAATGTTTTGTTAAGGCACAGACAATGTCCACCGGGGTAAAGAGAAATTCAAACATCTTACCAACATACACCTTTATACCATAGAAAGAAAAACAGGGCAAGACTATCTGTTGTTATGATGCAGACTAAATAAGTTAATCTGCAAATTACCAGTTCAAATTAGCCAAATGTCCTGAGATAATTTTACATATCTTATTCATGAAATTTTGCATTTTACCTGGTGCAATGTTCACTACGTGGCAGCAGGAGCATCTCACAGTTGTTGCCCCATGTGGATACATTAGCAATGACCTGCAACCTCTACATATGAGTTGAGCCATGTCCATCCCTGCAAGATTGCAGTTGGACCCAAATATCTTATTACCATGCATTTTGATTATATCCAGGCCAAATTAAAATTCTCTCCACATGTTGATTTGTTTACATTTCTTTTTTTTATTTGTCCCAAAAGAGAATGAAAGACTGAGGCATTTTCTCATGAAAAAAGAGGGGGGGGTCATAACTATTTTAATTTTTACATATGGAATGTGGACATTTTGGGGGATTGGTTGTTTTTCATAACTAATTCTAATAATATATAGGTAACAAGGTTTGTCTGTTCATATCAAGAATCAGGGAAGAAGGTTCTGATGATTTAAATTACCAAAGCTTTTCATACTGTCTAACTTAGATACAAATGTGTATTCTCCATTACAAGTCTAAAAACAAGCTAGTGTCTTCATTTTCAGAAAAGCACGAAATTGGCACTCAGTATAATTCATGGAAGGCGGATAAGGAATTTAGCATGAAATTTCAATGCCCTGTGGGTAACACCAGGATTATGCATTCCTATTCTCAAATCCATGGCGGATCTTAGATGGCACTCCACCATGCAGAAACAATCCAATTTGTCCGCCACACTGTGGCAAACTACATTAAGTGCAACAACTTCGACGAAACTCTAAACTCCAAAGTTAATCATCAACTCAAATCTGAATCAGCCTTCAAAAACATCGACTGCAAAACCAACCCATATCAACTATCTCGTCTAAAACGTGACTCCCACCTTTTCGATCAACAATTCTTCAAAACAACCATCTCCTAGAACACACACACTAAAACAAAATTTCAGAAAAAAGGGGAAAAAAATTTAACATAGCGCTACCAATTAACAAACAACAACAAAACCCAAAAACCCAAATTTTCAAAATAACCAACATTCATTGTGCCTGCGGTGAACATTAAAAAAAGCTAAAAACATTGACATAACAACATAAACATTAACGGGTTCAACTGACAAGCAAAAAGAGAGGGAATTGAATTATATACCAGGAGAAGGAATGGAAGTAACAGTACTACATAAAGCACAACAAACGTTAGAAGCTCCACTTGGATATAACAATACACTTGCACACCCTCTACACACCACCTGGCTTTGCATCTCTCTCTGTCTATCTTCCTCTTCCTCTCTACAACAAAACATCAAAAAACCCATGTCAGAAACATTAAAAAGAACCAAACTATAACATCAAAAAAGAAAATTAACAGCAAAAAAATAAAGGTAAGGCGGGAATTTAACATTAAAACAAGAATATCAATTAAAATTGGCAGTCAAAATTTAAAAAAAAAAACCTGTATTGCTTCAAAAAAAAAAAAAAAAATTGGATTTTTTGAGGGAAAAAACAAAATGGGTTTTTTTATTGATTGATGAAATCGAGGATATAGCTGTTTAGGACGGCGAATTGAATGGATTTTGATTTTAATTTCGGATTTGGGTAAGGAAAAAAAAAAGGGAAAGAAATCGAGGAGGTTTTGGTAATTGTTGTGAAGAATATGGTCAAATATTTGAGGACTGTAGTTAGAAAATAGAACCTGTCAACGGTATGAATTCTCATTTTTTCTCTTTAAGCCCCAATGTTTTTTTATTTCAAGAACTAACCTCTTTTTCCTTCTTTTTTTTCAATAGAGAAGCAATTGGTGGGAAAACTTACTTTTGAAAAATACAAGTCAATTCGTGTTTTTAAAAAATTTAAATTTTTTTTTTAAAATTAATTGTTTATATATTTTAAATTTTTTTGATGCGCTGATTTTAAAAATAATTTTTAAAAAATAAAAAATATCATTTTGATGTATTTCATCACGAAAAATACTTTAAAAAACAACCACAATCACACTCCCAATCAGAACCTTATTAGAC
>Ga0307517_10009896_pt1 | contig 13433 bp, 9 predicted proteins | sample 23_EM_MG_FD_194515 | JGI IMG/M metagenome (GOLD analysis project Ga0307517, IMG submission 194515) | Populus trichocarpa ectomycorrhiza microbial communities from riparian zone in the Pacific Northwest, United States - 23_EM | ecosystem: Host-associated > Plants > Roots > Unclassified | place...
AACTTTTTTCAAACCATAACCACAACAGCTACCGCAATACTAAACACACTCTTCTTGGAGGAAGTTCCAGCGTTTCATAACGATTATTTTTAAAATATTTTTTATTTAAAAATATATTATAATAATAATATTTTATTTTAAAAAATTATTTTTAATATAAGTATAAAAAAATTAATTTAAAATAAAAAAAATCTATTTTCATTTTGGTGAAAGAGCAGACTATACGCAGAGCCTATTACCATTTTGGTGAAAACATATGATTTTGATGAAGTTTTGCAGTAAGCATGCAATCACAAATTGGGTTGTTAGATTGCTTAATTTAGTGTAGAGTTTATAATTGTGGTAATCATCGTTTTTTTTCTAATTTGAATTTTGCCTAAAAATATATTAAAATTATTTTTATTTATGTTTTAAAAAATATTTTTAACATTAACATATCTAAATAATTTAAAATCATAAAAAAATATTAATTTTAAAAAATATATTTTTTTAAAATACTTTTTAAGAACAACAACAAACAAGTTTCATGTCACACTCCCTCCATTAATTGCCATAAACTAAATGTAACACCCAACTCAACAACCACAATTCTAAAAAACTTCTTGTTGTTCTTCACATTTATTAAGAAAGAATCCTCATGCATACATCAAACCACAAGTCAACTTCCACAAACAAATCTCGAACCACATTCGATGCCTTAAACAGGAAAGTTAAAGGAATTGAAGCACCTAAACAACACAGCTACAGCAAACCCTTGACCAACAAGCCCTTTCAACCCATTTTCGTTTTTGTTCTTTAAAACTTACCCAATTGAATCTTAATAATCTTAATCGAAACTTATTACCCATCAAATGCTAAAAAAATTCAACTTCCAGAATGTGGCCAAAAAAAGACTTCTCTCCTCTCTCTCCCCCCAGTAACTTTTTCTCTTATTTATCATTTTTCAGGAACTAAAACATGGTAGAAATAAAATTTTCTAATCAAAATGTAAATATTAAAAACTACAGAAACAAATTGCCTATAATGTAAAAGGCATAGCTCTATTATTACCTTTTTCTTCTCTCACATTTCACTATAGTGAGATTTTTTCTTGAAAATTTTCAATTTGATTTTTTAATTTTTCATTTGCATAATTAAGCTCTTTTAAACTCAAATTGAAGTCCAATTACATATGTTTTAGGGGGTGAGGGTTGAATTGAAAGATAGGGAACTAAAGTGAAAAACATGAATAACATAGATGGTGGCTTTGAAATTTATTTTAAAATTTTATTTTCTTCCCCCATTTTTTTAGTTATAAGGTAAATGATCCCTATAATTTTAAGAACATACATTTTGGTACCAAATTTTATTTTATTTTTTTAGTCCTTTTTTTGGTGGAAGAGAGCAAAGAGACCGTTGAATTCTGGCTTAAAGAGAGAAAGTTGTTGTTAGGGAAAGATTCAGGCTACCAAAACAGTCTATTTTTATGTTAAAATATTCCAAATAATGAGGAGGGTTAAGATTAGATGTTTTTTTTTACCTTGAAAACACCTATAAAAAAATATCTGAACTTGAAAGTTTTTTTAGTTTTGGGTTGATTTTGGGTTTTGGGGCGATTTTTTCGTGTTTTTGGAGGCCATTGATTGGTTCAAAAAGGTTTCTAAGTGTTTTGGATAAAAAAAAATGGGTTCAAAATAAGTTTTTGGATAAAAAAACCCTGTTTTTTCGGCCACACCAGTGATTATATGATTATTGATTTATTTGATTAGATACTTGTATGAGTTTTTTGATTTATACTTTGAATTTTTAAAAAACAAAACAGCATGCATACCCATGATAGTTTTTTAACCGAAAAATTTACGACCCGCGGCGGCACATGGATAAAATAGCTAGTAAATGACTCGTATTGTAATATTAAATATCTTGACCTACATACATCTCTTAATTTTTTTAGTTTCTCTTTTTGTTATTATTAATTATTTTTTTATTTATATAAATAATTATCGGTTTATTTGATTAGATACTTATATGAGTTTTTTTTATTTATATTTTGAATTAAAAAAAATAGTCTGCATGCCCATTGTTTTTTAAAAGAAAATTTTACAACCCATGACAGCGCGTGGATAAAATAGCTAGTGTGTGTATATATAATGTTGTTAATTTGTTATATTATTTCTCTATTGTTGTTAGGTATTAGGTACCATATATAGAGAATTCGAGATACAAAATGTCAAAATCTAGTTATTTTTCACCTTTCAATTATATGTTTTCTATTCCCTTGGATTCGTTAGAAGATTGAGTGGATCTTGACATTTAAAAAAATGAAGAAAATAATTGCAAGCTAAGGCATAAAAAAAAGAGCTGTAGCCAAAAAAACGCTAAGGAATGATTACAATCCCAACGTGAACCACATTTTTTTTTTCTGTTTTTTTTATTTTAATTCTATTTATTTTTGTGTTTTATAAAATTTTTTAAAAAATTAATTTTTTTTTTAAATTAATAGTTTTTGAATGTTTTCAGATCATTTTAATGCGTTACTATCAAAAATAATTTTTAAAAATAAAAAAAATATTATTTTAATATATTTTCAAATAAAAATTATTTTAAAAAACAACCACGAAACCTTCACCGTTTTTCTTTTACCCTCGTATATATATTTTTTTAATTTGATTTAAGATTTAATTTTCCCCTCGATTTCTCTACCGTCCATTTCGTAATTTTTTAATACAATAAAATCTGACTGAAAGCAACATTGATGGACACCAGGTTTGAAAATGTTGACACTTGCAGGCAGAAACTGTAGGACCCACTAGCCAAGACATGACACACTTCAATGTCGTTTCTGCCACTTGATTCCAACCCTTCCAAAAAATCTAACACTGTAACCACTAAGGACCCCAAATTTGTGGCATATTCTTCTTGAATCAAAATAATCATGCTTCCATGGTGGGTCCAAGTTTTCAAGTGAATTATAGACCGTGAAATCAATCTCAGGGTTCCTGGTGATTTGGAAGTGACCGTAACCAGTACCATGATGCCATGTGTCATGGCACGAGTTACTATGCAAATGCTACAAAAGCTCTTGTCTTTGGTCACAGAATATACAATGAATCACTCATTCACTTCTAAACTTAGCTGACCTTAGACCACTCTATCATTCTAGTAACAAACTTCTCTTGTTGATCTTGTAAGTTGTTGATTTGCTTAACGTTTGCATATGTTTCTGATTTTGTTAACAACTTTTTGAGATTTTTAATGAACTGGTTTTCTTATGGTTTCAAAACAAAATCAAAGTCTAGAGATTTTCTTGCTAGTTTGTTATTGTTTGATTCACAAAGGTTGTAACTTGTATGATGGCTAGTACTATATATCTTGATCATTCTTTGGCCTTAGTGTCACCATTTCTTACTTCTTTGTAATTCTTTCAGGTTAAAATTTCTTAGCTTGATCAATTAGTAGCTTTTTTTTCAAGCACCCCAGAATTGTTTTCCCTTTTGGGATGATCAACTTGGAGTGTTTAAAGAATTTGACAGGAATTTGGTTTTTGTTTTTCGGTTTGGATTTGCAGAGCAAGAGAGAACCATGGCAAGCCTGACTGCTTCACACTTTGCGCCAAGGAACTCATCTGTGAGCAGCCATGGATCAGAAACAACGGAAAATTTTGGTCAAATTGGGTTAAGGAGCCAAAGCATGACTCACAGTGGTTTAAGGTCACTGAACATGGTGGACAAGCTGCAATTTAAGACTCAAGCATTTGCAAGGAAGTCTGTCAAAAAGGCCTATGCTACTGGGAATGACACTTCTGGAAAAATTGTTTGTCTACAAGGAGGAATGACTGTGGTCTTTGTTGCCACTGAGGTAGCTCCTTGGAGCAAAACTGGTGGTCTTGGTGATGTTCTTGGTGGACTTCCCCCAGCAATGGCTGTGAGTAGAGGGTTTCTGATACTTAGTTTCATCTTTGAAAAATGTCAGGCACGGCTTGTGTTTGATCAATTTTACTGTGGTATTGTTGTGCAGGCAAGAGGCCACCGGGTTATGACAATCTCTCCACGATTTGACCAGTACAAAGATGCTTGGGACACTTGTGAAGTGGCGCAGGTAATTTGTCATAGTTTTTCTGTGTTTAAGAGGGCTCATCTTTACTTTCTGTCTGTGCTTTGTCTCCTTGCCTGTGAAGATGGTAATTTTTTAGGTTGTTTACTAAAATGATGAGCTTCTTATGGGCAGATTCTAGTTGGAGACACAGTTGAAACTGTTCGGTACTTCCACTGCTACAAGCGTGGAGTTGATCGCGTGTTTGTGGATCATCCCATGTTCCTAGAGAAGGTTTAAATTTCTGCTGATTGCTGATTCTTGTGTCTAAAGGCTGTAGTTCTTGCAAATTCAGATATTTGGTTGTCTTTTCTCTTGTTTGCTGTTTCTGATTCTAAATTAACTGGATGTTTAAGGTTTGGGGCAAAACTGGATCCAAAATCTATGGTCCTGCAGCTGGAGAGGATTTCCAGGATAATCAACTGCGGTTCAGCTTGTTCTGCCTGGTAATTTTCCGTTCCTTTTTCATTTCATGTGCCTTACTGTAACTTGAAATCGTTGCATCTTGAGAAAGTATCAGAAGTTTAGAAAATGGTGAAAACATCGAAATCCTCTAGTTCATATGCCGCATGGTTAAAATGTTTCATGACTTGCATTATAAATATAAACTAGCACCATATCTTTCATAATTCATCTTGTTAAGCTGTGTAGAAGCTGGATAATGTGTAGACATAATCAAAGCATGTGTCTTCTAGTACAAACTTTCACCCAAGTAGACCTGACTATGTGCAAGTTTCCCCATGCTATAAAGTTATTAACAACGAGTTAAAATGAATTGCTGAACAAAATTCATGGTAGTTTCCATCCAGTAAAGGTAGCAGATCAGCATCGTTATTGTGATAATTTTTGTTTTAGTGGATAGGTAAGTATATCGCAAATGAATTCGTTTGATTGTTTTTCAGGCTGCTCTTGAAGCACCAAGGGTTCTGAGCTTGAACAGCAGCAAACATTTCTCTGGACCATATGGTTTGTACCTCTTTACGAAGTTGTGAGAATTCATTTTCCTATGAAGAAATTTCTCCAATGCATGTTCTTTTCTCACATAATGCAGGAGAGGATGTTGTCTTTGTTGCCAATGATTGGCACACTGGTCTCCTCCCATGTTACTTGAAATCAATGTACCAATCCAGGGGAATTTACATGACTGCAAAGGTATGGCCATTTAATTGAGACATTTAGAGTTCTGCTTGGCTTGGATGTCCAACTGCACAGTAGCTGACATTGTTGTCAATTCAATCATGACAGGTTGCCTTTTGCATCCATAACATTGCTTACCAGGGCAGATTTTCCTTCTCAGATTTCCCACTCCTAAATTTGCCAGATGAGTACAAGAGCTCTTTTGACTTCATGGATGGGTGAGGGTTTTTAGCAGTTGATGCTTTTAGATGAATTGAAATGTAGTTTTATACAGGTTTTGTGTGTCTCTCCCCTTTCCAAATACTGAAGGATTTTATGTTGGCAGGTATAACAAGCCTGTGAAGGGAAGGAAAATCAATTGGTTGAAGGCTGGTATATTGGAAGCACACAGAGTTTTGACTGTAAGCCCTTACTATGCCCAGGAACTTGTTTCTGGAGTTGACAAGGGTGTGGAATTGGATAACTACCTCCGTACAACTGGCATTACTGGGATAGTAAATGGTATGGATGTTCAAGAATGGAATCCTGCAACAGATAAATACCTAAGCACCAAATATGAGATCACAACTGTAAGTGCTTTATAATATGTTTTAGTACCAAAGAATGCAAATCTGAAAGATAAAGTGGGTGATTTTCGGGATCTTCTTGTTCAGGTCTTATCTGCAAAGCCATTATTGAAGGAAGAACTTCAAGCAGAAGTTGGATTGCCTGTTGACAGAGATATTCCTGTAATAGGCTTTATTGGTAGACTGGAAGAGCAAAAAGGTTCAGATATTCTTGCTGCTGCCATTCCAATGCTGGTTAAAAACAATGTGCAGATAATAGTCCTTGTAAGTGTAAACTTCAACATCCTTTTCCCCTAATTTATGATGCTGTGATTGTCTACAATGTTTAATGATGAGATCTGTTGTTTCCTTCAGGGTACTGGCAAAAAATACATGGAAAAACAGATTGCCGAGCTTGAGAAAAAGTATCCTGATAAGGTCAGAGGAGTGGCAAAGTTCAATGTCCCCCTGGCCCATATGATCATTGCTGGTGCTGACTTTATGATGATCCCCAGTAGATTTGAACCTTGTGGTCTCATTCAGTTGCATGCTATGCGATACGGAACAGTAATTCTCTTTCTCTTTATGGAGCTACTGTCTTGATTCACTCCACAATTTTAGCATTACTTAGAAACTTCTAGCTACTTGTATTCGTGAAATATGACAGCAAATAACTGATAATTGCTGCAGGTATGCATTGTTTCCTCCACTGGTGGACTTGTTGACACTGTCAAAGAAGGTTACACAGGATTCCATATGGGAGCCTTCAATGTTGAGGTAAAAGCACAGTGGCAATTACTCTGATTGATTTATTCGTTTCCTCTATCCTTGATTCTAAAACAAGATATTTTGCAGTGTGATGTGGTTGATCAAGCAGATGTGGCTGCAATTGTTAAGACTGCCGGAAGAGCTCTTGCAGTCTACGGCACTACTGCCTTCAAAGAAATGATCAAGAATTGCATGTCCCAAGATCTTTCATGGAAGGTTAGTGACTAATAAGAATACAAGAGCCTCACTCACCTGCAACAGTAATCGTTTTTAGTTCCTGGGATCAAAATAATGAAAAAATGAATTTCGGTTTGATATATGCAGGGACCAGCCAGACTCTGGGAGAAGATTCTGTTAAACCTAAATGTTACCGGCAGCAAAGCTGGAACCGAAGGAGAGGAGATTGCTCCACTTGCCAAGGAGAATGTCGCCACTCCTTGATCAACGTGGATAATACTTAATGGTGTCTATTTGACTACGGAAATGCATATTGATAAATTCCTACAATGTACAAGACAGTAACAGCCATGCCAATTGAGAACTTGCTGGGATTCTAGGCAGTTTGGCAATGGATGGTTTTTTGGAAAGGCCAGATGGTGTTCGAGTCTGTATAAATAGAATTTGTAACTAACATCTGTAATGGCAGTTTGAGAAACCAGAAAAGGTTTCTCAGGTTGCCATGCTTTATGGGGGTAAATAAATATTTATCTTCTGATAAAGGTGCTTTTGCATCGGGGATAAATTGATAATGTCCACTAACAAATGTAAGCTTGTAGATCTTTACAAGTCTGGGGATTAGGCTGCGTTTGTTTTTTACTAGTTTTTATATTTACGGAAACGTAACAAGGTATTTGATATTGTATCGGGGGGTTTATTAAAAATTGAGTTTGAAACTCAATTTTTGTAAAGTAATTTTTAAAAGGTTTTTTAAAAATTGAGTTTTATAAAATTCTTTTAAAAATATTTATGAAAAAATTTGATTTTTTTTTTAATTTTTTTTTTAAATTAATATGTTTAATGTTTTTAAAATGTTTTAATATTAAAAATAATTTTTAAACAATAAAAAAAATATTATTTTAATGAAAGTATTTTAAAAAATAATTATTACACTTCTATTAAATATTTTATATATATTTTTAATTATACATAAACATCAATCATAATTTTTATTAAATATTTAAATGCAATTAATAACGTATAACTATATTTTTTTTAAATCATAATTATAAAAACTAGAACAAACACACATTTGCTTGCGGAAAGAAATCTTCTTTATGAATGAATTGCAGAAATCTAGATGAGCTGGAGAAAATCCCTGGACATGGCATGTGAATGCAACGAACCTTACGGATAAATCAGCCAATACTACAACACAAGAACATGGTATCTCAGCAACAAGCCACACACTAAACCTGGAAACTTTGGGTCTTGTAGTCTAAGCTAATATAATGGCATATCATCTGAGAGGTAAATGGGATTTTCTCAGCCATGGTTAATGGATAAATAGTTTACAGGCTTGAACATTTTCACATTTAGGCTTACACGCAGAAAATGGACAAAACGATACTTCCAGTCTAAATTGGAGCTGTTTGTCTCAGCATGCAAAAACTGGTCCAAAGAGGTTATTTGGCCATAAAACTAGTAAAAAAATTCGAATATCAGAGCAAAAAGAATAGCAGAGAGTCATAAATTCCGGTTGAAGAAATTTTGTGCCATCAAAATTTTATAATGGAACTATGCATTGAATTAGATACAACAAACCACAGTCACAAATCCTGTTTTATTTCCAGGAACCCACCAAACTTGTATTACAGATGGAGAATGCAACTATGCAAGCCTGTGATTGAGAGGTTTAGAGCTAGTTCAGTTGCTTCAATATATAATTGGAATTGCAATTCCTATATATTGTTAGTACGGTTGGTTACCACCCAAAGGAGGCAGATGATATTGCAATAAGTCCTGACCAAACATATACAATTGTTGGTGTCCTCTCGGTGTCTTCCCATAAGTCCTTTAGCAAATGGATAGAGGTGAGCTAAGACCCAAAAACTGAAGAACACCCCTCCTAACAATTGACCCCATTGTGGATTGGCACCATATACAGTCCTACAAACCCCAACAGCTATGCCAATCAAGTTAAGGATGATAACTGTGATTGGTGGTATCATCAGAAATGACCATTTGATAGTGTAGAGATCGGTGAAATCATCATCTTCATCACTGGCTGATTTTGATGTCAAAGTAAAAGAGATCTCAATTCCTGCAATGACCTTTAGTAGTCCTTGAAGCACAGCAACTATGTGGGAGCTTGTACCACCGATCAACCAAAACTGCTCATTTCGCCACCAGTCTTGGAGTTTGATGCCTGCCCACTTGATTTCAAGCCAGGCAAGCATGTTGTGTGTAATGGCAATGACTAGGAGGTATAGTAGGAATTCCATGTTGATAGTCTTAACAATGAAGTGACCAGATAAAAGGGAAAATGCAGGAAGGAAACAGGAAGCTATAAGGAAAATGGAAGTGAAAGGGTATAGTCCAACATTGATGTAAGCAACTCTCTGCAAAAAATTCATCCTGGGACCAGCTAGAAGAGCATTGTTGCGTGAGAAGAATATCTCAACAGAACCAGTAGCCCACCTCAGAACTTGGTGTAGCCTATCAGTGAGATTAATTGGTGCTGTCCCGCGAAAGGCATCCCCACGTTCACTTACGTAGTAGACTGATCGCCAAACTCTATTGTGCATCTTGTAGCCAGTGACTACATCTTCGGTGACTGAGCCATATATCCATCCAATCTGTTGGCCCCACTCAGTTTTATCCTCGTACCAGCATGAGATTGCATCTATTGCCTCTGAAATTCTAGTTGCATCAGCTGGTTGTCCCGGAATGCTGCTAATACAACCATTTGCTTGTCTATCCTTGACATCTCGAAGATCATCCAGCAGTTGGATTGGAAATTCGGACTCTGGAATTGAATCTACGAAAGAGCCTGAATGTCCGAATATCTTTGGAAGTATATCATGGTTGCTTGTTTCTTCAGTACTGTCAGTGTCTTCTGTGGTCTTCTCTCCAGCAACAAGGGGAGGATCAAAACCATAGAGAGCAATCCTGCGAAAGAGGCATCCTGTGCCAACATAAACTGCACCCTGAAGGCCATCAAGTGCGGTCAAGTTAATGTCAAAGAAAACTGTGTTGTGATTAGCATAGCGATCTGACAGGTCGATTCCTTCAAATCTCTAAGGAAACTGGACATAACAAATTCTGTCACCTCCACTATCCATCATGAAACATATTCCTTCTTTCATAGCTTGGGGATTATAGATGTAGTGGTCACAGTCAAGGTTAAGAATGAAGGACCCGTTGGTTATGATGGCCGAAGCTCGAAGTAGGGCATTCATGGCCCCAGCCTTCTTGTTGTGATCATAGCCAAGACGCTTTTCACGGGATACATAAACTAGCATAGGAAGACGAGAATCCACTTCACTAAAATCAAACAGATTATCAAAATCAGTAGCAGTTCCTTGTTCTAGTTTAACTGCTGGGGGTTCTAACAACACCTGCAATGAAGGAGTTCAGATTTAGCCAGCAGACTCGACAGTATCATGCATCAGCTAATTTATAGCTAGTTTGCAATGGACTTACTTGTATGATACTGGCATGATCTCCTCTAGAATGCTCAGGTGCGGAAACCACCGAAGTTCCTGGCCACGGGGACAAAATCGCTTCATCAACCACCATCCAAGTAACCTTCTCAGATAACGCCAAACTTTCCATTTCGCTCTCTTTATAATGCCTGATGCAACTGCTCTCCTCCTCAGAATTACAGACATCAGAACGTCGCTGAATTATGTAAGGAAGGGCATTGATCTGAATTTTGAACTCATCGTACTCTCGCTTCATGTGCCTGTGCTCCCTTACGAAATCTTGACGCAGCTTAGTCTTACAAGTTTCTCGCTTCATGTTGAAGTAAGATTCAGGGTTCCTTGGACAGATATCATGTTTCCGGCAAAAAGGGACCCACATTTTCTCAAATTTCGCTGCTCTGGCCATAGCCTCAAAGGTTAGAAGGGCACCTCCATCATCAGAAATGTAACAAGAAAGTTTCTGTACAGGGTAATCAGCTGCAAGAATGGATAAGATAGTGTTTGCAGTAACAAGAGGTGGTTCTTTCTCAGGATCTGCAGTAGAAACAAAGACATCAATCCCTGGAAGATCAGATTTCTTCAAGACTTCAAGATTAGCTGACCGATTAACAGGAAAGAGCTTGGGAAGCTGGTCAAGTAACCAAGTGAAAGCAAACCAGGTTTCACAGATGATAGACATATTATACATCCAAATTGCATCATCATTTGGGTGGTTGATCCTCCACCCCAAAAACAATCCAAGAGACACCATCCGAAGAATGCTTAGGAGCCTGGAGGATTAGTTTATCAGTCAAGAGAGAGGTTAAATAAACCAAGATACTACATAGCAGAAAAACAGATTAATGTGAAGCCTCTGCAAGTTCTGATACATAAATGGTAAGACTGGAAAATCAATATATTGCATCAGAATTTAGCAACATATCCAATGTTTCAGAAACATTAGATATTGTATTCCAGAAATCTCAGTATCTGTAAATTTTGCATTAAAACTTGCCAAGCTTTCTGGTGCCCCACATTTGTACTGCCAAGCAAGCCTTAAATTCTTTTCTTACGAGTAAAGCATCATCATGCATGGTGATAAGAGCAGTGAAAGCTACTGCTTAGATTGACTTGCTATTTGGCACACATTAAACATGTTTAGCTTTCCCAAGACATCTAACCATAGTCTGTATTGCAATATCTTCATGATTATCTAGCCATGTTGAGGCTAGCCCCAATGAAATCCCAGTTTTCCATGTCAAGATTCTGTTCGAAGTACAGCACCTCGTTCTAATAACAATTAGCTTCTAATTGCTACTCGTTGTAGGATGATTTTGTTCACGATTTGCACATATACAGACAAGTGGACCTTATCAAAATCAAACTTCATTAAGAAATCAAAATTTGAACATTAGACACTAGATCATAAAAATCATATGGACAATCCTCTGCCCAAACTCTTTCCTCAAACATGTTGTGTCTAAGAGCATGTTAAACTTGTAAAGGAGCAAAATATTTTTAGATCATCATTATTCCATGCATTTAGCATGCGAAATATGTGCCAAAGTGAGTAAACACACACATACAAAAATAAAAATCCGGCAAGCATAAATTTGTCTTTCGTATGTTAAAAAAAAAAGTCCTGTTCTTCTGCAAATAAAGAGTTTTTTCTCATATTATCACAGTAAAAAAAAATATTTTCTAAACTAGTACAATTAGAAAATATTTCTCAATCCAAAGGTTTCACTTAATTTAATTTGTGGCAGTTTGAAAAATATTTTTGTCATTATGTTAATGTGGAAAATTGTATGGTAATTAAAAATTTAACAGAATAGCATAATTGAGAAAATAATTGGTAAAAAAGCTTTATACATGTTATGGTTGAGAAAAGTTGTTTTTATTCACAATAAAGAAATCTAAAAAAATATATTAAATGGACAAGAGAGTGGAGAGGAAAAAAAAAATCTTGGAGACAGACTGAATCTCTGATTATGACATTATTTGTATCATCAGAAAGATCTTGATGAAACAAATCTAACTACACCAAGAAAAATCATCTACAATGACTCAGGTGGACCATACTTTGCCGCAAAAAACAAGCGAGTCACTCGCCATATTTGGATAACAAGTGTGATCCACTCGGGTCATCATTAATGATCTTTCTTGGTATTGTTGAATTCATCTAATTAAAATATTTTTTATGTTATTGATGATGTTATAATTGGAGCTTCAATTTATATCCAAGATATTTTTTTCTTTTTCTTTTTGCTCTCTCCTACACATATAATATTTTTTTATGTCACTATTATAAATAGCGACAAACTATAAATGTTGTGTTTTCTAATCATCATATAAACAAACCATGATATTTTATTAATTTTTTTAAACTATATTAATTAATCAATATTTTTAAAAAATATGCTAATAAACAAAAATAAAGCCTAACCTTTCCTTAAATTAAAAACTCCCCTAGTTTTCTGTTCCTTTTTTAAGTTGGTAAAGTTGAAGATTGATGTTATGCCTCTGATATAAATTTAAGTACTTGAACAAGTACGAATAAAAATAAAATGGACCCAACCATCTAAGTGGTAACCCAGTGGTAAGAACTTGAAATCAAGAGGTTTGCTCCAGAGTTTTAAAACCCGGACCGGCCCGGCGGGTCGACCCGGGACCCGGCCGACCCGGGCCTGGGACCGGTTCGGGTGGAGGCAAAAACCCGCATGGAAATTGGCCCGGCAAAACCCGGTCGACCCGCCGGGTCAACCCGGGACCCGGTCAAACCCGGGTGAGACCCGGCTGATTTATATATATATATATAACGGCGTCGTTTACGATTAAAACCACACTACAATCAAATTATCTTCAATGAAGATGAATCAAAGCATCATAAAAAACAGAGCCATCAAAAATCGCATCTTTAACACTAACTTTAGGAGATAAACCAAAAAACAAAGGCTTTAAACTATTTTCAAGACTTTTTACATACTGGGCATCGTCTCTTTTGTTGTAAGTCAATGGAGATGAATCAGAGTCGTTGATTCGATTGTTGCCAATCAATATGAACTGTGAGAGAGAATAAGAGGAGCTAGAGGTGACCTGACTCGGTTGAGAAAATCCAGTCTGGTTCACGGGTTTGAGAAACCAAGAGAGCCGCGATTTGAGGAGACTCGGTGAGTTGGATTGGAGAGTCGAGGACTGCAACTCGGAGGAGGTGAGTTGGTAGTACAAGGTTGGGGATTGTGAAAGAGAGGAAATAAGAGGGGATTATGGTGTCGAAAGTTTTTATGTC
>Ga0307517_10009897_pt1 | contig 13433 bp, 7 predicted proteins | sample 23_EM_MG_FD_194515 | JGI IMG/M metagenome (GOLD analysis project Ga0307517, IMG submission 194515) | Populus trichocarpa ectomycorrhiza microbial communities from riparian zone in the Pacific Northwest, United States - 23_EM | ecosystem: Host-associated > Plants > Roots > Unclassified | place...
CTTCTCAAGTAAAAACTTTTTAGACTTGAAATTTCCATGACCTCACATTACCTTGTACTTAATTTTTTATCAAATAAATAAGAATAGTGAAATTCGAACTCGTGACCGTTTAATCATTAAAATTCTGATATCATGTTAAAGAACCATCTCAATCCAATAGCTTAAGCTGTTAGATTAAATTCTAAAATATGATTTATATGACGTAATATTAGCCAATTAATTTTTGGCCTCAGTGAAAACATACTCACAAAAGTTTCCTACCATTTTTCCTTGTCTTCCATCTGCCATGCAGGAATAATCAATTTGTGATTACTTGAAATGACAATATTGGTTGTAACAAAAAAAATTCTTTATTAACTAAACTAATAACGTTTATCAACAGTAAGAATATTAAGAATCTAATGCTAAAAAACTCTTCTTATTTTATTTTCTTTCTTTGCGAGGAATTGAATATATTTATATTCTATATAAAAAAATATATAAAAATATTGACTGTTCTTAGTATTTTGATTTGGAAACCAATGATGAAAACTATAAATGTACGTATGGGAGCCCACTCATTTAAATGTCAGTATTTTTGTGAATGACGATTGGACAGCAGTGTGGAATTTGAAATAATGTCATGAATTAATGTTGCTGAGTAAAAGTCAAAAACAAATGCTAGCTCCTGTCTTTGAAATTGATAACCATAAAGTCAAGAATAGATGCTAGCTCTTGTCTTTGAAATTACTGCTAAATTTGAGACAAGCATTCCTGTTGACGATAGAACACAATTTCTCTAGATAGTGACCCAGTCGCATAATTTCAACTCTCTCTCTCTTTCATTCATCAATGGGTTACACCTTACAACCTTTTGTATTTTTCTTTGTGGTCATCTCGTCAGACTTGCGAGTACATGTTATTTGCTTGTGGCCCAGATTTTGTAGTGTCGAAGTAGGAGGAGCTCAATTATTTATGAGTGCGAGAGTTTTCATCTCCAGAATCCAAGTAATGAAGGCCTCTTGTTTTTCTTTTATATTCCCCTGTACATTTCGCTTTCAATTCTAGAGTCTTAGGCTTTCTGGTCATACATATGTGTCTGGCTTTTACTTTCAGGAATTGCCCTTAGTAAGGTCTTCATCTCTTCAGACACAAGTGATTACCGGGCCCTTTTACTTTTGCAGAATCCAATGGCGTCTTAATTTGGAGCACTTGCATTTTGGAGTACCATTTATTTTTATTCATAAAATTGAAATTATTTTCAATTGTATTTATGTGTGAAAATATAGAATGTCATTTTACAGAAACACAAATATGAGTTATACAATGGCCTTCCATTCTTCAAAAGTAATCTCTTATTGTTGTAGTTTATGGTTCATAGATAGATGCTGGAGTGGAGGAAAAATTATTAATACTTCTTGGATGACTAGATTCATTGTACAGTTTAGGGTATGCTATAAATACATATCATGTAACTCTATTTTGACATAGCAAAAATAAAAGCTCATCGCTCCTATGGATGTGGCCACATTGATGATAAATCTTGTATTCTTTCTAATTTCACTCGTATTGCAATATTCATCTATAATTGTTGCAGGTTTACCACAACAATTGGTATCAAAGCCCGTCTACGATGTCAGAGATTTCTTATACAAAATTCGACATGATCAAGTTTGACGGATCAGACAATTTCAAATTATGGCAGAGGAGGGTGAAGGATCTTTTAGTGTAATAAGGCATGGTGAAGGCGTTATACGGAAAAAAAACCAGAAAGCATGAACAATATAAACATACATGAATTGGAAGCGAGGGCTGCGATAATTATTAGGCTTTATCAAGATGATGATGTATCTATCATGTCATGCATGAGGAATTACCAGCAACAATTTAGATAAAACTAGAAGTCAATATATGTCTAGGTCATTGTTGAACAAACTTTATCTTAGGTAAAAAATATTTGGTTTTAAGATGTCATAGGGTACATATTTGAATCAACATATTAATGTGTTCAATCAGATCGTTAGCAATTTGAAACAAGTTGATATGAATTTTGATGACGAAGACATAATGCTAATGTTACTAAATTCCCTACCTACTTCTCTTATATATGAAAATTTAGTTACAATTCAGATGTGGGAGAAAGAAACTCTCATATTGGAAGAGATCACAAGTGCCTTATTAAGCTTTAATCCAAGGAAAAAAGCTAGTGATGAAAATTCACAAGGCGAAGGGTTGGTGGTAAGGAGTAATCAGGAACATGGATAAACAAGTCTTGAAACAAATTGAGGAACAATAAAGCTCAGTACAAATCTAGGAAGAGGAAGGACATGTAGTGTTATAATTGTGGAAAAACAGGGCATATAAAAATGAGAATGTCCAGAGAAAAAGAATAGGGATGCAGAGAACAAAGAGGTTTCATCAAAGTTTACGAATGTAATGGAAGAAGACTTAGAGAGTGGTAAAGAAGACATGCTTTCTATTTCATCTAGTTCAGATCATCCCATAAATTTTTAGATATTGGATTATGCATGTTCTTATCATATGACTCCCAATAAATATTGGTTAGAGAACTACAAATTAGTCAAGTTTGGTTCTATTATGATGGGTAACGATGATCCATACAAAGTTGTTGGAATATAAAATATCAAAATTAAAATGTTTGATGGTATTGTTAGAACTTTGTGTGATGTTAGACATATACCAGATTTAAGGAAGAATCTGATTTCATTGGACACTTTAGACCGTAATGGGTTGAGCTTTTATCCTAAAGGTGGAGTATTGAAAATGAGTAAAGGTGTTATGACAGTGATTAAGGGACAAAGATTGCTGGGAAATATTTATATATTGCTACATACCACAGTCGTAGGAGCTTTAGTCCTAAAATCCAAGTCAAATAACATAGCCTTATGGCACATGCAGTGGCAAAGCCAAGATTTTTTAAATGAGGGGGCAAATTATTAATAAATACTTGATATTATGTATTATGTAGACATGTATTATATAGAGAAATCAATTTGAAACATATGTACCAACTCATATCAAATGAAATTAATTTAAGAATACTTTTAAAATGAAAAAATTTACATTACAATTGTTTTTTTTTGAGTTTTTATATTTTGAAACTGCTTTATAATGACTTCATTATCAATCTCATATAAGATATTTTTCTCAATGTATACAACTAAACTGTCATTCATCCACTTATCTCCCATTATATTTCGTAATCTACTCTTGACAACATGCAGGCAGAAAAAACTCTTCCCACTATAGCAGTTGCAACTGGCAGAAGTAATGACAATTTGATAAGTATATATACCAATGGAAATATCAAATTCTTCTTTATTTTTACCATTTTCTCTACAAGACTAGCAAAACCTTCAATACCAGAGAACTTATCATCATTGCATAGATCAATAATATACGTATCAAGTTGGTCACCAAGTACCATAAGGTCTATTATATAGAATTCATTAGGATAAAAAAGAGCAAGACAAATAAGCTTTTTTTTGTTGAAAACAGAGAAAGAATCACTTGGGTTTAAACATGCCACACAAAGAAGTAACTATGTACTTGTCTCAGTAAAACGATCATCCAACTCATTAAACTATATGTCAATGATATTGTTAAACAATTCATAATGGAAATGGTATAGGTTTGTAATCCCTTATGATTTTCACCTTGAACGCCTACGAAGCTTTGATATTACAAAGGAGCTAATGAATCAAAGTATCAAACATAGAAAGTTTTGATGGTATAATCACAAACCATAGAAGCAACAACAAAAAGTTACCTCTGCCTCTCTGAATATTTCCAGTTTCCTTCTTTATATGCGTTGATTAGTTTTCATTTTGCCATAGAATAAAATCATCACATGTCCCTTTACTTCTTTATCTGTTAAACATAAATAAAAGAAAGATTTGAGACAACCAGCTTATAATTCAAAAACCAGAAGCATTTTTCAATGGATTCAAAAATAAATTTTTTTACTTTGGGCTTTGTGAGGAGAGAATGCAGATAGTTGCAGTAGAGCACATTAATACATTGTTTATTGACTCTTTACCTTTTGTAAAATATGACTTAAGCTATTATATTAATATTTTAATGTAATTTTTTTTAAAGTTAAGGGGGTAGTTGCCTCCTTATGCCCTAGTGTGGCTCCGTCCTTTGGCACATACGATTAGGCCATATGGGTGAGTGTGGGATGATGCAACTTTATAAGAAAAATCTATTGAATGGAGTCAAAACATGCAAACTTAAATTCTACAGGTATTGTGTTTTTAGAAAACAGAATAAGGTACAGTTCAAGACAATCACACATAAGACATAGGAGAGTCTTGACTATGTTCATACAGATGTTTGGGGTCCAATAAGGATAGCATCACGTGGAGAATATATGTATTTTTTTAATTTTCATTGATGACTTTTCACGAAAGGTTTGGGTGTACTTCATGCGATATAAGTCATAAATGTTTGCCAAGTTCAAGGTATGAAAAAAAGAAGTAGAAAACTAGATAGGAAGGAAAATCAAAAGCCTTAGGTCAGACAATGGTACTAGGTGCACATATTCAAAGCTTATGGAGTGGTGTGATCAACATGAGATGAAAAGACACTTCACAGTATGTAAGACACCATAAAAAAATGGTGTAGCGAAAATGATGAATAGAATAATAGTAAAAAAAGCAAGGTGTTTCGGGCTAAATACAGGGTTTTTTAGCAGAAGAGGTATGGACAGACAATCTAATAGACTACTTTTGTTTTAGAGTGTATGGATGTTTAGCCTATGTGCATGATTCTAGTGATAAGAGGTCAAAGATTGATACAAAGTCTAGACAATGTATCTTTTTAGGGCATTAAAAAGGGGTAAAAGGTTTCAAGCTCTAGGATTCAAAGGAAAACAAGGTGGTGATCAGTAAAGATGTGATTTTTTATGAAAAAATTGTGTTGTGGTGTACTTAGAAAGAAAAGAAACAAGTGCCAAAAAATTGCAGCAACAATAACCATGAGGTGCAAGTGGAGCTAGATACTTATATTACAGAAGAAAACATTAGAAATTTAGGGAATTCCAATTCATAAGATCAACAACATGATAATACAACTTTAGGTAGGCCTAGACACACTATCAAGCCACCCATCATGAATGGTTTTAAAGATTTGGTCTCTTATGCACTTATTACTAGTAGCAGGGATCCTACCACTTTTTAGGGGGCTTTACATAACCAAGATAAAAGTAAATGAATGGGTGTTATAGAAGAAAAAATAAAGTCTCTACATAAAAACTAGACATGTGATTGGTAGAACTTCTAAAGGGGAAAAGGGCGATATGATATAAATGAGTTTATAAAAAGAAAGCAACAATATCAGAAAAAGGGTGAGAAGTTCAAGGCTTGTCTAGTAGCAAAAGGTTACTCACAGAAGAAAGGGGTTGACTAAGTGAGATATTTTTTGCTGTAGTCAGACAACCATCAGGTTAATGTTAAGCTTGGTGGCACATTTTCGTATGCAGTTAGAGCAGATGGATGTCAAGACAACTTTTCTCTATTTTGATTTGAAGGAGAAAATTTACATGGTACAGCCAGAAGGGTTTAGTAAACCTGGATATGTACACTTAGTCTATAATTTGAGGAAATCACTTTATGGACTGAAACAATATCTAAGGCAGTGGTACAAACAATTTGACTCCTATACGATCAGGATTGATTATTAAAGATGTTAGTATGACTGTTGTGTTTATGTAAAGAGCCTTGATGATGATTATTTTATTTTTTTGTTACTTTATATGGATCATATGCTTATTGTTGCAAAGAGCAAGAGTGAGGTCAATAAGTTAAAGATTTTGTTGAGTAGAGAACTGACATGAAAGATTTAGATGCTAAGAATCTTAGGATGAAGATTCGTAGAGATAGAACTACTAAGAGATTATGGTTATCTCAACGTAGTTATGTTGAGAAAGTGTTTGAAAGGTTCAATATGGATAATGCAAAACCAACAAGTACACCTTTAGCAAGTTATTTCAGATTATTTATTGCATAGTACTTGAAGATAGATGATGAAGTGAAAGACATGTCAATGGTCCTTTATGTAGTGCAGTGATGTGTTTGATGTATGATATGGTTTGTACAAGACCAGATTTGGCACACATAGTCAGTATGGTGAGCAAGTTTTTATCAAATTCGAGACGACAACATTGGGATATAGTTAAGTGGATCTTTAGATACTTGAGGGGTACTGCAAACTATGGTATTATGTTTAGTAGACAACATGGTAACCCTTCAGTTATGAGATATATAGATGCAGACTATGCAGGGAACTTGGATGATATGAGGTCTACCACAAGTTATGTATTTACTCTAGTAGGGGAGCCTATTTGTTGGAACTTTATTTTTCAGTCTTTAGTTGCACTATCTACTATTGCGTTAGAAAATATAACAATGGTTGAGGCTACTAAAGAAGCCTTATGGCTTACAAGTTTGGTTAAAGAGATGAGAATTCAGAAAGGTGGAGTTCAGTTACATTGTGATAATTAGATTGCCATTTACTTGACAAAGAACCAAGTGTATCATGTAAGAACAAAACACATAGATGCGAGGTTTCACAGGATTAGAGAATTGGTTTCTTTTGGTGAACTCTTACTTGAGAAAGTTCACACTTATAAGAATGCAGCAAACATGTTGACAAAGCGTGTTACCATAGATAAGTTCAAGCAATGCTTGAACTTGACTTTTATATCTAGATGCAGGATAAGAGATGTCCCAACCTATAATCCCAGGTGTGAAGTTTTCCTTACTTTTCTTTTAGGGGTGGATATTTGTCAAGGTGGAGATTGTTGTAGTTTGTAGCTCATAGATAGATACCAGAGTGGAGTGTACCAAGCGAAGCGGAGTGGAAGGAGAGGAAAATTAGTAAGGTAGCTAGAAAATTTATGGCCAAAGGGAAATAAAAGGGAGGTTTGTGATTTGAATCTCTAACTAGTCGAAACAAAGCAGTAGTATTCAAGTGGATATGAAGATTAAATTGTAGCAGCTCTTTTAAATGATAAGAGTTCATTTTATAGAAAAACAAATATGAGTTCTACAATGACCTTCCATTGTTCAAAATTAATATCTTATTATTGTAGTTTGTGGATCATATTCCATTCTTAAATAAGGATTTATTTCTTATTTTGTTGTCTGGGATGATTAATAGGTTGAGGGGTACGGGGGAAACGCACCCAAAGTATGATAAATAATATTATAGAAAAAGTATTAATACTCCTTGGATAACTAGGATTCCTTAGGCGATTTAGGGTTTACTATAAATACATATCATGTAACCTTATTTTGACATAGCACAAATAAAATCTCTTCGCTCTTGTGGATATAGGCATATTGCCGAATCACGTTAAATCTTGTGTATTTTCTAGTTTCTCTCATATTGCAACATTCATCTATAATTGTGCAGGTTTTTAACAACACTCATCTTATTAGAGAAATATTATCTCTGTTTATGACAATTCTAATCCTTGTGCAAAAGTTCTTAAGAGAAATTGTTGTTATAGAACTAGTAATGGGAAGATAATCACTTTTTAGAATGATGCGTGGACTAGTGGCACCACCTTAATTAAGGTTGGTATTCCTAGCTTTATTTCAACTTGCAGCAGATAAGATGATCACTATAGCAAATTTTGGGTTTTAGAATGATTCCAATTAAACCAGAAAGATTCTTAAAAAATAATAATAACTGAGATCTTAGGATACTATCTAAGAGCTAGATTTGTTGCTTTTAGTTTCAATTGCGAGTCTAAAACTAAAACAAGAAGACAAATGGATTTGGTTTCATGATAGCTTTAGTGTGCTTAGTGATTCTTTAAAGAGATGGCCCTGTAGCTTTAAACTAGTTTTGTACCTACGCTTTGCCGTGGGGAGATTATTTTTTTCAATAAAAAAATGAATATACAAGCACTTTTGTTGTAATCTTAGATATAAGAAATTCCTCAATCACAAATCAAAATGTTTATACATGTATCAAATTAATTAAATCTATATTTGATTAAGAAATAACTAAGATTAAGATATTTTATCTCGCAATACAAGTCACGTACTTAATTTTTTTAACAACTATGATTCCTATAATATTATTTTTATTTAGTGAAACATATTTTTTATATCTTAATTATATAACAATAAAGCAGATGATAATTTTTTTGTATGAAATATATTTTCAAAAAGTATAAAAACCATGATAGGTTTGTGGGGCTGAGATAGCAAATATAGATAATCAAGAACAAATAGTGAAATTGCATTATTCTAGGTTTGAGTTAAATAAAAAAAAATAGATCATCGATAACAAAGAGTGAAATTTTTTTTTTAAAAAAGATAAAAATTCTTGTTTAAATACAATATTTTTTCATCCAAAAAACCTTGAAAAACTAGTTTTTCAAATTTATATAGAGTTTGAAAAACATATTTGAAAGGTTCTCCATGGTTTTCCAATACAAGTTTTCAACTATTTTCCAAATAAAGAAAAAAACATGAATAAAACACACACACACACACACACAAGCACTTTTTAACAATATAAAAAAAATTTCACATTTAATTAGTGATGTAAATTAGGTTTTTCTAGATGATTGGCCAATGCTCCACTACGGATCGAATAAAGAAAATTAACGTAAAAAAATAATATATAGATGTTGCTAATATGTTTTTTAGTAGTAAGAAAAACATTAATTGTCAACTAAAACTTCAATGCATACATTTAATAAAATATATTGAGAATTACATACACCAATAAATTTTAAAAAGAGTTATTAACACTAAGTAAGGACTAAGTCGTGAAGCTAAGAAATAGATATCGATTAAGTTATTAAATCTTGTGTTGTAGTGAACTCTTAAGTTTTTCTTTTATTATAAAAAATATTTTTTTTCTAAGAAGAGTAATAATTTAAATTTTATTAAAACTAACTAATTTTCAAGTATAATTCTTTATTTTCCTATTAACATTATCAATTTCAACAAAAAAATCTAACTTTTTGCTATATTCCATCCATTTAATAAAAATTAAAAGCAATTAAAACACATAAAAAATATACAATCTCAAATAACAATAAAAAATGTATTTCTCTAATTAAAATCCATTTACCTCATTAATGTGCTCAATTGTTTCAGAATTGTTTACCAAAATATTTTTTCTTGACAACATTTTACCATAATTCTAAAGCCAAGTTTTAATTAAAAAAATAAAATTTTGATAATTTTAATGTTAATGTATTAAAAAACATAAGAATAAGACAACATTTTGCTTATTGACTCGGCCCAACAAGTCGGCCCAACAAGAAGGGTGATGTGAGGGAAAATCTTTGGTAGCATGATTAAACTCGGCCCAACAAGTCGCCCTAAAGACCATCCAACGTGGCTTATTGACTCTCTCAGCTTTCAAATTAAACTTAATGGAGGTTGACCCAAGTCATTCAATTGACTTGACGAGTTTAAAGATGACCTATATAATTTGGTCAAAATTGAGGTTGACTTAAAAAAATTTCATGAAATCATTTTTTTATATTGAAACAAAAACATCTTAGATCGACCTGGGGCAATCTATCAAATTCATCCCCATGTCATAGACTCGTCTTGGTTTAATAATTTTGTTTTATTGAAACTATTTTTATTTAATTATAAGATAATAAGAATAGACACCTACAAGAAAGTCACCAAATGTTAAAAAACATTATGATGGGCTATACAAAAAGATTGCTCGTTAGTATTATAAGAACATAGCTATAATCTTATTAAAAAAATCAAATGGTATTTAATAAACACCTAAAATGTATTTAAAATTAATTCAATGATTTAACAAAATTATGTATATGATAGGAGAGTTTGGATACTAGAACTAAAGAATTTTTTTCTAGTTCAGAGTTGTACTTTTTTTTTTCTTGAGTCATTTCTTTTGACTAGAGTAAAAACCTTTTTGATCAAATATATGATACATTGGTGCTCCTCCGAGGTAAAGTTTTATCTGTACCTTTTTATCTTGAATAAATTACATATAAATGACTTTTGTAACGAAGAGATATGTTACAAGATAATGATTTAAATTGTTCCTTTTGTAAAAAAAAAAGAAGAGATTGAAACCATAACTCATACAAGATACTGTGAACTGGTTTGAAAGTTATGGTCACGGGTGGTAGATTGGTTGGGAAAATAATTGATCTTGCCTTAATCTCTAGATGCATTTTTCTTATTATGGAATGATGGGGATCTATGCATTAAAAAGGTGTGGTGTTTATTCTTCGTTGATATAGCTTGGTCTTTGGAATGCTTGTAATAATCTAGTTTTTAATGAGAAATAAATATACTAGGATGTTGTTTATTATTGCTTTCTTTATCGGGTTGCTATTTGGGCAAAATATAATGATGGTAGTTTCTATTATACGAGGTTAGATTTACTTTGTTCATCAAATTGTATTCTTATGTGGACTAACAAGACAAATATGAGAAGTAATGTTTCTTGGCTGTTACTTCTTATAGGTATTCTAAAGTGGAATATTGATGCCTTTTCAAATGGCAAACTAGGACGTTCAAGAATTTGTAGTGTTCTTAAAGATCATGAAGGGAAATTCCTTTGCATTTTTTCTTGTTCCGCAGGTAATATTGAATCTAATGAAGCTGAAGTCTTGGCAATTCAAAAAGCTATGCTTTTGAGTATTATTCTTTTTTTAAGCTTCTACAAATTAATAGGCTATGGAGTCAAATTCTTACCATGCTATTACTTGGATTAAAGGAAAAAAAATATTATGTGGCCTTGGTACTTGTAAACTAAATTCAATGATATTTCCAATACCTACAATAGGCCTCCTACTATGTGTTTTGAACATGTTCACAGAGAGAATAATCATGTTGCAGATTATTTGTTGAAGCAATGAACTTTTAGAGAAGATGACTTAGTTATGATTGTGGGTTATTTGGTTAGTAAGTTTTCTGACTCATATGAGTTTTCTTTTTATACTTTTCTCTCTGATAAGCCATGTTCTTAATTTATAGAATAGATGTTCAAGAAATCTCTCACATTTAATTAAAAAAAACAAAATTATGTATGTAATATATTTTTAGTTAATTAATTCGAAAGAAATTAGTTATTTAATTTTAAATAAATTTGATTTAATTTGAAATAAAAATAAAAATGAAAGGCCGTAACATGCCACACATTTTATTTTATTTTAAAAAGAAAATAAGTCGATGCATTGCCTATAATGGCAGACGAATCTTACTAGATTATCGAGTCCTTTCTTTTTGGAAAGAAAAAACTAGTTTTTCAAGCATTATTTCATCTAAAAACTTCCAAGGAACACCTTATAATCTCAATAAACCCGTATCTAACCTCAAAACAATGTTTAATCTCTTCAAAAGCAAAAAAATTCTCCCAAATAAAAAAATAATCTTTATCCCCAATCTACTTTTGAAAGATTATGGTTAAAAAACCCTTAATGGAACTCTTCATAAAATAAAACTCATCGATACAAAGAATGATTTTTTTAGTCGTCGAAATATGGTTAACTGATAACTTTCTTTCTCCTCTCATGTTTTCAAGCAACTCTCTCTAATTCAGGGATGGAAACATGAACAAAATGATACTTTGGATCACAATGTGAAAACCTTTGATTTTTTAAAATTTATTCTCTAATATTTAGTATGACATGTCATGTGTCTCCCATTTTTTTAGTTTATTTTATAATATAATATTTAGGATGATATATCATCTGATTGCAATTAACATAATAAAAAAACCATGAATTTGATACAACTTAGGTAGTAAATATAATAGAAGAAAATAAACCAATGTGAAAAGGAGTTTGTTTGAAACTTGAAGGTCAACCTAAGCGACAACACTATTGTTTTAGTGTCACATTACTCGATGACACATTTTGAAACTTTAGTTGGTTGACACATTTCATGAGAAATTGATCGATCAGTGATTGCAAGAAAAAACAAAATATCAAAAGAGAAAACCTTATTATAGAGGTGAAATTAGACAAAATAAACATCATTAATGAAAAGAGAAATGTTTGAAAAAACAATAGAAAGAAAGTAGTAAGAAGCTCATCATATTGGGTAGCAAAAAGCACAAATAAGTCGACAAGCTTTGTCAACAGGTCATACCAAATATAATGAGTTGAGCAACCTAGAAGCTTGAGAATCAAATGCATTAAACTTCAGGTCGTAAATGAAAATACATATAGTGGTTACTATAGTGAACATGATGATTATATCATTTGTTGAGAATATATTGAAAATGACTTGACAAAGTAGTTATAGTAGAGAAAATGATCCAAAAATAATCGTAAAGCTCGTAAACAAATTGACTAAAATAATAATCAAGCCCTAGGGAGAGGGAGAGGTTGTGAAAGTTGTATGTTTGTACAAATAATTATATATTTGTATTTTGATAATTTGAAAGGCTACATAGCTATATATACAAGTTTATAGGCACTACAAATGAAAATATAATCAAGATGTCCTTAATATTATCATAACCTACAGTAAACTTTTTATTTTGAATCTTATGGTTTTCAAAATGTTCCACATCTATCCTTTGAGTTTAATTTTTTTCTACTATTTCCTATAGGGTTGGAGAGAATTTTCAATATGGATATTTCATAGCAATTATCTAACTAATCTTAATAGTAGGGCTATTTTCATTTATTTTATTTTGACAAAATTTTATTAATTCAATTAAATTTTGTTTTAAAAAATCATAGGTTTTTTATAATAGACCCATCGAATATCATTCAATAATAAAAATGAGACCTACTATCCAATCATGATTTTCTTTTATAATCCTCTCTAAAAACACTTATCACATCATCATTAACAAATTAAAGCAAACCAATCAACCATCAAATATACAAGCATTGATTAAGAACTTGAAATTTACACGAGCAGTGCTTGAAGTTTATGCAAAGGATGTGATTCTACCTAATGCTGGTGGGGATTGTCTGAGGAGAAGTGGTTGTTGGTACGGTCAGTTGTGTACAGCAGCATAGTGGTTTTGCTATTGTTGTTGAACAGTGGAGTTAGGGTTTTGTCTTTTCACTTCTTATGACTATGAAGAAGACGATGTCAGTCTTAAGTGGATTTTTATATTATTTGTGTATTAAACTAGCAAAAGATAAATAAAATCCCTTGATTTGTAAATGGGTTAATATTTATGTTTAGTATTATCTGTTACCTTTTTCATGTTTTTCTATGTAGGTTTTGATAAGAGAAAGTCGAAGATATCCAAGTATTTTTATTAATAATTACAATCAAATTTATAAAAAGGAAGAGAAAAAAAAAAATAAAAGAATAGAGATTTGGTCTATCATCAATTTTATTGTAAGAAATAAACTAAATGACTTGGATATTTTACTTTTTCAATTACTGTGTACTTGTTATTTGGCTTTTTGTTTTTCATTTTTTTTTCATGACCATGATTTTCTA
>Ga0307517_10009898_pt1 | contig 13432 bp, 18 predicted proteins | sample 23_EM_MG_FD_194515 | JGI IMG/M metagenome (GOLD analysis project Ga0307517, IMG submission 194515) | Populus trichocarpa ectomycorrhiza microbial communities from riparian zone in the Pacific Northwest, United States - 23_EM | ecosystem: Host-associated > Plants > Roots > Unclassified | place...
GTTTCCCGCGGCGCCAAGGTACGGCGCCGACCTAACACGGGCGGCGGGAAGTGACGGTTGCCACGCGCGCGCTTCGGTTGATCGTAGGAAACACGGTCCGCGTCGCTGATTGTCACGGTACGTGACATGACCCGATTGGAAGATTTGGAACATCTGGCAGGGCAAACTTAAAGCAATGCTATCGCGTTCTGGCGAATGGGAACGAGAATGCTTGGGGAATCTTCACATGGGCTTGGATGCCCTGTAATGAATCCCAAAGTACCGCTCCACTTGAAGTACTCCCCCTCCAGACATGCTTCTAAATGCCACATTTGATCGACCTGTATAGCTCTCGACAAGATCCCAAATCGCTTACCAGTATGTGTTTTCAATTCCTCTGGGCAGCGGTGGAGGGGAGAAATGGTTGGATGGGTCAGTTTACTCCTTTTCGAGCATGGTGGCAGAGAATACCACTGAACAAGACCCAAGTATTCAGCTTTTTACCCTCATCGCGATGCTGAGCAGCCTAATAAAACAATTTGTCTCCGTCAATACGCTGGTTGAAACTGTGTACAGTGTGACCATGCGCATGTCCACCCTGATGCTTCTCCCGCATACAGTGTGGTCATTCTGGAAAGAGCACCGATTCCCTGACCCGTTTTGACGCTGTCGACGATTTGACGAAAATCCGCATGCCATGACAGGAACAGAGAATGGATCGAGAGTCATGCATATCGGCATGCTCACCCCTTGTCCTGGTTCTTGGCCCAATGTTGTCAGTGCGGTGCATGCCTGTCAGGACAAAAAAGGTACGACCACTGGGTCACGATCAGGCGGTACTTGTGCTTGTACTCAGGCTCCTTGCGTGTTAGCTGTACTATAAATTATAGTCTAACTTGTATTGGTGTGGGGGAGGAGAGCCTGGGGCTCGAAAAGGCTACGGCAATCTCCTGGGCGAAAGGGCGATGTCCAGACGACAGCGACTGGTCGAGTGTAAATATATTCATAGAACATTGTATGAAGGTCTTTGATGCCTCTGACTCGGACTTGAGTAGGAAGAGGAAAATGCATCGGTTTTCCGGTTTAGAAAATAAATGAAATCAATACAAAGTGGACCCTCTGTTGTGCACCAATTCGTTTTGAGGTCATCAGCATATCTGCTCACTTTCAAATAAGGAACTCGGACTCGAAAACTAGTGTTGTAGTCACAGACTTGACTTCTCCGTTTACACCACTACTAGCACGGTTATGATCATGATAATATTTGGGCTCCATAAATGCATCATCTATAAGATAAGTTGTTCCTCAACTAGAATTTAAAAAAAATTAATATACACCCCAACATTTATTCAATAATTTCAAAGCGACTTCTCTTGCTACTCCTCCCATCTTCACTCAAATCCTCTCGAGTCCGCTTCTCCGTATTATTATTACTACCCCCCACAACACTCACACCATCATCCACCATACTTTCCCCATTGACCATGTTTTGCAGTATCAAAGCATACTGATCATCAGTCAGCCCCATACCCGCAAGCAAGTTGATTCCCCCATTGAATCCACCACCGAAATTAAGGAAGCCAAGCGACGACCGGCCAGTTGGCTCGTTCCTTGATTGAGTGTCCCCGGCGGCGGTGGCACCGCTACCACTGATGGCAGATGACGATTCGATCATAGTAGGTAGCATTGAGTGTAACGTGCTTGTCGAATTATTAGACACGAAACCCTGTTCGAACATCGGAGATGAAATGGAACGCGGAAGCTTCGACATTTGTTGGATGACTTTAAGATGCATCAAGTGTTTCTAGGCTTGGAGATCAGCCCCAACGAAATCATAATAATAAATTGCACACACCTCGAGCATATCTAATAACCCCTCCTTCGTGAATGGCTTGGGCAGAATATCATTCATCCCCGACGAATAATAAGTCATGATCTCATTCGGCTTCGAGTTACTCGTCATCGAAATGATCGGCGTCCCCTGATCAAACTTCCTAATCAAATTCGTGGCCGACACACCATCCAGTTTAGGCATGACGATGTCCATCAGCACCAGGTCATACTTTTCCAAATTCATCTTGTTCACCGCCCCGACGCCGTCGACGGCGACATCGATCGTGCATCCAAAGACTTTCAGAAATTTGGATGACAGTTTTCGACTGACCGCATCGTCGTCTACGAGCAGCACTCGAGGAGGGACTGCCCAGCCTGGGACGTAAGTTGATCTACGAACACGGAGTTTTCGGCCGCCGCTATCAGAGGATGAAGAAAGACTCGTGGATGCGCCAGGGATAATGTGTGGATTAGACGGTGTAGGTTGGACCACTTCCTCCTCATTGCTTTCCGAGCTTGGTGTGCTAAATCGTGCTGCGTCTGGATAACCTTCAGGTTGCCGCTGCTGATTCTGGCCACTGCTCCCTACATCACCAAAGACGGAGCCGCTCTGGTTACCCGTCTCAGAGTCAACCGCCCACCAACCTTGCAAGTCCTCACTTCCCCCGATACCGATGCCCTTGGGCAAGAGATGACCCACAGTGTACACTTGCAAGCCTTCATGAGTCGAACCGCCTTCTTCTTCTATCGCACTGCCGAGACTCGAATTGGAGTTGAATCCTTGTTGAGGAAATGTGCTTAACGTTCCGAGAATAGGCTGACCGGTCAATAGTGATGCCCATGGATCGGGGGGGTGCGGTTTCGTCGACGCCTGAGAACCCGATGAGGATGCGAGGGATGATGACGTTTGTTGCGATTGCCCCTGGGATGCGGGGATGTAACCCCCAGACTGGTCGACTCCATCTCTAGAAAGGTAATTGCTATCAGGCTGCCGCCCTCGCGTTCCTCCACGTCCTTCGAGGATCTCGGGGATACCAAATCGTACACCGATAGAGGCATCCGTAGCCGTGGATACATTTAAACCGACCCGTTCCCTTTCCTCGCTTATGGACCTCTTCGTAGCGAATCCAGGGTCGTCAGCGCCACTCATGTTCGGCGGGGCATGCACCATATTTTGATGCCCGTCCTCATGAGTAGGTTTATCCCCCTCCGTTTTCTGCACAGATTGACGCCGTTGGCCAGAACTAGGACCAGCAGTAAAGGTCATCCCACTCCATAAATTCCCATCCTCTCCATTCGCATTAAGATAGGCAGCCCTCCGACTCAACTCGTTCATCTGCAGTAAACTCGCCTTGCCCAACTCACTACCATTCGGAGTAAAAGGCCTTGTGGGCGTTCCCGATCTAATGATACGATGGACGGTATGGGGTGGTAAGAATGGGTTGGCGTCCATAGTCGGGGGACCATATTGCGTGGATTCTGGAAATTGCTGCTCGGTATCCTGCAGTTGAGACACCGGGCTGGACGGTAGATCTTGCATGTCTGATATTTCATGCCTCTTCCTATCCCTAGTCACTTGGTTTAGCTGCGACTCCAACGACACCTGCGACCGTTCAAGCTGGTTTTGTCGCTGTCTCAGCTGGGTCTGAAGCTGCCATACAGTCGAATTTGAAATTCGGTCGCGGGACATAGATGATGAAGGTAAAGGTTCCGTCGGTGGAAAAAAGCCCAGGTTTTCTGTATCAACTGGTTGGGGGGTCTTGCCTTTGCCTACTCAGAGCGACGGGAAGCACACATTGAGGGTACATGCAAGAAAGAAGTGCTGGTCAGCATGGTTCTTCGAATTCGCCAGAATAAAGAGATGATTTTGGTCAAGAGAGTACGGCTTGTATGGGCATGATCTTCTTCGTTTCGTGCTATAGAAATAAAGGTAATGTACAATGTAATACAACAAAAAACCCAAAAAGAAACCAAAGTCCCAAGCTACCCAGATGAAAATGAGATTAGAGTGATGTGACGGATGGGGGAGTAGAATATCTATGCTATAAACGATGTGCTAGAATTGTAATTTTCGATGTTCTCCAGGACGCGCGATGCGTCACATCATGCCCAAACAAGCGCAGAACCCTCTCAGACCAAAACGAAAGAAGGGCAAGATTGAAGGGAAAAAAAAGGTCTGCCCTTACTCACCACTCTGGTTGCCCAAAAAATAAGAGATCATGTTTTGCATGAGGCCGTCCTGCTGTGCCATACCACGCTGGAAGGCGACCATTTCAACAAGAACGCTCTCATAGTTTCGTTCGAGACTCCGCATGCGGCCACGCAGATCCTCCCCTTCTTCCCTTAGCCGTAGAATCTCCGCTTGGAGCACAGGAACGCTTTGGTATGAATTGCCATGGAGTGAGGAAAGGTGGGGTGGGAGATTTCCAATGGACCCGGGTGACGAAGACCGACCGCGGCTGGCGGAAGAATAGGGATGTGAGGAAAGTGGAAGGGTCGAGGCAGGCAGCTGGTTTTTGCGTGCAGCGGGAACTTTACGTTTGATATTCTCGAGGGCGTCGCGTCTGTCGGCGTGGAAGTCTGGGTGTCGAAACGTCCAACTCTATGCGAAAGATAAGTAGAGGTCGGGCAGAGAGAAACCCAGACTTGCATGCTCGCCAAACTGATTGTCGTCTGTGTTTTTAACCTTGTGGAAATCGTACTTGTTTAGTTGGCGTACGAAGCTGGCAAAGTTGGAATGCTTGAACATGCGTGGTAGAATGGACTTTGTGAACTCGTTCATGTCCTGCAAGGCAACTGTAAGAACTCGGGTACTGGTATGGACGCCATTGACATGCCTTTACAACGAAACAGTCGCCCAGTGGACCCCAGGATACGACCGATTGGAAAGTAGGATCCTCGAGCATTCTGGGAGAAAAGACATTAGTAAACGCAGAGAAAGCAGGAGAAAACGAGACGGACTTGTATAGTTTCTTGACGAAATCGCTTGTGGAGGGCATGGGGTCGTCTGAAGACCTGGTTGAGTTTCTGTCAGCCATGTGTTTGACGAGCTGTCGGGGCCAGGTGGTGGTTGGTGGAGAAGAAGAGGACGTGGGAGACAAATCGTAATCGAACTGGTGCTGGATAATGAGAGTGGAGTTGTCCATCCAGCGGATTTCCGATATTTAAGCGCTTGGATGAGTGTTGGAGGTGGGAGCACGGGTCTAGACGCAGTCCACCCGATCAGGGTCTAGACCGAGTCCAGCCCACATGTACCTTTTGTTTATCATTCAATGCCTTCCGTCGGAACTGCCCCCGCCCGACGTATTAGAATGCCGAAACCATTAAGCTGTTGACATGTTTGATGAAAGATGTTCGATTCAATCGGATTCCTCGCCAAAGCCTATTCCTTCGCCCAATGCCATCCCATCTCTTTATCATAACATACTCAGGCTGTTGCCCTTCATCGAGCTTCATCCTTCCTCCCGAGTCTCTCAAGTACTTATGTTCTCATTGGCTATTCTGTTTAACCAGACTCGGATCCGATGTCGCACTGTGCCTGGTATACATAATGACAGCTAAAATACTGGCCGAATCTAGACCTACCACCTGTAGAGGTAGAGTTCTTGTTTCAAACGGTGATATCAAGGCGCGATACCTACGGATTTGTTAGAGGACTGACAGGGACACATGTACCCCACTCGATCACCTTTATATGTTGTGCCTGGCGTACCTCAGAACCGTTTTTGGTAGAAATGCCATTTCGAATCCAAGTTCCGCCGATCACACTCTCAAGCAAACCAGTGACGAATTAATGTACTTTATAACTAGGCCATCACCGCAGAAGGCGCATATATTCCTCTGGAATGGTTTTGTGATACTGAACCCAGATAAGCGAAAATCAGAATCAACCAAGATAAAATGTACACACCTTCCAATCCTCCGATTGACAAGACGCGCTGCAATAACCTGTATCGAGAATATTTTCACAAACGACGAATTTACAAAAGTAACACACACAAGACTTACGAGCGATCTTGCACTTGGAGCAACACAACTTGGGCTCTTTCTCGCCACAGTCCGCACGACAGGCGATTCGGCCCTTGTAATATCCCAACATCCCCATTTTCGACTCGCCCTCGTTTCCAGGTTCAAACGCAGCCCTTCGCTTCTCATAGTCTTCAGCCGCGATCTTTTCGGTGTTCCCCAACGTGCAGATAGGCTCCCACTTCCTGACACGGTAGAGAGACCCAGCAGGCTCTGGCACAATACGATAACGCACGCCATGTTGCGCCCATTCGCCTTTCGAGTTGATAAACCCAATCTGCAAGCAAAAGAATGGGGATAACGCGATAAAAGGTTAATCTCAGGCAATAGTCACCTCCACATTACGCTGAACATATATAATTTCATATCCATGAAAACGCGAAAATCATATTCCTCGGTCCCCTCGATGTCAAAGAGTCGGTCGAGTAGTTCTGGTCTGCCGATTTTGTGAAGCAGGGTCGCGATGCCAGAGGGACCAGTAATGCTAGGTGATTTGTGGTGTTGGCCTTCTTCATCGATTCCGGATTTTATGACTTTTGGGTAATCCTCTGGGGAGGAAGCAGGGAGGAGGGGGGTGTCGAGAAAACGAACCTGATAAAATATAGGAGAGAAGATCAGGCGGAAAGAGATGTGCGTACCACGCCGTGCATGTCTTTACGGTGGAAGAAAGTTAAGAAAATATGTCACATCGCCCCACATTCAATTCATCTCGTTTCCTTGTCACAATTTTGGCCCCCATGAAGACGCTGCCTGACCACAAATTGCTTTATTTACATAAGAGCACTTCTCAATCGTGGCCACCTTCCTATCCTCACAAACACATTCAAGTTCGAGATCACCAACTTCCTTGGGAATTTCACTCATATCGTTGCACGGTTTGGACCCCGATTGTCGCCAGTACAGATGAAAACCGTTAAGGTCATTTGAGTGCTTGAGCCAGACCTGTCCGCGAAGGGGGACGATTGCAAATACTTCGACCGCCGCAGTATTCACGGAGGCTTTTTCCTCTAGTTCTTGAAACTCCCAAATAGTAGATTGTACAATACACCACCGTTGTTTCTTTGTGGTGACGGGGCGAATAATACCATGTTGTCCAGAAAGGTGGGCAAAGTTCGTATACGGTGTTTCGGCGGTCCTTTGGAAATGGGGCGTACCAAGACAACTTCCTCAGAACGAGACCCTGAAAGAGGTTAAATCTTGAGCCTCATTCTAATAAAGCCATGGCAAGGATTTGGTTAATTGATCTCAGTTGTACTACTTACAATCCAGAAGACGGTCGGACTCCAACATCCAGCTTTCCATCAAATCCCAGACATTCATCTGTTCCTCCGTCCACTCCTTTCTCTTTTCTTCCACACAATACGCACACAATCCGTGTTTAGCCCAATCGATCTCCTTTAATCTCCCAAGCGTTTCTAGGGGTCTGCACACCCCGTTGTCCCCGATAGCAGGACTAATGACCATCGGGCCCCAGGTTTCAGCGAAGACATTCGTGCATTCCATATGCCGCGTTGTTGCAGGGGTGAACAGTATTGGAGTAAAATGTTCAATGATGCATGACAAAATCATTGTACAGGTCCGTGTAAGCTCTGGGGAGAGAAGGACGTCTTGATGGTTGGATGACGGGTGCACGTTTGCAGTTTTCGCAGAATCAAGGTTCATTATGATCTTTTGTGGGTCCAATGAACCCCGACCGATATCGTTATCTAGCAAGTCAAAGTCTGTCGTCGTCACAAGGGTATACAAAATTGCTTTTCGGACCTATGGCGAAATCAGACACCCAGAAACAACACATGCTAGTACGTACCGATCTCAGATTAAAACTTGTTGCAATGACGAAAGCGTCAGACAGGGGATAATCATGGGTAAACGTGGCGGGTGTTCTGGAAAACATCCCCTCAATAATTTCACGAGCAGTCGCATGAAAATAAGGAAAGTCCAGCAGCGAAGGACTGGTAATCCGCAAAATCGATGCTACATGAGAAAAGGGCGAGTCGTTTCGCAGGGGTCTCGAAAACCCCAAAACATCAACTCCTTCGGATCAACGACACAATGTGATGGAGATACTTACTTGTCATGGTATAAACACTGCAAGAGGGCCTCTAGATCTTTTGCTTTGTGGTCCGATTGCAAGGAAATGCGATGTGTATCAGTCTTGGAAAGGACATGCGAATGTCGAGCAAGCAATGTGCGGTGAACCAGGAAGTGTTGAGATTCAGCTTCGAGTGTCAGGGTACCATCTTCAAACCAATAGATCGGGTGTTTTCGTGCTGTGGAAGGTAATGGGTGCTTGGGATCATTGGTTGTGGACATTGGTAGTTTAAGATGAAAGTCCAGATGCCATTATCAAAGTATCACATGACATAATCGAAATAGGTGCTAATCATCGTAGTTGTTATAGCCGTAGTTCCTTTCACCTCTCCTAGGTCCATGGTAATCTGGCAGTAGCGTTAGCAAGGATTCAACCAGAGACTAAATTTCCGTACAAGTGCTGGTGTCTCGGACAGGACTGAAACCAGCAACGGCTGCCAAGTTGACATATCCACCTCTGGCTTTGTTGACGAAGGTTGCACCACCAGAAGGACCAGGAACGACCCAGGGGGCACGACAGTAAACGCAAGTCAATTCTTTTCCCGTTTTCTGAGAGGTTTTTCGCCCTAAATGAAGAAGATATTGTTCAGATCATAGTGCGAATGTGGATAAAGACATACATTCAGCAAAGCATTCATTGTGAAGGGCATTCCCACATTCCTCGCAGAAAACAAGAGAAGACTCAGGTGCGCCGTGCATGCCATCGTAGCATACAGGGCAATCGTCTTCCTCGCTAGGCATTCTCTTTTTGCCGATGCTGTCAGTTGGTTGCTCAACAACCTTGCCTGTAGCATGAGCATACGCTTCAAGAACACGCGCATGGGCAAGGGTAGTTGGCGCAACGCGAGCCTCACGAAAGATTTGCTCCAACTCAGAAGTCAACAAAGCTCTACTATCGTTAAATAAAAGACGACTTGAAATCAAAAAGGAACTCACTTTTGATACCAGAACTCTGATTCACGAGAAACTCCAAGAACTAAAGAACAGTCAAGTAAATTAATATATCTGGTTAATTTATGTACCAACCTTTCAAAAACACGAAAAGCTATTCGAAGATATTAGTGTACGTTCTGGTAATTCAAATTATTAATACTAACGATGTGCTTGCAGTGATTGCCTTTGATTGAGTCGGGACCTAGAAATCTCGTCATAAAACGAACCCGTGTCGAAACCACTTGCTTACAGTTGCATCGGGGTAAGTGATCGATGTTGACTGTGTACACCTGCGAACGCATGAGACAGCTTCGGAAGTGAGCAAAACGAGCCTACATTTCCGGTCGAGCCTAGGACTTTAAAGTCTTCACGGAGTTCATCTCCATTGCGTTGGCGTCCAATCATGAAGAACCTGAAACATTTGAAGGAGGAAGCAAACAAGTGAAAAACAAGTACCTCTGAGTCATGACACGCCCAACACGATCTAGAATGTTTTGGGGACACTTTGGCTTGAATTGGGCCTTGCGCTTCTCGGGCTCAGAACCATCATCGGTTACCTTTTTCTTTCGCCCCCTTTTTGCAGGTGCAGTTGGTTGACTAGGACCCGCCTGTGGCATGGACGAACCAGAGTCCGGGGTAGGCTCAATTGAAACAGCAGCCTTCTTTTTACGTGGCGCACGGGTCTTCTTTGGCAAATCGGTCGTGGGGATCGACATGGAAGTCTCTGCTACAAGCGCCATTCTAGCTGACCGTGGAGGGTTAACGCGCAGTTTCTTCGCCCCTGATTCTTGTTCTGAGGTCGCCGGCAATGGCTGCAGATCCTGACCCCCATGCACCGGCACGAATTCATCTCCTCTTTTACGTTTAAGGACCATCGGACGCTGTGGTTGACAATTTAAATTTTGGATGTCTTCTGACTGCCAGTGTGCTCACCTTCCCACGGTCATGCAGGTTTTCGTATTTGGATCTGAGCATTGGTCAAAGAAAGTCTTTCCGCAATTATCTGCATAACAGATAACACTCTGGAAGGTGAGATTACAATACAGCCGGTCAATGTCTCAAGAGCTTTCTCCTTTGATAGTAGGACACACACATCTTACCCTTGAGAGGAAGGTCGGTTCCAACATAGTTTACGATCCGATTGGAATCTCTGTCCCAAACTAATTGAACTCAGGTCTAGTAATCCACTAGTTGCGTTGCTTCACTCGCAAAAAAAAATCACAGCACCCCTCGTTGCGATAAACCATGTTAAAAGGCGATGTTCATGGACCAGCTAGTAACTTGGGCAATGATAATAGTGGCGTGATTGCTGATAAGGCCAACATCATCAGCAAAAAAGTAAATGCAATTTAAGGGGCTAAAAGTCCTTACCAGGCGTTAAAATCCCTCATAATCACTGTAATATTTAGGCACCCTGGCAAGGTGCCTCAAAACGGATGGATTTCTTATAAGGTACCCTAAGAATTCTGATGCCAACAAGGCTTGTGTACCATACAAGGCAGTAGCAGGGTGATGACGCTGAAAAGATGGGTAAGCCTTATAACTTGCCCATCCGTTTTGAGGGATTGGATGGATTGTGACCCCGAAAAGGCTTGCGTATAAGGCAGCGCAAGAATGACGATACGAAAAGACTGGTGCGTCCTCATGATATGTCAGTCCATTTTGAGAGATTGCACGGATTGTGAACCATAAAAGGCTCGCGCACCACATAAGGCAGTGCAAGAACGACGATACGAAAAGACTGGTGGGTCCTCATGACATGTCAGTCCATTTTCAGAGATTGCACGGATTGTGGACTTTAAAAGGCTCGCGCACCATATAAGGCAGCGCAAGAACGACGATACGAAAAGACTGGTGGGTTCTCATAGCTTGTCAATCCATTTTGCGGGATTGCTACCACTGTAGGGCTTATCATAACTTAGGATTTGTGACAATTGTAGAAATATGTATCAGCAATCTTTACATGACAATACAGACAATACCAGCTATTTCTTACGAGTTCCACCCCTTCCTGCCATGGTTAGGCCACCTCCTCTCGGTCTCTTGTTTGATGCATGGACTGGCGGTAATGGGTGTTCCAAGTTCTCCTTGTCGTGAACCGATAGCTGAGTATGTGGACGCTTTCCATTCGAGTTGATTCCGGCCGAAGATGTGGAATGGTCATCCCGGTCCGGGTCATCGTTACTAGAGCGCTGACCAAGAGATTGGCTCTGGGTGGTTTGGGATGAGGTAGTCGAGATCGGTGGCGACAATGGTAGGTTTCGCGACGACAATGGTGAACCTGCCTGATCAACTCGGTTGTCGACTGGTTCGGTTCCGAGTCCAGATGCATTCAAGCGGTCTCGAGCGGCTTGAGCTGTGTCATAAAAAATACCAAGGAGGGTGTTACGATAGGTGATATTAGCGGGTGCAAGAGCGCTACCTGCGGAAAGGGGGGATCCCAGCTCTTCATCACTGGCATTCCCATCATTGTCAGGATCTGTGGCAGCCATCAATCTAGCAAAGAACTCGAAGCAGAGCTGCAAAACGAGCTGCAACGCACAGAAAGAGCCCAACGAGAACTTCAGGCAAAGGTCATCAGGGCAGAAAACGAACGAGACGAGTGGAAGGTTCATGTCGCTCCTGAGTCAACGCCTTGCCAATTCACTTATCTTACCCTTTTCTTCAGAATAAGTTCATGTCCTTTCAAACAACGCACAATACTACCACGACTTCCCTTCAACGCGAACTCGATCAGGCAAGAATACCAGAAGACAAAGGAAAACATACGCGAATTGGAAATGGGAAACGATGGTTTGGACCGCAACGAACGTTGGCTGATATGGAGTACTGGAGGAAAAGATTTTGCTGGAACACGAACTCTTAGAGAAAGCAGGTTTGGAGGAGGAAGGTCAGCGCTTGAAGGACGAGCTTCGAGGTATTTGCCTTTCTGTGCCAATGGAATTGTATCTAACTATTATTCTCTTACCATTCCAGATGCCAACGTAGAAATCTCGATACTGAAGGATCAGCTAGCCCCTGTACACTCTCGCCAAACCTCCAAGTCAAAGTCAGAGTCACTCTATAATGGCCCTTCAACAGAGAACCTCCTCAAAACGGCTCCTCCTCCGGATTTGGACCTCGGTGATGACCTATCTCCATCGTCGGAAGAAACGTTGCCTTACCCTGACAAGACTATTACAACACCCAAGGCATCAATGTCTCGTCCTGCTGTGCCAGTATCTTTCATGACACAGACTGTTATCGCTGAAAAGCCAACTCCACCTATGCCGTTGAAGACGACAACGAACATCATCCGTTCAACCTCTCAGCCTTTGATGCCTTCCCCCATCTGCTCGTAGCCTCATGTGTCCACCTGCTGAGTACTTCGTCTTCTGGATCTTTGGCTAGGAACAAGGGAGTGCAGATGGTATCAGAAATGCGAGCAAGAGTCCGCAACCTCGAGCAAAAGATCCACACGCGTGTACCTCGAAAAAGGAAAGGAGAAGAGACCAAAAGACAGGCAAAGGTTATCAAATCCGTCAACAACGCCCTTATTCCGACCAAGTTCTTCGAACATCCACACAACATCACCGTCATTCAGTACAGGATTCCTCAATGGGATCAAATTCCTTGGCCATTAGCACAGGATTACGGCTTCCAAACCCAAGGCTTTCTGGAGGAAATGGAATATCGTCACGACCCCAAACGCCGACTTTTCTGCCTGTTCCGTCTGGCAATCTACAAGCTTCGACATCCGCCACTAGTCTCAAACGATCTACTGGTCCAAATGCACCAAACGCCTATAACAGCCAACTGAAACGGTCGTCCTTTGGCAATGGAAACGGTCTTCCTTTGGCCCCTCGACTATTGGAGGCGAGACAACGAACAGGAGGAACGAAGTACAGGAGAGGGGACGGGTACGACTGGAGGAGATTCGGATTCGGATTATTGTACGGCGAGGATCTCAGAGGCCGGTTCAAAGTCTCCTCGGTGGGAAGTCACTCAACCGATTCTCAAATTTTGTCACCAGCGGTGCAGTCCCCCTGAGGCATCGCCAGGTGTCGCACCATCGAGTTCTACACCCAAAGGATACGACGACATCACAATTCGAAGCCGTTGCCGAAGAATGTAGTAACAAATCGAATCTCTAGGATTGCGTGAAGCGGACGAGCACTTTATCGACACTGGACCATCAGGACCCGTTTGGCGTGCCAAGATACCATCATCCTTTAGTGTATTAGTGCACTCTCCTTCGAAGCGGACATCCCTGCTCTCTCCGTCATACACAATGTACTGCATTATATGGTAGGTCGGCCTTACAATGTGACCGAGAATTATTACACTAGATTACAACTGTGTACAATAATCCTAGAACAAATGTACCGGGCTTTAATAATTCTGGTACCACGCGAGGGTTTTGCGATGCCTTTGAGATTCAGACCGGGTACTATGAGGCTTGTCGGCACCTTACTATTGAGATATACAAACCATTGTCCATATGCGGCTGGGACCGCTCGTGTTGGTACGCAGATACCACTCCTGTATTAAACTGATTGTTTAGTTGTTATGTTCCTTATTTGGTAGTATA
>Ga0307517_10009899_pt1 | contig 13431 bp, 12 predicted proteins | sample 23_EM_MG_FD_194515 | JGI IMG/M metagenome (GOLD analysis project Ga0307517, IMG submission 194515) | Populus trichocarpa ectomycorrhiza microbial communities from riparian zone in the Pacific Northwest, United States - 23_EM | ecosystem: Host-associated > Plants > Roots > Unclassified | place...
GGGGCTATACTACATGGAAGACTTCAGTTCATGTAGAGTCAACACTATAAGTCGTTTAGTAATTGTAAAAGAAAAATAGATTTGGCTATGACATTATTGACTGGGACATCCATTATTTAGCTACATGAAGCATTTGTTTCTGAAATTATCTTTGAATTTGAATTATTCAAACTTTAGATGTGAAACTGCATTTTAGCCAAGAGTCATCGTGTATCTTTTCCAATCAGTTTTAGCAAAAGTGATATCCCCTTTGCTTTGATTCATTCTAATATTTGGGGACCATTTCCTATTAAAACTGTCTCTGGTAGACATTAGCTTATAACCTTTTATGGATGATTATACTAGGATAACATGACTATATTTGCTGAAATGCAAAGACAAAGTATTTGATGTGTTTCGTGCATTCCATGTTATGATTCATAATCAATTTTTTGCAAAAATCCAGATTCTTTGATCCAAACAAAAATACTGATATATTATTAAAATTGCACGTGTATTATTATTTTGTTCATAAGTATTGGTAGACATTAGGATGATAGTGTTACTACTATCGTCAATTTATTGAATCACATGCCTTTTAAAGTTTTGAGATTCAAGACTCTACTATATGCTTTATAACAAAATGTTACTTTATCGTCCATACTTCTTATTCCACCACGTGTGTTTGGTTGTGTTGCATTTGTTTATCTACATAAACGGACAAAACTTAAACTATGTGTTGTTCGTTATGCGTTTCTGGGGTATGATACAAATAAGAAGGGATTTTGTTGTTATAATCCTCTTAAAAAATGGCTCTACACTATAATGGATGTCACTTTTTTAGGGTCATAAAGTTTTTACTCTTGAAAAATATCTACTTATCCTTTTTTAGGGGGAGACATGAGATGAAGAGCAGAAGTGGTGGAACACAACATGTGGTGCTCAAGACGTTCAAATTTTAATATAACTAGAGACAACATACGATGCTTAAAACGTTCAAAATGTAATATAAATAGAGATAACATGTGGTGCTCCAGAGATGAAAAAAACAAAGATAACCGAAAACATTAGAAGAAATTTTGTTGTAATAAAAACACCAGCAACTCCAAATATGGCAAAAATAGCTTCAAATGTGGTTGCTGGGAATGGTGCAAAAGGCCCAACAAATGGTGCCATCAAAATATCACCAGAAATAGCTCCAAATATAGCATTTAAAGGCGTTGCAAAGGGCGTTAATCTGAATGAATCTATTGTAGCAACAAGGCTAGACGTCAATAAGACAATAGCCGAGGAAGATAAAAAAAAAATGCACATCACACATATATTAAAACCCCTCTTCCTAAAGTACTCGACAATGAAAATCCTCTTCATGAGCATATTCTTGAGGTAATTTTTTCTATACCATCTTCCAATAATATTTTGGATATTTCTACTAGCTATCACTTACATTTCAGGCACAATAGGGGCAAACCCTTAACTTGTTACTCTCCAGATGATGAGGGGAAAAGTTTAAAGTACCCAATTTCTAATTATATATCCATGCAAAGACTACCCATGCCTCTGAAAGCCTTTGCACATAAGTTGTCCTTTTGTCAGATTCTTTATGGGATTCATAAAGCCTTGGTAGATCTCAAACGGTCCCAAGCAATCTAGGAAGAAATGGTAGCCCTGGAAAATAATAGAACATGGGACATTGTCACACTACCACAAGGAAAGAAAATTATCGGGTGTAAGTGGGTGTTCTCCATTAAACATAAAACAGACGGATTTATTGAGTGATATGAGGCGAGATTGGTTGCAAAGGGTTACACACATACATACAGAATAGACTATCAGAAGACCTTCTCTCTAGTGGCGAAGCGAAACACAATCAGAGTTTTGTTATCCTTGGTTGGAAATTTAGATTGATCATTACACCAATTTGATGTAAAGAATGCTTTTCTTTATTGAGATCTTGAGGAGGAGGTGTATATGGATATTCCATCGGGATATGTTTCACCTGCTCTTAGAACTGTATGCAAATTACAATGAGTTTTATATGGATTAAAACAGTCACCATGTGTATGGTTTGGTTGTTTTAGCATGGCTATGAGTAAATATGGTTTTCAACAAAACAATTCAGATTATACCATTTTCCTGAAAAAGACAAGAAGGAAAGGTAACTATTTTAATAATTTATGTAAATGATATGATCATTACAAGAGATAATAAAAAAGAAATTAATAGGTTGCAAAAATAGTTAGCTACTGAATTTGAAATGAACTTAGGTGGACTTAAGTACTTCCTAGGGATCAAAATGGTTATGTAATATCTCACATCGGCGGATGAGGACTTGAGGGAGGGCCATATATGAGCATGCTCACCTTGACTAGTAAGACGCGTTTTAGGGTCATGCATCATTGCCAAGAACAAATCAGTAAGGCCTGTGGGGCAAAGTGGACAATATCTTGCTAGTGAGATGGGTGTTACATTAGTATTAGAGCCCGACTAATTGGTTGTCCGGTTGTGCCGACGAGGTCGTTGGGCTCTTTAAGGGGGTGGATTGTAATATCCCATATCGGCGGGTGAGAACTTGGGGGAGGGCCTTATATAAGTATTCTCACCTTGACTAATAAGACGTGTTTTGGGGTCATGTGTGGCAAGAACAAATCCGTGAGGTCTGTAGGCCAAAACAGACAATATCTTGCGAGTGGGGTGAGGTGTTACAAGCTAGATCAAAACGAGGCATCTTTATTTCCAAAAAAAAGTATGTATTGGACCTTCTGATTGAAGTGAGAATGCTTGACTGCAAGCTGATAAACATTCCAACAATTCAGAATCATAAACTTAAAGTGTATCCTGATCAGGAACAGACATATAAAAAGAGATATCAATGATTAGTGGGTTGGCCTAGCCAATCAATTCATGCATTGTCCTAGCAAGGACCATATGGATCTAATTGTTTGAATAATTCCATATCTAAAATCCACTCCAGGGAAAGAACTTATGTTCTCCAATAATGGCCACTTAGATATTAAAGGTTAAATGGATGTCGACTGGGTAGGGAACTTGTCTAATAAAAAATCCACATCTGGCTACTTTATTTTTATTAGTGGCAACTTAGTTACATGAAGGAGTAAAAACAGAAAGTAGTAGCATTGTTAAGTGCTGAGACCGAGTTTAGAGGAATGACTAAAGGTTTCTGTGAACTTCTCTAACTTAGAAGACTACTCTAAGAAATTGGTTTCACTCCCAACTCAAGAATGAATTTGACTATGATAATAAAGCTGCAATTAAACTATCTTAAAATCTAATTCAACATGATCAAACAAAATATATTGAGATAGATCGACATTTCATTAAACAAAATCTCGAAAAAAGAATGTTTCACTTTTTTTCTTTTAGATCAGAAGATCAACTTGCTGATATGCTCACAAATACTGTCTCTAACAAAAGCTTTCATGGCTCAATTAACAAGTTGGGCATTGAAGACATCTTTGCACCAACTTAAAAGAAAGTGTTAGCGTGAGCTATAAAATCAAAATATTAGGAATTAATTTCTGTATCTCATGATTATATACATCTTGATAATTGTAGAATTAGATTCATTTTCCTATCATAGTTATCTTAAGATGAGTTGCTTATATATATAAAACACTACTTTGTAACAGAAAAAAAACAGAATCACATTCCATAGAAGATTTTTTCTTTGGTTTATCAATTTTGATGTGTTGATATAAAAATAAAATTTTAAAAATAATGAAAAATATTATTTAAAAATATTTCTGAATAACACAAAAAAGAAATACTTTAAAAAACTTATTAGCTACTTAGAGTTCGTTACTTCTTGTTTTCTAGTTCGATTTTCTTTTAACTAGAAACCCAAATCCATATTAGTGGATAATGGCCCAAACTGAACGTAGACTTTTAGCCCATAACAAGAAATAAGAAGAAAGGAGGAGCAGAGGGAACAAAGTCTTGACGACACCCTAGAACTGAACAGAACAGAACAGAACAGAACACTAGTACAGGTCCAAATCGTCGACTACTGAAAATTAGCAGGACAGGAGTTTCGAAATACTGTGGAGCCGCAGTCGAAGCAGTGGTTTCGGAAAGCTGTAATGGAGGCAGCACCATTTACTCCTCCTCCTACTTCTTCCTTCAAAACTCCATCCATCTCCTCCTCTTCTTCTCTTATATCTCTTTCAAAAAATTTCTCGAGAAACCACCTTCCTTCGAAGTTCAAGTCACCTAGAAATCTCTCAGTTCGTGCATCCAATGATGATTCAGGTCCCCTTTTTCTTCATCCATCTCCTTAAACATATACACAACATCATCTTTTACTAAAACTTCTTTTTTTCTTTCCTTTTCTTTCTTTTAATGGATTTTGCAGTAGTGACTCTGCTTGATTATGGTGCTGGAAATGTCCGTAGTGTCCGAAACGCCATTCGTCATCTCGGTTTCCAAATCAAAGATGTGCTATTTTTTATTTATTTTTTTAATTCATCTTTTTTGAGTGTATGTAAGTAATGCAATAATAATTTATGATTTTATTTTGGAAAAATGAAATAAAATCAAACAGGTACAAACTCCGAAAGACATTCTAAATGCAAGGCGTCTTATATTTCCTGGTGTTGGGGCTTTTGCACCTGCTATGGATGTCCTTAACAACACTGGGTTTGTCTTTCTGTCTGTCTTTTCTCTTTTCCAATTGTTGCTGTTTGTGCTAATATTTAACAATCCATTTCTTTTTTGTATTAACATTTGCAGGATGGGCGAAGCACTCTGTACCTATATTCAGAATGATCGCCCATTTTTAGGCATCTGTCTTGGGCTTCAGCTACTTTTCGAGTCCAGCGAGGAGAATGGTCCAGGTCAGTCTCGTAATTTTTTCTGCTAAATTGGAAGCTTTGACATTGCTCTTTCTCTATTTTTTTTCCTTTTCCTTATAGAGTATTTGAATTTCTGCATTTGTCTCAGTGGGTGGTCTTGGTCTGATTCCTGGCGTGGTGGGGCGGTTTGACTCCTCAAATGGTTTCAGAGTACCTCATATTGGCTGGAATGCTTTGCAAATCACTAAAGACTCTGAAATTTTGGATGACATTGGAAACCGCCATGTGTATTTTGTTCACTCTTACCGTGCCATGCCAGTGCGTCTTTCTTTTTCTCGTCTCATCGTATCAGTTATCTTGTTGCATAATTCTGCTATGCGTATATTTGGTTTATGAGCATTCCTTTGCAGTCAAATGAAAATAAAGAGTGGATTTCCTCTACCTGCAATTATGGTGATGAATTTATAGCTTCTGTTAGAAAGGGAAAAGTGCATGCTGTTCAATTCCATCCAGAGAAGAGTGGAGGCAAGCTGTTCATAACCTCTACTTTTCTTTTTCTTCAACATATGGATTGTTAGCATGATTAAATTTCAGCTCCACTTTGTAAACAATCTTGACGTTTGCGTTTTGTTGTCCCTCTTCGTTCAAGAAGGGGGTTGTTTTTTTCCTTCAAGACTTTACCATTGGATTTGGATACTTTCTGCCCTAATGATCTTGAATCTCTTGTACATACAGTGAAGAATGTATGAAAAGTATATATAGAATCATTTTCTTGTTTTCTGCTTGAGATTAGGTGGTTAATTCTCTCTGATATGCTGTACAGTAACTAATTTTGCATGTGAATGTTAATAAGACTATCTATTTAACATTGATTGATATGATCTAAAATGAATTTCACAGATGTTGGTCTTTCAGTATTGAGGAGCTTTTTGCTTCCAAAGTCATCTCTGACAGAGGTAGACTCTGTACTCTGAAATTGATGCAACTTCAATGTCTCTTGACTTCTTTATTGAAACATCTAATGAAATGAAACTTTATTTGAAGACAGAAGCGTACTGAAAGGAAAGCATCAAAACTTGCAAAAAGGGTAATATTTCCCGAACTTAAGTTTTATCTAAGTTGTTTTGAATTTTCCTTGTCCCTGCTACAAATCTTGTTTTGTGACTACACTGAGTCTGAATGGCTCTCATGGTTTTTCATCCTTTGAATTTGGCATCTGTTTGGATTTGAGTTTTTTGAACACAGAGATTTAAGAACTGCTGTATGTTGAGGCGATTTCTGCGAGATAATACAATTTTTTATTGCCATTTAAAGGATTATAAATACTTTTTCTCAGCTGATAATCAGTGGGACTGTAGTTTCCTCTCTGTCTCTCTCTCTCCTTTTTATTTTCAGTTTTCTTTTCTTTTAGGAAGGATATCCATTTTGTTTGTTCTCCTAGTTCTTTCAGATAAATAAAAATTCTATTGAAGATATACATGAGGCATGATTGCATGGAGGAGAACAAGGTATCCTCTAAAAGTATGAGTACATATGCAGAATATAAAAAAAAAAGGGCCTTCCTGTTGCTTTGTGTGTCAAATAAAGAAAGTCCTAGAAAGGCTCCTGAGGAATTTCACCATAAGGAAGCAAAATGACAATTCTATACCACAGCAACTGCTCACATGAATGCACTCGAACTAATCATTTTTATCCAAGTATGTGTATGTATGTTCTTCATAAGGTCCTACGCTCAGTGATATTGCTTCTCTTTAGGTAATTGCTTGTCTTGATGTGAGGACAAATGATGAAGGAGATCTTGTTGTAACCAAAGGAGACCAGTACAATGTAAGAGAACATGCAGAAAAGAATGAGGTATGGCGAAGAATACCACTTGCAATGTGTGGGATTGGCATGTGACTAGAGACCACTGCATGTTGAAAGTGCTAGTAGAAAAAATAGCGCCAGAACTTTGTGAAACCTTGAAATGGGCCAAAGATATACACATTTTAAGCAAACATACATCTTGCATTTTTCAATTACCTTGTTAAATGCTTTAGCTGTTTTGTCTGTTTCTTTCTTGGACATGCTTCTGAAGTTCATTTCTTAAGGTTGGAATCCTTCATCTTTGATGGATTATTGTTTTCAATTGACAATGAATGCCGGAATTGTGGAATCGAATTACTCATTGTGATTCCAGTTACATTTTAAGGTGAATGTTCTTGTGTTGTGCTGATGGATTAATGCCTTCACCTGAAAAAAAGAAGCTTTTGATTCTATTTAGCCAAGAAAAAGGGAAAGAAGTTGATGATTCTAAGTGAATGCACTTATTTGGTCTCAATCTTTTCCTGAATTGTAACCATTGGTGAAAATATGTATTTGCATCTCATTAATGGTATTATTGATGAGAGTTTTTTAGGTTAGAAACCTTGGCAAGCCAGTGGAACTTGCTGGAAAGTATTACGAAGACGGTGCTGATGAGGTATGCTTTCTTTACCCGATTTAATTTGATCCATATACTGCCAAGGAGCAGTAATAATGTGCTTAACATGCTATTGTTGAATTTCAGGTTAGTTTTTTGAATATCACTGGCTTCCGCGACTTTCCCTTGGGTGATTTGCCAATGTTGCAGGTTGGTTTTGTAGCTATTTAATTACATGCTAAAAATAAGAAAATTGTTGGTAACTTGTAGACAGAAGTATCATTTATCCATAATTTTAATTGTTTTGCCATGCTCTTGAAGGTTTTGAGATGCGCTTCAGAAAATGTTTTTGTACCGTTGACAGTTGGAGGTGGAATTAGAGATTTTACTGATTCCAATGACAGGTATGATTTCAGTGTTATGTGGCAGATCAATCTTACGGCCCAACATTTTTCCAACTTGTATGCGTACAATCTTTCCCATAATTTCCCCAATATATAGTTTCCTTGTCGTCTTCACGTGTCATTAATGATTAGTTAGGTGCGTAGGCATATTATCATTAAGTCATTCTCCATTCAGGTATTATTCTAGCTTGGAAGTTGCATCCGAATATTTCAGGTCTGGGGCTGATAAGATTTCTATTGGAAGTGATGCAGTCCATGCTGCAGAAGAATATTTAAAAACTAAGGTATGCAATTGCTGTAGAATCACTAAACAAGAACAGAGATCAACATAACTAATTCTCTTAGGAAAACTCAATTTATTTGATCAATAGTTTTAACAACTGAATGTCTAGGTAGGTGCATATTTATAGCACCAAACCAAATAAAATAAGGAAAGGTAAAATGTAATGATAATGGGAAATTTAAAAAAATTGATTAGAAAAACCTAATAAATAAGAAATAAACTAGATTGTTATTTGAAGTACTAGATAATAAGTACTAATGCCCCTAAATAACACTAATATCTAGAATAATCATACAACACTAAAGTGCCTAAATAATCAAATATCAATTCCCATCTTGCCTTTCTTCATTCCCCATCATCAGCACTTCCCAGTATTTGATTTACTTAAAAGTTCTGTTTGGTTCACATCCTTGTGTATTTCCTCCTAATTGCCCTTGGACTCCACTTGTAGGTAAAGACTGGGAAGAGCAGCATAGAACAGATATCAAGAGTCTATGGAAATCAGGTAAATTCCTGTGTAGTTTGAAATATTTGAACCACCATACTCTTGGAAAGAGTTGTTGCCTTTGTAACATATAAATGCTCTTAATGGGTGTCTAGAGTAGCAGAGGATAAAAGGATGCAGATATTCACATGTTTGATTTAGATGAATCTTGTCAAATGATTATGATTGACTAATTGTGAATTGTATCATTTTAGTTTATTAACAAAACAGATATTATGTAGATGATGTGGTGACAAATGTTGTTGGCTCCATTTCTGTATAGCATTTTACTAACTGAAATTCAGTTTCCAGTTTGGTTCCTTACATGTATTCATGAACAAAATATAGTTCACTGGGTTTTGATGGCTTCTCCTCGGCAAATCTTGCTCTTCTAGCATATAATGATTTTATGTTGGTTGGATCCCTCTTCCATTTTTGTGCTCAATTCTTTCTTTCCTCCTTTAATTTCTGTACAACTGCAACCGGGAGATGGAAATAGAAGATTTTCTGGCACCTGTCAAGGTACAAAGACATGATAGTGTTAGCTAATCTGATTAGGTTTTCACACCATTTCAATTTTATCACATCGGTAGAAGAACAGATGGTAATTGTAAAAGTTTGTGTTTGCAAAGTTGGCTTATATGTTATTGCCAAGTGAGCTTATAGAATGTTTTCAGTATTGCTGGAAAACATAGATCAAGTTGTCTTTCTAGTGACATGACAGGAGATAATACTTGATTGCAGGCAGTTGTTGTAAGTATTGACCCTCGTAGAGTGTACCTCAATGATCCTAGTGATGTGGAGTTCAAGTCAATTAGGTTGACTAACCCAGGTAAGAAGAATTTGTTTCTGCTAGCTCCTTTTACTTCCTTGAAATCTGCTATTGAATACATATTTACTGGTTGTTCATGGTATTCTTTAAATCCATAAGATCCAAAAAGCCCTTGCGATTGGTTCAAGTGCTAAAATGGTGGAATGAGGGTGTGGTAGATCCTATATAATAAGAAATTTTCCAAGTAAAGATAATAGTGATGGTAATAATAACAAGATCCCGAGTCTCACTAGATATCTAATGGATCGTCTTTCATTTAAGTTTAACTGTTATTCATCATTTACCTTTTTTGTTTCCAAGATTTTAACCATGCTTTTAACTCTTACCATCTAGTTTCCTTCTTATGCTGCCAAATGAATTTCTCGACAAGCATAATGTGTGCATACATGCATAAGAGAGTTATGCGCTTAGATTCGTTCTCTGTAATCAGATTGTATGTCGAATGGTTATTAGGTTTTCACAATTGTGTCAGGTCCAAATGGAGAAGAATATGCCTGGTATCAATGCACGGTAAGCTTTATTTCTTAATGCAATTAAAACTGAATCTTAATTCTGGAACGTTGGTATTTTTTAATTACACCCTGTTTGACTTGATTTCTAGCCATCATTCTGGCAAAATGATAGAGATTTTAAAAGCTCTAGCATGCACGTGTCTGTCATGCTAGCTTGCCATTTACATATATGTTTGGGTGAATACCTGTATGTAAAACCGAGGTAAAATTTCTGCTTCTATTGCAAGATAGTAGGGTTCCTACACCAGGAAGGACAAAGAGGGTCATAGAAGAATGTTAATTTTCTCTCTCAACTGACATGCCCTTTAATTTCCAGATGCTACTCTTGTCATTGGCAGTCTACACTTAGTTCATTCATATGCTCAAATAACTTCACTACTTTTAGAAGACTATAAATAAATATGTTCCTGAATCGTCAAATTTTAGTCAGCCAAACAGAATTTTGACATAACCACCACCACCTTGACTTCAGTGCTGATGGTGGGTTGCATGTGGTAATTTTAATTTGACATGCTACAAATTCCCCGCACAGGCCAAAATTAACTGACCATTTCTTTCACTTCTTTTCTTTCCCATCTGTTAAGATTAATGGTGGGCGAGAAGGTCGACCAATTGGAGCTTATGAACTTGCAAAAGCAGTTGAAGAGCTGGGGGCTGGAGAAATATTACTGAATTGCATTGACTGTGATGGTGAGGACTCTTACTTCTCAGGGAAAGGCCTGTTTCAACTAGATTTTCTGCAATAAAAAAATGGAATAATCTTGGAGAAAGAGTACTGCCCTGAAGCTTCTTTAAAGAGGCTAGGATGATTCTTCTCTTACTATTTCTTCAGAAAATGTGCATAACTGATTCTTTTTTTTTTGTCTTCCTGAAAGTGATGGCATTAGTTTGTGGTTGTCAATAATATGAAGACTGTTTCAATACTATTTCAATGGGTTCTAGAGGCTTTATTGTTCGCTTCAGTGCATGTGCATTCATATATTCTGTTTGGTGTTCTACTGAATCGATATTCTGTTTCTTTCAATTCTCAAAATTACTTGTGTTGCCTTTCAGGTCAAGGGAAAGGATTTGATATAGATCTAATAAAGATGATCTCTGATGCTGTGAACATCCCTGTGATTGCAAGCAGTGGTGCAGGTGCTGTTGAACACTTCTCAGATGTGTTCTCAAAGACAAATGCTTCTGCTGCCCTCGCTGCTGGCATTTTCCATAGGAAAGAGGTATAGCTAGCAATCGTTTGATTGCTTTTTTTAGCATCCAAATCCAAAAAAAGATGTTTTTCATCATTAATCGAGTTTTTTCTTCTGTTTAATTGATGAAAAAAAGCCCTTTATATATATATATATATATATATTACTGAATGCATTTCCCTTTTTTTTTTTTTTTAATGTCATGAGATGGCATTTGATGAACCATTAGAGATTGGAGTTCTATATTGTGAAACTTACAGCATGAAAATCTCAAGTTGCCGCCTCCCACAACAATAAGAGCTTTGGGAACATGCTGCTCTATCTTGTCATCTTCTTTATTGGTTTTATCGCTTTGCAAAATCTCAGACTTTCTGGCTTGCAGGTGCCCATTCGGTCTGTAAAAGAGCACTTGTTGAAGGAAGGCATAGAAGTCAGGATCTAATTCCATTCTGTGTTCTACACACCGATACAGGCAGCGTTTGCGAATCTCTGCTTCCCCCCCACCCCCCTCCTTTTGTTTCTAGCAAGAAACTGTGTAAAACTTGGCAGGGCATTATCAGCAAAATTTAACGAGTCTTATGCGTATAATCTGCAATCTTGGAAATTTCATAGACAGAACATTAAATATTAAAATTGCTACTGGTAATTTGCTTTGCTTGTGACACCCGGTGGATCATCGCTTTCTGAATAAAAAGTTGGCATGAAATTTCAGGTCAGCGTTTAGCAACAATGTGAAGCCATATGGGTTTTTATCTCCGATGTCATTGGACTTTCAATGCCATGGTTCTGAAGAAGCAACGATGTGTTGATTTCCTATATCATAAATCCGGAAACTCCAGTCCCCAAGATCCGCTGTGATGATATGTAAAGAAATCCTTTATCCTTTATTCTCGGTGAACATAGTCGGATCATGCAAGCTCGATCTTGGGCAGATTTGAGTCAACTCAAAAAATCATGATATGTTTTATACGATTTAATATAATCGACGTGTAGTATTTAAAAAAAGTAATGTTATTAATATAAAAAATAAGTGATGTAATATAACGAAATGATCCATTACATTCCTTGTAATGGAGGCTTTGATAAGTCTCATTTGTCATTATAAGTTTTAAAAATTTATTTTAATCCGTGTGTTTTATTTTATTTGTTTATAATTTATATTGCATGTCTTCTCAAATAAAAACATTTAATGAATAATTTTACTTTATAAATTTGTAATTATATCGTGTTTAATTTTATTAATTTAATTAGAAAAAACAAAAGTTGTAAGATTTGAACTATTGATATTTAATTATTAATATTTTGTTATTATGTTAAAGAAATAAAAAATTGAAAGTTTAAATTATTAAATAAATCTCAATTAATATTTTTATATTAATCTTTGACTCTTTCGTTCATATGCATGTTGTTTTCACTATTCACTTCGCCTTACAATAACACTAGCTAAGAGTTGCATTACATAAATATTACCTTTAACTTTAAATTGCTATTAGTTATGTAACTAAGATTTAATTTCTTAATACATTATACTAAATTGCTTGAGAGAAATAATTCCTTTTAATTAATTAAATAATTTTTTTTTTGATTTACGTGGAGTATCCGGACCAGCTTCCGCGTACTCGATTAATTCCCACAAATTCTAAAATTAAGACAAACCTTCCATGAACTTCAATATTTAATTTTTAATAATACAAGTATTGGACTAATCATTGGACATTCATGGAAGCATTGGCGAGCCGTAAAGAGGAGTGGGAACCGTTAGAGCATAGAAAGAAAGCGAAGAAATAATGATTGGCACCTGGTTTTTATTCGATCATGACCTCAAATACAGAGGTGCTCATGTACAAGGACCATGCATCATTTAAAAATATTAAAATTCTTATAATTATGTGTTCGGTATTTTAAATAGTTTTTATAGTTCTGTTTTAAAAAATAAAATTTAAAAAATATTTTTAATTGCTGTTTTAAAACAATAGTTTTTTTTAATAAATTATTTTAACTTATACAAAAGTAAATTAGAAACACTATCTAATATATAAAAAAGTATAAGCTAGCTTATTAGTGCATGATGTGATAGCTATAGTCATGTTAAAATCATTGCAATGCAAATGCAGCAACCGTGGAGGTGCAAAAAAACAATTACAAATAACTTTTGATAAATAAAATTAATGTTATTAATTTGATAATCAAATAATAAGTGCTTTTGAATACATAATCCAGAAGATACCAACATACTAAACTAATTATAGAAAAAATAACTTTCGTTCATCACATTTGTAATATTTTGAAAGAACAAGAAAGATTTGATAGGAAAGGACAACAATACTCTTGAAGGAGTAGATATTAGATATAAATAAATGAGAGATACTTTGATAATTGCTTAAAAATGATAGATATAAATAGGATGACAAAAAAAAAAAAGAAAAAAAAAGAGAAGAAATAAGAAATTAGAAGAGAGGAAACCAAAAGGGAGAAAGAGAGAAAGGAGAAGAAGAGAAGAGAGGGAAATAAAGAAAAGAGAAGAGAGGGAAATAA
>Ga0307517_10009901_pt1 | contig 13430 bp, 8 predicted proteins | sample 23_EM_MG_FD_194515 | JGI IMG/M metagenome (GOLD analysis project Ga0307517, IMG submission 194515) | Populus trichocarpa ectomycorrhiza microbial communities from riparian zone in the Pacific Northwest, United States - 23_EM | ecosystem: Host-associated > Plants > Roots > Unclassified | place...
ATTGTTGTAGCAAGTCAGATCAGCTATTTGGACAACACTAGGATAAACCCCACCATTCAATGAATTTAGCCCAAATTCTCCAGCGACTATGAAAATGTACAAGGAGATGTTCCACAGACTCTTCTGACAGAAGACGAACTGGACAAACTGCATCCACACCACCACCAATGCCCCTTCTAGCTAAAATTAACCCCTTCGGCGTTTATTCTGTTGAGAATTTCTAACCAGAGACTACCTCTAGCCTTAACCTTGTCCATGACTCCATGGGTAGATTAAAAGTCATTTTCAATTTATGAATACTAGAGACCTTATCTTTCCATAATCCTGTATCAGAACTCCTATATATCCAAAGCCACTTGAACAACAAAGCTTTATTTTTATCCAAAATGGAACATATCCCAAGACCACCCTGACATTTTGAAAGTACCACCGAAGCCCATTTGACACTACACATTTCTGTACCCTCCTCCTTCCCAGACCACAAAAAGAATCGAATCTGTCTTTCAATTTTAGCTAAAATCTTTAAAGGAATAGGGAATAAAGACAGATAATATATGAGCAGGTTGTTTAAAACATATTTAAAGAGACACACCCTCCCACCAATTGACAAGTGTCTTCCTTTCCAAGCATAAGGCCCTGAGATGATTCTACTGATTACAGGTTTTCACATAGAATATTGAAAAGAAAAGGTGATAGAGAATCACCCTGTCTCAAACCTTTTCCCATCTTGAATTCCTCAGAAGGAGAGCCATTCACTAGTACTGAGAGCTCAACTGTCGAGACATATGGATTAATCCAGCCCCTTCATCTAGAACCAAAACCTATACAAGCCATAAATTCATCCAGGTATTCCCAAATTACAGAATCAAAAGCCTTATGAAAGTCGGTTTTGAAGAGGTAGCTCTTTAACCTTTTTTTATTTATTTAAATAACTTGTAACTTCATTAGCAATGAGCGCACTATCCAGTATCTGTCCTCCCCTGATAAAAGCATTCTAATTTGACCTAGCAACTTTAGGAATAAGAGTGATGAAGGGGTTGTTTATGCCTTTTGGTAACAGGCCTGATGTGTAGAAATCAGCACCATGCTGTAAATGTCATTACCGATTGTATCCCACGCTTTCTTAATAAAAAAAAAGAAAATGATTCCATCAGGTGCAGGTGCTTTATCGCCATCACATTCCCAGATAAGATAGCATCTTTAACTTCCTCAAAAGAGAAAGGGTTCTCAAGAGCAGCAACATATTGTGGTGACAGCTTCTTGAACAACAGATTTGAGCATGATGGTCTGATCCTTTTTTCATGACAACAAAGACTTTTGTAGAACATTGCCACTTCCTTCTTCATCTCCAATGGCTTTGAGACAGTTCTTCCATTAATAGATAAAGAGAGAATAACATTCTTCTCCCTTCTCATAGCTGCAGATAAATGAAAAGATTTTGTGTTTCTATCCCCAAGTTTGCACCATTGAACTCTACATAAGACGAGTTGACACAAAAATTAGAATGATTCCATATGCACAGAACTCCTCCAGATAAACCCAACGAAGGTACAACATATATACCAAGACCTATGTTCTCGTCCCCAAACAGCATTAACAATTTTCTCATCCACGATTTCTAATTTAGTCTCCAAAACACAAATAAAGTCGATATTATTCTTTCTAATTACATTTCTCAGAACTCTCCTCTTGTCCCTACCACCCAGACCACATACATTCCAAGCTAGCATACTACCCATAAGAAAGAGAATAAAACACCCATACTTAAGAGAGCTCTTAGTGTTCACTAACACAGTAACACTTCTCACATTCCACCCTTGGGATTTCCATTGAAAAGATCTTGAATTCACCAGTACCTTATCTTAAGTTAAATTTTAAAATTATATATATATATTATAGGGATGAACAATGTTTTCACCTTGTTAATTTTGACCTTACCCTCATGCAAAATAGGATGAACCCCAGTAATGAAATGGACCCATTTGGCCAATGGGGTGAAACCACATGATTATCGTACATGACTCGTGTGCCTCATGGAGAAAATCCAATCACAAGGTGACACCTACCCCCTTCCACACTAGGAGGAATGGAGGTTTTGGGAATCTGTAGTCACCCCTGTAGACGACGACTATAGTCCCAATTCACAGTTAAGATAAAAGCATACAAGGATAATAATATATTCTCAACCTGTAGGTGAAAAGCTTTTTTAAAAATTAATATTTTGAAAGGTTGCAAATCTTAAACAAATTTAATGGCGCAACCTTTTTTTTTTTTAAAAAAAAAAATTGTGTTCGACCAGCTCGGATCGGTGCAATTTTGTTGCGCCAATATGACTTGCGCGACCTTGTTTTTTTATTTTGTGTGACGTCATTGGAAGTGATACTATCCTTCCAAATGTGCCCTCAAAGTGGGTTCTGGTAATTAAAAAGAAAAGAAACGAGATTCTATTTTCTCAGAGTGGTCCCACTAATAAAAAAGGAAAGAAAAACTTGAATGGGCTATCAGCCTGCAGATAAATATTGGGAGTAAATCATTTGTTTATTGTGAGCACATAATCAACCAGCTTTATTTATATATATATATATAGTAAAATAATTTTCTTTAATCAAATTCTAAATAAAACTTCTTCCAAATTAAATCTTTATGTGTGAGGCAAACCATATGGTTGATGGTTTTGGAAAACAAAGTGTGACCAGAAGTTGTGAATGTGTGGTATGGCTTTGATCTTCCAGGTTTATGTACTCCATAATTAATTACTTAATTTGCTAGGCAATTCAAGAAATTTGTTTGTAGCAGATTATCTAGCTATGATATATCTCACATTACTGCTTCAATTCCACAATTTCTACCTACTATCACGATTACATAGCGCTGATAATTTTCAGTTTGGTTTGATTTTTTTTTTAAAAAGTAATTAAATCGAATTTTTTTAAAAAAAAACCAAAACCGGTTCAAACCGACCTGTTTCGGTTAGGTTTTTTATGACAAAAACCAGTTCAAACCGGTTTGACTTGGTTTTTTCAGTTTGGCTCGGTTTTTTCCGGTTTGGGTTTGGTTCGGTTCGATTTTTTCAGTTTTAGGCTTACAAAACCGAACCAAACCGGTCGGTTTTTTCAAAATTTAAATCGGTTTTTTTTCACGGTTCGGTTTTTTCAGTTATTTTTTTTTCTGGTTTTCTCGGTTTTTTGGTTTTTTTACTCACCCCTACAGCTACATCATATACACACACACACTTGTAATTTCTTAGCATGGTCAATCGACTGCGGGTACCATCTATTTAGTATAGTTTTAGTTTGTAATAATTTTCCCTTGTAGAAATAAATGGAGAAATCACAGAGCTATCGCAGTTGCATTTGCATTACTATATTCATTGGAAAATAATATATAATAATAAAAAGTTTTCCTTTTCTCCTTTCGTTTTGACATGTACTTCACTAGTATTCTTTTGCACCAGTCTTTGAATACATGAAACTCTAATCTGATGGACATAAATGAACTTGTTTCTTGTGCAATTATACGTTTAGTGCTGGAGGGAGCTCTTAATTCAGTACGAAATTCTAACTTGTAAAATTAAGTGGTCAAGGAAATAATTCGCAACGAATTAAAGGGTTTGCTGAGAGAATTTGTTGGTCAAAAAGGGTAAAGCCTAGCAATTCAATATGAATTTGATGACTAACTAATTGATGTATGATCATCCATGGTTTAGATCTGTGGCGCTGCCGAGTTTTGAATGATGATGCTGTTCCTGTCTATGGATAAGGATGATGATCAGGAAGTCAAATTCCATTAATAATGTTTAAGTCGTTGACACTGTTTTTTCATCATGGAGATTATGATGTTCCAACTTACGTAATCATGCAGTCAATGCACTATATTCCCCCCTTAAAACGACAATCGTAGCTCATCAAGACAAGAGAGTTCTGCTTGTATTTGTATATCTCTGGCTGCATCGTCTAGTCGCTATGGAGAGAAAAGCATGTAATTTTTTAAAAAAGGACGCAGGAATATATATATATATATATATATAATTGCAAGGAAAGTGACTCTCGTGTTCGCACAAAGAGCTAAGCTCACAGTCCTTGATTTTTTTAATAAAATGATTTAGTTAAGCATATTATTGAAATATTTAAACATCCCCATTTCCCTGTGTGTATACAGACAAAAAGGATGATGATGAAACTCACACCACATTTATTCCCTTTTGAACCAAGGATGATCACTACAAATCATTCAGAAATCAGCTTAATTATTAATTTTGACAGAAGATTTCAAACCAAAATAATATATTTGCAAATTGCACATAAAAAATTTCTTATTTTAATAACGTGAACAACCGCCAAAATTATTGAGCATCGGATGATAGTTATTATATCTCCACCTTCAAGACTTTCGTTATTGAAAGAGTCCTCTTTCACGTTAAAAAAAGAAGAAGAAGATGATAAATATATCTTTCTATCCTGGTTTCAAAACTATAGCCTGGTTTCAAAATATAGTTTTGAAACCCGGCCCGGCGGGTCGATTCGGGACCCGGCTGATCTGAGGCTGAAACTGGACCAGGTTGAAGAAAAAACAAGGGAAGGAAAAACCCGGCGTGACCCGGCTGACCCGACAGGTTGACCCGGCAAGAGCCGGTTGCAAACCTGTTGACTTTTGTTTTTTTTTGTTTTATTAAAACAACATCATTTTGATTTAAAAAAAAAAAAACTAACCCAGCTAACCAGGTGACCCGGTCAAGACTCGGAACTCGGGTCTTGGACCGGGCCGACCACCAGACCGGATCTTAAAACTATGTTTCAAAGTGTTATAACAAGAAAATAAAAATGAAGGATAATAATTACAGAATATAGAATTAATATACTAAAATAACTTCCAAAAAAAGAATATACTAAAATAATTGGGTGTTTTTTTGTGGATTCATTGTTCACTCCCTCGTATTTTGATCCTGAAAATTATATTTTTACCTTGAAAATTAAAATTAAAACTATTTTCATTCTCTCTTATCAATCATTTAAGTTGGCTGGGGAAGGAATTAGAAAAATTCATGTTAGTCCACCACCCGTTTCTGATCAATATTTACCATTATGCTTCCTAATAAAAAACGCATAACTAGTTTTTAATTAAATGATCATAAATTTATTATTAATATACTTAATGTATCATAATCTTGTTTTATTATTACATAAATTTAAAAGCTTTATAATTACACTGTGGGCTTTCAAGAAACCATAAAAAGATCCTTTTTATTTTTCTTCTTGCAACATAATTACAATAATTAAATGCTGAGAGGACTGTACGTTGCAACTTGCATATTCGGCCCCCTAACCCATGGTTTAAAGCAGCTAGCAAAACTATTCTAACAAGCCACCGTTTTGATTTGTTTACCCAAATTAATTAATGCATATATAATATATATAGTTAATTAATCTTGAAAAGGATGGGCAGAATCGTTGACTAGTAAGGGACAGTATGAGCCTCTCAAATGGTAACTGCATCTCCGGCCTATCTCCTTATCTCCATCCGCGTAGGAGAACACCGAATTCACGAGCTGGTGTTCTTCTCTTTTCTACTCTCTCTGTGTGAAATTAATCACTGGATCTCATAATGAGCTCATGAAAACCCAAATATATGCGTTATATATTAATTCGAAAGAAATGTATGAATTTGATGTGTTTGGGACCTAACATCTGATCACTCCTTACAAGAATACGAGGAGGACGAGATACCAACCAAGACCAGCCAAGTTCATTTCCTTGAGTGAGCCGTCCTTGTGCATGGATATCTCTTTCTTTATTTATTCTTCAAAATTATTACCAAACAGTAGCGGAGGATTTACACTGGTTTATACTTTACTTCGTTTGAATAATGAGCACTGCATGCAAAAGAAATTTTCAATAACGCGTTTTTTGTCTAGTCAAACACAAACTAAAAATTCACAGGAGGGACGACAGGGACCGGTATACCAATCCTCATCAATTTATACTTACATTTTATTCTTTAGGACTTATTCTATATTAACAGTCTGTTGCTTCCATATCATCCATATTTTTTCCTCGTCGAAATTAATTAGGTTCACGGATACAAGGATATTTTGTCAAGAAAGAAGGCTGTACCCATTGGTTATTACGCGACCAAGCCAACACTCAGCTTCTATATAAGGCAGTTAATTTAGAACACGAATCCACACAAACTCATAAGCCCTAAACCTTCTAAACTTGCCACCCAATAACTTCAATAAGCCATTTCTATGGCTGCTCGGATTGTGCTAACGTATTTTCTTGTGCCTTTTCTACTCTCCTCAACCATTGTGGGGTATAATTCCGATGAGGTAATGTCTTGGTGTAGCAAGACACCTAACCCACAACCATGTGAGTATTTTTTAAGCCATGACCATAGAAATACCCCCATTACACATGAGTCCGATTTTCTCAAAATCTCTATGCAACTAGCCTTAGACCGTGCCATGCAAGGTAAAGTCAACACTTATTCCCTAGGCTCGAAATGTAGAAATGGGCTTGAAAAGGCTGCATGGGAAGATTGCCTTGAGCTCTATGAAGACAGCATTCTTTGGCTCACCAAAACCACTAGCAGCAAGTGCACAGACTATGATGCACAAACATGGCTCAGCACGGCTCTAACCAACCTAGAAACGTGCCGAACCGGGTTCACTGAATTCGGGATGACTGACTTTATTTTGCCTTTGATGAGTAATAATGTGTCCAAGTTAATTAGCAACACTTTGGCTATTAACAAGGTACCATACAGTGAACCTAGTTACAAAGAAGGGTTTCCTTCCTGGGTCAGACCTGGTGACCGGAAACTCTTGCAATCATCTTCACCAGCTTCTCAGGCAAACATTGTGGTGGCAACAGATGGGTCAGGGAACGTCAAGACCATCAAGGAGGCCATAGATGCGGCATCCAAAAGGTCAGGGTCAGGGAGGTATGTAATATATGTGAAAGCAGGGACATACAATGAAAACGTTGAGGTGGGAAAAAAGGTGAAGAATGTTATGTTTGTTGGTGACGGTATAGGGAAGACAATTGTCACCGGTAGCAAAAGCGCTGGAGGAGGTACTACAACTTTCAAGTCAGCTACTTTTGGTGAGTATCCCTAATCAATTAATTTGCTTAATAAATTAATTAAGATTTTAATTCAACCATGCTGGGAATTAATGGATCTGACTATATATATAGCTGGAAAGCTTTGTTACATAGATATTGCTTCTAGTTAAGGTGACACGGAGGCAAAAAAAAAAGGGTTAACTGGGGGCAAGTTTTGAACTTGGATGTATAATATATATATATATCCTTGCTAATTAAGTAGGAAAAAATTGTAGAACAAAGCTTTAGCAACTAATTATTGGGATTTTATACTTAGCGTTCTTAAGGTCAATCCTAGAAAAAAAAAAGTAGAGGGAAATCAAGAATTATGATTATCCCTATTGTATAATATAACTCTCATTTGACTAAAAATAAAAAGAAAAAACCAAAATGGAGGAATATAAAATTTTTAGATTGAATAAGTATTTGGGTTTGTTTAACTTGAAAAAAATATTTAATTGATATTATTTTTAATATTTTTTTTATGTATTGATGTAAAAAACAAAATAAAAAATTTTTAAAAAATTATTTTTTAAAAAAAATCTTACCTCGTCGTTACCTAACACACAAGTAAAATATTATTTTACTAACATTTCACACCCATGAAATACCTCGAAAAGTTTTTGAATATAGAGAACATGACCTTTGAAACATATTTAGTCTTGCGGATGTCATCTCGAAAGCGACAAAATGGATAACTTTTTGGAGCCTGTCTATCATACTAGGGACCGTATACATAGGTATCTACATAGGTTTGGATGGTCCTTGATTCCAAGAGGTACGTAGCCAATAGGCTCTGAATTGCTTGAGAGGAAGAAACACAAATATTTTAAGCAATATCAAATCCTCGAAGTCTAAGCTAGCTGGTTCCTCTACTTGGAAAGTCTTATGCTTTTGATAGGGGCAAGCCTAGGGGCCAGCAGAGATTGCCCATATAAAAAAAACAAACATTATCTTCTGCCATCAATCATCATATCTTAAGATTGTTTATTAATTTACAATATAGAGCTAGAGCTGGCTTCTTCAGACTGATACTGAAACTTCAATGCTACTCGATTTTTTAATGATTTGGAAACTTTCTTTAGAAATCCCAGATAGAGATTACCCAGAAAATTTGGTTCATGATATATTTTAATCACAGTGATTTAACTCCACTAATTATGAGTTAGTCAAGCACTTCATGTACGTGTCCTGAGTTAAGCTTTGCACAAATTGCATGTACGTTTACGTACCATCATGATGCTTTTAAGAAAGTAGTGGGTTTTACTTGGTCATGATATTGATCTCCATGGTAGAATAAAATTAAAAAAGTTTAATTGCAATTTCGCAACCATATTTTGCTCATCAAATATGCTAATTAGACCATCATAACAAACGATTTAGTCATCCTTGTATGTTTTCAATATTAATGAAAGTAATCTACGAAACATTCTAAGTATTATTTTGGATATTCTCAGCCGTGGTCGGAGATAATTTTATTGCTCGGGACATGACATTTAGAAACACAGCTGGTGCCAAGAATCACCAGGCAGTTGCCTTGCGTTCGGGCTCCGATTTCTCAGTGTTCTACAAGTGCAGCTTTGAAGGATACCAGGACACTCTCTATGTCTATTCTCAGAGACAATTCTATAGAGAATGTGACATCTATGGTACCGTTGACTTCATATTTGGCAATGCTGCAGTTGTTTTCCAGAACTGTAACATCTATGCTCGAAGCCCTCCAAACAAGATAATTACGATTACTGCTCAAGGTAGAACTGACCCTAACCAAAACACAGGAATCTCGATTCACAACTGTAGGGTTACTGCTGCTTCCGATCTAAAGCCGGTCCAAGGCTCCGTTAAGACATACCTTGGTAGGCCGTGGAAACAGTACTCGAGGACTGTTTTTATGAAAACCTTCCTTGATAGCTTGATTAACCCAGCTGGTTGGTCGCCATGGAATGGTAATTTTGCTCTCGATACTCTATATTATGGAGAATACATGAATACTGGCCCTGGATCATCTACTGCCAATAGAGTTAATTGGAAAGGCTACCGCGTCATCACTAGTTCAACCGTAGCATCACAATTCACCGTGGGCAGCTTCATTTCCGGGAATAATTGGTTGCCGGCCACCAACGTACCATTCACCGCCGGCCTTTAATTATTCTTTCGAATTATTATATATCTATATAGGGATTGTTATTTAGATATGTTGTTTCTTGGCGTACTAATTTGAGTTTCTTCTGGTACAAAAGAAAATAAATTGCCAGTGTCTGGTTCATATTCAGCCTCTAGTTTTCATTCTTTGTGGAGATTTCAGTAAAGAAATAATTATGATTTTTCATTCATGTAATCATTGTAAATCTGTATTGCAGAGCTTTTGGATTTTATCCTGTTGTCTTCTTCTTCTTTTTTTAATCTTTTTTAAGAGTAAGTTGCATTAAAAAAAGAAGAAGTGATCCAGATTTGCTATAAATGTTTATAGAAAGTGGGCCGTCAGAATGACCCAAATACGGATTGATTGAGAGTAAACTTTATAAAAAACAAATGAGATCCATATTGGGCCCATCGTGCAGAAACTGAATTGTCATCGATCATCCAAGATTTTTATCAACATGGGATGGCGGCATGCGTGGAGTTGGCTTCTGACTCAGGAGCAAGGATACCCACAAAATGTTCGAGATCGTTATTCTTGATTCCATTGTTGAGGCCTCGTAGGCATCAAACAGATCAAGGTGTTAATGAACAGAGACCCCGAAATTACTCTGTTCTGTTTTTTCATGCATGCTTCCAAAACCTCAAGATAAATTGTTTCAGAATTTGAAGAAATGCAAACTGAATAGTCAAAACAGGTCCATCTTAGTCAGTCTTACTGAAATAATTAATCTGTCAGGGTTAGAGATGATCTTAATTTGGATCAGTTTCCACACATCAACATCTTCTAGAGCTGATCTAGAAATGCATGGCTTTGTAAATAAGCAAGTAGTCGAGGAATACTGGTGGGTTTTTGTTGGACAGCATGAAGAGAAGGGAATCCAGCAGCTAACACAGAAGGACTTAGCTACCAGAAGATAACACCAACTCCTTTTGTGTAAAAAATCAGTCTATTTAAATAGAGAGAAGTAGAAAACCAATCTCTCTCTCACAGATTTATTAAAACAAACAACAAGGACTTAGCCACCACATGATCACCCTTCAATAATGTTTGTAAGATACCGTATGTCGTGTTCTTCTTAATCTGCATTAAAGATCCAATATCCAATATCATTTATACTTAAAATGAAGATAAAAACGACATGAATTTGAAAGAAGGAGAAGAAAATACCCATTACTCTTCTGCAAAAAGAGAGGAGAACGATTAGGATGGCTACACCTGCTAGTATTCCAACAACAATGGCTACTGTTTTTCCCTCATCATCCTCGTTGGAGGAATCTATACGAAACCAAAAGCAATAGAATTAGTCCTCTGCAAACGGCTTGGCAGGAGACTAGATAAAGCTGCCACTACCTCATGACATTGTTCCCTTTAAAGGAATCTATTCTACCATGTGTAATAGATTCCTTTAAAGGGAATCTATTCTACCTCAACAGTGTTGAGTTGGCCTAATCACTGAGAAATAATGGAACACAAACACTCTTTCTTTCTATCCATCAGACTGTTTAACCATGGATAGAAGAGAGGAAGGGCCTAAAAGAAAGCAACCAAGGTGCCCATACACCTTGATGATTTACTTTATTAAAGCAATATTTGCTGACTTCTTGCTTGTGGAAGAATTCAAAAGGTCTTCATTGTCACAACGAATGTTCAGTCGGATCACAAAATGACATAAAGGCAGGAATGGAATACATTGTCACCATACGCAAGTTCTACAGTGCTTTTAGTACAAAGCATTGAGGCATGGTGCCGCCATAGGAGACGACAGTAACAACAGCAAATTCCAGATATCAAATTAATTAGTTGGGGTAGGCTATATATATAGATCATTTTGTGCTATTTTACGTGATCATATTGTAAATATTTGATTGATGCAGACGAAGTCTCAAGCAAATATTACTATCCAGTTGAAACTTTTACAAAACAAATTTTGCCCTCATTTTCATTACCATTGCAAATGGTTGAATGCCTTTTTCTTTCGTTTTTTTTAACAGAGGGACTGTGTATCTGGTTTACACCGAAGGCATGGGAGAAGGCAGCCTGAATCTACGATTGACGAATAAAAAACAAAAGCTCTTGTTCTTTGTTTTTACTGAAAAATGGCACCTTACTACTTTTGGAATAACATTGGCTGTGTAGCAGTGCTATGTTGCATTAAAAATAATGTTGCAATAATGATTTTTTAAACAATGATTTAAAAAAAAAAATTTGTGACTGAACTGAATAAGTTGGTTTTATTTTAATTAAATAAAAAAAATAACAATAAAATAGACCAAATTAAAAAAAATAATAATAACAATAACCTGACAAAACAAAATATTTTTGTAAAAGAGGACAAACAATGGAGCTCATATCTTAGCCCATTAAACAATGATTTTTTAAAAAACAAATCCCTTACTTAATAAAATAAGTTGGTTTTATTTTAATTAAATAATAATAAAAGTAATAACAACAAAATAAACCAAATTAAAAAAATAATAATAACGATGACCTGACAAAACAAAACATTTTTGTAAAAGAGGACAAACGATGGAGCTCGAATCTTAACCCATTAAATACTAAATGATAAAATTGGGTAAAAAAAATAGTTCGAGTCAATTAAGTTATCATGATAAGCTTGTAACTTGAGGGATAAGGGGTGAGCCAACCCAAGTTAACCTGCCAAACTCGTGGCCTCGATCATGAGATTGAGATAACTCGGTAGAAAAGAAAATTTAAAAAATCACAAAACTAAAAAGAAAATAAGTTTTAAAAAAACAATGTCAATTACCGCGTTAAACCATTTAGAGAAATACTGTAGCAATCCATAGTGTTGTGTGAGAAAAACTACAATGCTTTCCCCATATGATTTAGCTTTATTGTAATTATAATTCTTAACCAACTCAATATTATTAAAAAATCGACAAAGATAATTTTGAAAAAAATCATAAAAAAATTATATAGGAAAACACTGCAACAATTCACAGTGTTTTAAAGAAAAAAAATTACAAAGCTAAATTCTTAATCAGTTCAATATTAAAAAAATCAAATCGACAGAGACAATTTTAGAAAAAAAAATAACAAAAAAAACACCAAAAAAAAAAGAAAAGAAATTATGTTGGAAACACTGTAGTAATTCACAGTGTTTTGTGATGAAAGTTACAGTGCTTCCCCACATGATTTAGCCTTATTTGTAATGACTTGTAAATTTGTAATTGTAATTCTCAACAATATTTTGTGAGGAAAGCTACAATATTTTCCCCACATGATTAAACTTTATTACAAAGTTAAATTCTCACCAACTCAATATTAAAAAATAAAATTCGATGAAGATAATTTTAGAAAAAAATATTACAAATAAAAAAAACACAAAAGAAACTGAAAAAAAACCATGTGAGGAAAAACTGTATCAATCCATAGTGTTTTGTAAGGAAAAACTTGTATTTACTTGTAATTGTAATTATTAACCAACTTAATATTTAAAAAATAAAATTAACAAAGACAATTTTAGAGAAAAACATAACAAAACAGAAAAAAAACCATGTGGGAAAAAACACTGTAGCAATCCATTGTAATTTGCGAGGAAAGTTACAGTGCTTTCCTCACATATTGTAACTGTAATTTTTAATCAGTTCAATATTAAAAAATAAAATAAAAAAAGATAATTTCGAAGAAAATCATAAAAAAAACAAAAACAAAAAAAAACCATGCGGAGAAACACTGTAGCAATCAACAATGTTTTTTAAAAAAAAAATTACAAAACTAAATCTCAATCAGCTCAATATAAAAAAATAAAATCGACAAATATAATTTTAAAAAATTAAAAAATAAAATAGAAAAACTATATGAGAAAACACCGTAGCAATTCATAGTATTTAAAAAAAAAAATTACAAAGTACAATTTTTAATCAACTCAATATTTAAAAGGTCAAGTGACAAAAAAAAAAATTATGAAAAGAAGAAGAAGAGAGGAATGCACTTTGGATAGTTTCCCGCACCATTTAGATGCACGTATAATTCCTCCTCAATTAGCATTTGTTAATGAAGAAAAAAAGTAAGCATGAATCAAACCTGAAGTGAGATCATAGTAACCAGATGCCCAGTAGCGAGCATAACACTGACCCAGGTACACATCTGCGGCTGCAGATCCACATAGATTCTTCAACTGCCCAACAGCATCCGCGAGACAAGAAGAGCAATCACTAGAGCTC
>Ga0307517_10009903_pt1 | contig 13426 bp, 9 predicted proteins | sample 23_EM_MG_FD_194515 | JGI IMG/M metagenome (GOLD analysis project Ga0307517, IMG submission 194515) | Populus trichocarpa ectomycorrhiza microbial communities from riparian zone in the Pacific Northwest, United States - 23_EM | ecosystem: Host-associated > Plants > Roots > Unclassified | place...
TGTGGAGTTGTGAAGTCTACAAGACTCTAGGATGAACTTAACTTTAATTTCTATAAAAAGACATGGCCATTTATTGGAGATGAGATTTTTTTTGCTGGTTTAGAAATTTTAAAAAACTAGCAGGATTTTTAAAGGATTTAATAATGCATAAAGGATTTTGTTTTGCTGGTTTTTTCAAATCAAGAATTAAAAGATAAACAAAAAGGTAGTTTTGATCCTCAACAAAAATAAAAAAAACTAAAGGGCCCAAAACTAAACCAAAAAACACACAAATCTAAGCAAAGAATATCTTGAAAAACCTCTGTTTTAGATACAATGTCAAATTAGGTACTTGTATTCTTATTTTTTTTCAAGCAACATAAATAATATTTTCTTTCAAAATTAATCATAAATCAAATGTCTAGGTATTGATAAACAAATTAAAATAACTTATGAGGTTCAAATTAAAAAAAAAATACAAGGATTAAAAAAAATAACTAAAATAAAAAATCTATAATAGACCAAAAAAACCCTACAATATTGTTCTAGCCCAGTGTTTTATTAATGTCATATATTAGTGATGATAATGAGTATTCATAGGTCAAATTTTTTATTTATTAATTATCAAATTAGATATTTATGAACCACTCATCAAGTTTTGGATATTCATTATCTATTATTATTAATTATTTAATAAAAAATAAAATTATATATATATATGAGTTTTATGTTAATATTAAGATAGGTATATATTATAATCTATTAAAAAAATCTAAATAACATACAAATATATCTATATAGTTAAGGTAGGTTTTAAATCAAATTTAAGGCATGTTTAAGAGTGTGGTTACAGTTATTTTACAAAATGTTTTTCATGTTAAAATATATCAAAATAATATATATTTTTTAAAATTATTTTTAAAATTAACATATCAAAACGATTCAAAAAATATATAAAAAATTAATTTTTAATAAAAAAAAATAATTTTTTTAAAAACACGGGTTAGCCCGTATTTCCAAACAGGCTCTTAATAATATTCCAACCCTATTTCATTTTTTCATAAAATAAAATAACTAAACGTCCATCAAGTTTTAAATTATCATTTTAGGTGCCTATGAGTTGTTATTGTAATTGTAATATTCGTCAACTTTCCTTGCTCCAACGCTGCAAGAGAAGCACAAGAATGGAAGAACCAGAGCACTAACTTTGAATTGGATAGAGGTAACGCTTCTTTCTTCTAAATCCCTTTATGAATTTAACTTTTGGAAGCTAATAAATTTTACATCTGACAATTTAATCCATTATTACAGTGATTGTTGAGGATTTTGCTTCCTCTCTCCTTACCAGTGCCTTTTCAACCCAAATTAAAATCAGTCTTCCAAGATTATACATTTTTTTTTTTTATCATTAATGGGAAATGACATTCATTTAAAGTGAAACAAAACATCAAGTGCAATGCCATTTTAAGTTACAGCTGAGAATAATTATCACCTTCACACTATTATCACCAAGCAATGAAGTGCAGATGCTGCCCAAGCAAATCCTATGTGCTAAGATTCTTGCTGACATCCTAAGCATTTGCAGGATCATTTATAACTCCCAAGAAATCATCCTTTATGGTGCCAATGCAGAACTGCAAGAAAAGGATAGTGGCCGCATTAGATGAGCAATCACAGCAGAAAAGTTTCAAAAGTTGACCACCGCAAACAACATTTTAGAAAGTTCAAGATTTTTCAAGCTCTCAGACGTCAAAACTCTCCCAACTATGTTCCTTTAAGATATTAAACAACCCAATTATCATATTTCCAAAATTATCTAAACAATATTCATTAACATCTAGATCACATTTGTCCAGAGCAACATCGTCACTAAAACTAGAATATTCCCCAGGAGAATGGCAAACGGCTGCCAACTGCAACAGAAGAGCACTCAATCCATTTAAATCAAAATGCACATGGAATATTTCTACATCTGGTGAAGGTAGCATTCAGGGAAAATGTTGATTCTTCAAACAAAGTAAAGCAGATATGCTTTCTGTTCCGATGTCAAGTGCCTTAGTTCAATAATTTCATTTTTAGAACATGCATTTACTGACAAGAGGTGATGTTACAATGGCACACTCTCATTCCCTTTTTCAGATATATACAATATGCACCATTACAAGCCCCAGCCAAAAGCTCTCCCATTTTACCGTTGACTGATTCTCAGAAGTAATCACTCCTAGTACAAAAGATAATGTTTTTTTTCTTGTGGATACAAGGCTTCCGATAGTCCTTTCAGAGTTCACACTTCACCATAATACCCAACACCCCTATTGAACAATCCCTGGTGAAAAGAAACAGAACACAAGCAAAACACACTTGTACACCTCCACTTAAAAAATATACTACATTACCTATAGCTTATAGCTTATAGCTTATAAAAGCATATTGTTTATCTAAAGAATTAAAGTAAGTTTACAAGGATACTGCAGAATTATCACCTATAGCTAGAACACCAAAAGATGGTTATTAATAAGAAGACATCATTTAGTTTCACAGTTTAGATGACTGACTTTATAACTCTAAGTTCTTATTACTTGCAATTCTCACTCATGAATATCTATTAGTCAGATTTCATTGACAGAGGAATATAGAACTATAAAGTGGAGTTGGAATGAGCTGGCAAGTTCATGAAAATAAAATTCTTATCACATTTATAAAAGATAAAACTCAAAAATCTTACAAAGAAATTCATAAAATTTGAACTGGCAGTTTTTCTTTAATGGTTTGGGCCCAATTTCTCTTTCTGAAAATTTGGACCTATTTAATGGTTGTAGAAATGTAGCACGAGAGACTATTAAGATAAACCCAGACACACACACAGAGGGAGAGTCCCTTCTTCAGCTACTTCAGTTTCCATTCTAAATCTTAACCAAGAGTAGTTTTTGCGGTTCACCAAATCCCTAGCACTGCCCTTGGTTACTATTTGCCTTGATCACAAGAACCACTTCAGAAGGTGCCCACAATCCCCCCACCCCGGGTGAGAAGCGCAGACACACTAACAAAACCTAAATCTTGTGATGATTGTTGTCATTAACCACTGGATCGGAGGTAGGTTCAATTTTAATATCAAGACAAAAAAAGGGTAGAAATCTGGAACTTTATGTGACAGCAACACTCCATATTTCTTTAATGATTTTGTCACTAAAGAATATGTATCCTGTAATGGCTAATATGCAAACAGAAATGGTATTGAAGCTATGGCTGAAAAGAAGAAATAACCATTGTAAGTTAGCAAAGAGCAAACAGAAGAGGTTTAAAGCACATACAATTTCTGTGGCATCAACACGCGTTCCGATGATCTTCAATCGCACTTCACTATCCTTTTGAATCTTAACCTGGAAGAAGTTCAAGATATTGATTTGAGCTTTGTTATGTAGATAATAAAAGCTAAACTTCTTTAAATAATTAGCTGAAATTATAGCATACCGATCCATCTGAAGTTGTATAGTTTGGCATATCTCCAGTCTGGAACTCCATATCATCCGGTATCAACTGAAACACAAAATGAGAAGGCAAGTTCATAAGTAGGGAGATGGGGACTACAACCACAGTTCACAAATGTATATGCATTAGATATACAGGGATGCAAGAAAATACACAGGCTTGAAAGAAAACCAAACATAAATAAGCAAGATGGAAAAGCTTACAGCATAATAGAAGTTTGCTATCATGCAATTAGAATATGTATCAACAAAGCAAGATAAAAAAAATAAGTGACAACCAAAAAGCAGCTTTGTTTCAAAATGTCAACTTTTAGCAATACTTCAATTTTTCATGAAAACATCCGTTCTGCTTATCACATGAAGTGCAAAAGAAAAGAATTCTAGAATTTAGTCTACGGTGAGGGACAGATCAGAAAGCAGAATACCAAAGACAATATTCCATAACTAAATATTGTCTTCCATCCCAATTCTTCAACCAAACATGATCTTTGATTACTAAGCAAATGGAACGTAAGGATTTGGAAAAGACAAATCCCATGTTTCTCTCATTTTGGCTTCCAAAAGAACAATGAGCTATAGTCAACTGGGCCAGACAGTGACCATGGATAACAAGATGGTAGTTTCAATTTTCTTCTGTCCAAAGAACAAAAGCGCATGCATTCTACATCCAATTATTGATGTGGATATACAATTGGTACAGTGAAAATAACAGATGGAGAACATATAGAATATATTAAGCAAACAAAGCAATAACAGAAAGCAATGGTTAAAACCCTTGCAAACTTTAAAGAGGTATCAAAATCAAATAAAAATGTAAAACTTACATGGTTTGAAACAAAGATTTGAACTGGCCCCGCTTCAGCAAAAAATCCCATCTGTAAAAATCGGAGTATATTTAGATATTTTCTACAGCACAGTAATCCACAAGAGGTTGAAAATATGATCCCCGAAAAACTTGCTGGTAAGAGAGAAACATATACCTTATTTACCATGGTAACAACAGCTTCTAGAATTTCTCCCTTAAATGGCCTGAACACGACACATTGGTACTTGACTGGAAACGTCACGAATCCAGTCCCATCTCGGATCAATCCTTTCCCGATGTTTTCAATGCCTGTTATTGCCACCACAAATCCATGTCGACCACTGCAAGAGTGCAGAGAATTTTTTTTATAATGGTATTAAAGATGCAATTTTTTTTCACTGACCTTTTTTTTTTGGGTGCTCTTTGTTTCATGGGTCACCAAATATACAGGCAATTAAATTCATCATGAACTTAAATTCCCTTCTTTTTTTTGTCTTTTCAAAAACCCACTCTCAGTATCAAGTCTTACGAGGTTTTTATCATCAAAACGATCCTAACAATAATAAAGAAAAAACCCTAACTTTGGTTCAACTCCAATTGCAGTGGATAAATTGAAAGAAAATCAAGAAAAGAAAGCATAATGTTGAAAAGAAACATGCCTGCAAGTGCCCTCGACATCTTTCATGAGCTTGGAGACAATATTCTCGCGGAGGTTGCGCCCAAAGAAGCGAGGGTGCAATTGCATGTTCCTCTCCAACACTATGTGGAAAAACATCCTTCTCTTCTCTTCTTTACTACTTTTTACTTCCGCTTTTATCACTGGAGCTGAGCTGAGCTAACCGTAGGAAGGCTGGAGAAGACAAAGACTGGTCCTTCTCAGAGTAGGAGCGTCGACAGAGAGAAGAGAGATTTATAAACACGAGAGAAGGTGCCTCCTCCGGCGGCGTCGTTTGCAAGTTCTCTCTTCTGTTTTAACTTATGAGGGCCTGCAGCGCTCGGCCCAGTCACACGCGGGCCTGGCGCCACTTTTTTTAAAAAAAACAAATATTCTCTCTTTATTTCCTTAAACAAATTATTTACCTTTCATTAAATAATATTATGAAAATTATTCATGATATACGTATTAATTTAAAAAACTTAAATGTTATATTAGATGTTAACAGACTAAAATCAAATCAAGTGTATAAATTAAACTAATTTTACGGTATTATTTTTTGTAACCTTTTTTAAATAAATTTCAAAAATGATTGAAATATCGTAATAAAATATAAATTTTTAACTTTAATAATAGAAAAAATATATATAATTAGTTTTTATTCTAAAGTATAATTCATATAATTAACAAAAAATTATATTAAACAAATAGCTAAAAAACTATAAATTACTATACAAGTTTAAATAGTTTAAATATTTATTTATTTATTTATTTTCTAGGAGGACTATTCTGATAGGCCTTCAAAAGCGTGTTTGAGAATATGATTGCGGTTATTTTTCAAAGTGTTTTTCACTTAAAAATATATTAAAATAATATTTTTTTATTTTTTAAAAATTATTTTTGATATCAACGCATTAAAATAATCTAAAAATACTAAAAAATATTAATTTAAAAAATATAAAAAAAAATTTTAATTTTTTCAAAAATATTTTTAAAACACAAAAATAAATAAACAGCTAACATAAGAGAATCTCCTACTGAAATTTTAAAGCTGAATGTCTTCTCTTTCCTTTACTTTCAGTGCAATTGATGGTGTGCCTCCAAAAACTTCCACAATTTGAAAAGCTATACCCAGGTGGGAATTATAAGAGCATGAGAAAGAACAGTAAAAGAAACCACGGTAGCAAACTAGCACTAGAGGAAGCTCCATGCATTGATTCATTCAGCAACAGCAAGATCATTCATATTCTCTCAAAGCAATAAAATGCTGCAGACTCTTGATAAACCATGGTCGAACATCAGAAAGCTTTCACTTTTCTATCAATCAATGATCTCAATTGAACTACTTGATTTTTATAGCTTTATCGTATATGCAATAGTATTTTATATTTTTAGTCAAAGTTTACTGATCCAAGGAAATCGGATGCTAAAGGTGAAAATTACTGACTCTAGAGTTTGTTCGAGTTAAAAACTGATTCTTCTATCAATTGATTTTTGGACCTAGGTAAAATTTTGGATCTCTGAAGAACTTAGTGACCGTCTCGGCGTTGTCAGCTGAAAGATCTGTGTTCTCTAGAATATATCCCTTGGATGCCTTGGCAATCGCTTCAATCGAACCAATAGCCTGATTGAGCTGAAAATAGAAGAAAGAGGTGTTAACTGAAAAGGGTTTGCCTCCCAGAACTTCAACCATGACAACAAAACTCAACTTAACAGTCAGCAGTTTCTCAATGTGTATCTTTTACAAGGACAATTTGCAAGGAAAAAAATAACCTTATCAGGGAGCTTTTATGAATGAAAATGCCATTAACCGGAAAACCAACTAAGATGGGAGCAAGTTTAATCCTACAAAACTGTAAAGCAGCTCAAAGGATTGCTTAGAGACTTGTCACATCGAAGAAGAAAAGAAAAGGCTATACAAACTTCGACCACAACACTAAATTACTTCACTGCAGTCCCCGACTACACCACACGGTGCAGTATACCTGGGATTTAGCTAAAGCACTGTCTAGGATTTTAGTTTTATGCTATCTAAGATTGACAAGAAACAATCATATCCTTAAGAACTTCAGCAGACTGGTCCTTATCATCATGGTTTCTCCTATTTGTTCCTTCCAAATATAATAGATATATGAGCACCAGGAAAGTCTAAGAACAGCAAAGAGGAAAAGACATTAAATATATACCAGGGAGATTTTAAATGTGAAGTACATTAGACTTTTCTGGATCTTTGATTTTGTTAATGATCATTCCAAGGGAATGGCATATTGATAATTCACAGATCAAAAACACAAATATGAAATGGTACTGCCTAAAGACACGTAGATGGGCTTCTGATTTCTTCCATGCTACAATAATTTGTTGTTCGAAGCAACATTAATACTCTCATGTAAATGAGAATTTTGTAAACAATGTACTTGGGAACACTTCAAATAACAAAATACTATGAGGAGCAGGCTAGAACTAAACTTATGCCTGGCAGAAACTGTGAGGACCTGATAAGGAAGAAAACACAGATGCAGTAATACTATTAAAAAGAATTATAAGGAATCTTAAAGTAATTGGCTGGAAAGTATGAATTTACAGCATTTGCGTCATGGTTATCAATGCCCGGTATGGATGTCACCACTCTAAGAAAATTGCCCATCCCTTGCACCGATTGCTTCCTCTTCAGATGCAAGTAAAAAAATGTTGCAGCACCAAATAAAGTGAGCAAATCGTCTTGAACAGTAGGATCTTTAGCTAGTACTTGCAATCAAGAAAATAACTTACACAAACTAACCTCAGCTTTCAATTTTGACAGGGCATCCTGCCGTTTGCATGCTGCAGCTTATAAATTAAAATTTAATGAAACAGTACTTGCAAGTAAGCTTGAAATTCATCTTTAGCAAAATGAGAACTTACTCCCACGAGAATGAGCTATCTTAACAATCTTTTCAAATCCCATCTCCAAGTCTTGAACTGGCACAAATGTTGGCTTGCCAAGCTCCATTCCATATCTTAACAATATCCAAGCAAGTATAAAGTTCTTTATAATCAAAATCAGAATTCAATGGCATCAACATAAATATTAGCTTCACACTCACTTGAAGTAAGAGTGAACAAAGGAGTCATTTTGCTCCTTGATAGGGAGGGAGACAACAACATAAAGATTTGCAAACTGCCCCTTCAGCTTCTTAACTCTGCATTCAGACAACAGATCATGATAATGTTAAAACATTGCAAGAAGCTATAAGAAACAAGTTTCTAGCATACCTGCTGAAGATTGGCTCACAGTTTTGACAATCCCAGTTGGTCACAAAGATAAAAGCTACAGACAAACCCCCACAGTTAAAAATGCAGTCCTACATATGATGAATAAAGCGATGAGTTTACATATTTATTATGTGTGCCGGTGCATGTAAATCTTGAAAAAAAGGTTAAGAAAGGCAAGTATTACTGGCGCAATTGGAACAAAGTTAAGGCGGAAAGAATTTGCACTTAGGAAGGATGCGATGAAGTTGATGAAAGACGGGTGTTGTTCATCTCTCCATTTGGTGTTCATCATACAAACTCCAGCACTACTACCTGCATTTACTTCAATAAAAAAAAAACGATACAACAATACCATTTCAAAACTCATTAAGATATACCTTAAGAAAATGGTAATGCTACTCTATAATTGAATGAACGTGTGCAAATTAAGAGCTAATATATCCATGAAAATCAAGTGTGTGGAAGTAATTCTGAAAGATTTATGAAATTAATGAACAGTTCAATACGTGAATAACTCAACAATAATAATATGACTCAAGCAATCAAAAGTGATCGGTGTTGAGTTTTTCTAATGTTTTCTCAGCAACCAAGCAAGAGGTATGGCTCTCATTACTTGCCAGAGAAAATCTATGAAAGGTACCAGGATTTATGAAACTTGATCTCAAGAAACCTAAACAAAAAAGTTGAGAAGAAAAATGAGAAGATTCAAAACATTCAGTTTCCTCCACTTTCTCAGCAACCAAACAAATTAAGGGTGAACACTTTGATTTATTTACAGAAATTAGATGTTAAGAAATGTAAAATAAAAATCAAACAACGGAGAAAGAGCAATATAACATGAAAAGATCAAAGATTTGAGGGAGCCATTAAACAGAAAATCGAAGGATGAGTAAGCAGGGAATCGAAAAAGGAAACCTGAGTTTGATGGGATTTGAGGAGTTGGATATCTGTAACTGGAATTCAAATTCGACATTTTCAAACCCTCGCGCGCTCGAGAGTGAGAGAATTGTGTGGGATTGGAGAGAAGCGGGAAGGACCACAGCTTTTGTACTTGCAATATTATTTAAAAAGGAATAACCAGTTATCGACATCGATGCCTTTTTTTCTTTCAAAATATATAAATAAATAACTTTCCATTTTCTAAAGTTAAGCAATGGAGCTTTAAGTTATTTTACCAATCATTTATTTTAAACTTTCAGTTGTTTTTCTTTAAAGCAAAGAAGTAAAAGCTAGAAAAGTATCCCCGTGACAAGTTTGCAGGAAGAGATGGTAATAATTATGTTTTAAAAAATATATTTTTTGTTTGAAAATATATTAAAATAATATTATTTTATTTTAAAAAAATATATTTTTTATATCAACACATCAAAACAGTCTGAAAACATTAAAAAAATTAATTTTAAACAAAAATAATTTTAAAATTTATTCAATCCCTATTTAGAAGTTAAAATCTAATGCCAAATAGGATGCTCAGTGATTTAATAATTTTATTATAATCACGTTTCAAAATATAATGAAATTTAAAAAAATATAATATAATTTATATCCTTAATGTATACTGAATTTAAATTCTTAAATACTATCGAATTTTTATATAAATATTATTGAAGAGAATGAAAGGCCTCAATGGGAATTAGTATTTATTTATTTAGGAATTTCAGTATTATACGATTATTCTAAATTCTATTATTTAATAGTTTAATTAGGATTTTATTTTTATTATTTAATCAAGACTTGTTAGGTTTTTCTGTTATATCTGGTTTGATGCATCAAAATAACAAAGCAGACATCCACAAAGCTTTGTTCAATACGGAGTTGTTTTCCCTTGTACTGCTCTCTTTTGTTGTTTTTTTTGAAAAATAAAAAAGGTACATATTATTAATAAAGTTAACAAGAAAAAAACTTTTTTATTATTATTATTATTAACATGGGTGTCTTGACCAGTTTATGTGTACCTCGACTAATTTCACAGGCCCTGAAGTTCACGATTATGTAAGCCTCCAGTGGCTATCATATTAGCAACCACAGGGCTCGAACCTGAGATTACAGGGTGAGTAAACCCCTTAGTCCTAAATTCTTACCACTAGATCACCTACTAGATAGTTAAAAAACAACTTTTAACATTACACGTGTGAAATATTTACCATTTGGTTTTTTATATGTTTTTTTATATATTTCTTTGTATAATTATAAATAACTTGGGTTGGGTTAATTTGACCCATAAAAACCCATTGAATATAAACAATGGATTTTGAGCTTATTTTAGGTGTAACCATATTAGATGGATTAAAGTCTAATTTATCATCCATTATATTTATTTTTGGGTTCATCTTTTATATTTTAAAAGTAAAGATTAAACCAGCACAAATCATAAATAATTATCTTAGATATGAGTAGTAATTTATCTTTAATAATAAATACATATAAACTAGGTTATGTACTTTTATCATTAAAAATAACATGTATGATATGCATTTTTGTCATTAAAAACAAATAAAAATAATTTATTTTAGATATGATGTTCTAGAGTGATGATTGTTATACCATTTTTTTATTTATGACCTCTGAAAAAATATTTAAGGTTTTTAATTATTATAAAATTAAATGATAACTTTTTTAAAAAAATTTACCTTCCTAAACCTGATTCAATTCGCCATAATATCTGCATGATATAATGTCCAACTCCATTTGGACCATTGTTTAGGGTTAAATTTTATTTGATTGATTTTTTGATAATATGTATTTTTGTGTTGTGAATCCTATTTGTTTTTGCGTTTCAAAAGCGTTTTTAAAAAAATTTAAAAATTTTTAATTTTTTTCTTTTCTTTAAATTAATATTTTTTTTAGTTTTTTTAGATTATTTTGATGCGCTGATATCAAAAATAATTTTTAAAAAATAATAATAAAAATATTATTTTAATATATTTTCAAGTGAAAAACACTTTAAAAAGTAACCGCAACCACATTTACAGACCTGCTTGTTTATCTAATTTAATTAATGTGCGTTTTTGTTTTACTTTTACAGTTTTTGCATGATTATTTTTGTGTGCTTGCATTTTATGTATGGCCTTTATTATCTTTTTGCATTGGATATGAACTCATGAAACTTAGACTCTCGTAATTAATGATCAATGAAATTTCCTTGGACTATACTTTTTGTGCCTTATAGGCAGCCTTATAATATTTGTTTGCCCGAATGGGGCTAACCAACCCATATACGATGACTAAAACCTTCCTGTCTCTTTATATTATCGTAAAGGGTCACTTCCACTTATTTCCAAGAATATTTATGTTTATACAAGGGGTTATTTATTGAGTTCTTGCAAAAACATGAGAAGGGGAAAATGCAAATAATATTTTGAAAGCTTCATGGTGATGATGTTTTCCTATAAACATGTTAGAAACAATATTTAGTTCTTTAAATTCAATTGATATTTATTTTTTTGAGTGATTTTAAGATGCAATGAGGTTAAAAATGAGAGTTTTTAAAACATTTTTTTAAATGAAAACGAGTCAGAAAATAGATATTCGTGTCCAAATATTTGGATCCTAGTTTTTTTTTATCACATAGAATGACCAAAAATTAGTTAATTATGTGATATCTGTCTTGATAGGTGACATGTCTTATATTATAATGCCTTGTTTGTTTCAAGGAAAATGAATTCCTGGAATTTATTTTCCTTACTTTTCCATATTTGGCAACATTACGGAAAAGTAGTCAATGAAAACTTAATTCCAGTTAACAAAAAAACACCGTTTTATCAAAGGAAAGTATTTTCCTCATGATAAAGAAAGGAAAACACTTTCCTTTTTTTTCAATACACCTATTTTCACAAATCCGATCTCTCTCTCGTCAAGCATTTCCATAACACAGCTAAAATTCATCAAGCAAAGCCACAAAAACACAATTTTTCCATGACAGTTTTCTTCAAAAATCACTCACATTCAGAAGTTTTATTCTAACCCAACAAACCAATTCAAGGCACGCCAAAAATCCCCAAACTGTGTTAATCAATCTTCCCCAGCAAAAAGCAGCCCCTCCCTGTTACTCCATCCCCGGATCCAGCCACCATATCCCGGGTGGAAGCGTTGAAAATCAACCCTTGCTCTCTTTGTTTTTGAATAGTAGCCGGGGGGGAGAGGGAGGAGAACTGGGAAGGAGGAGCCCTGTTGCCCCTTGAATCTTTGTCCTGTTTCTTTTTCTTCAATATTTGCTTCTTTGTGCATAAATGGCGAGAGAAACAGAGAGGGAACACGGGGAAACCGACAGAGAACAGGGGCATGAGAGAAACCGAGAGGGAGAGGGAACAGGGGAAGGGGAATGAGAGAAACCGAGAGGGGAATCGACCGAGAGGGAGAGGGAACAGGGGGAATCGACCGAGAGGGAGAGGGAACAAGGAACAGGGAACATGGGAATGGGAGAGGGGAATCGACCGAGAGGGAGAGGGAACAGGGGGAATCGACCGAGAGGGAGAGGGAACAAGGAACAGGGAACAGGGGAATGGGAGAGGGGAATCGACCGAGAGGGAGAGGGAACAGGGAATGGGAGAGGGCAATCGACCGAGAGGGAGAGGGAACAGGGAACAGGGGAATGGGAGAGGGGAATCGACCGAGAGGGAGGGGGAATGGGAGAGGGGAATGGAATTATAACAGAAGGAAGCTTTGATACTTGTGAAGTAAGGGGAAGGAAGCTTTGAAGGATTACGGGTCTTTTCATGGCTGATTGCTGGACTTTGTAGGATGTTTAAATACATGTTACATTAATAAGGGGAATTATAACAGAACAATAAATATAAATTTATGTTTTAGTTTGCTTTGATTAATATATGATTAGTGTTTGATTATATTTTTTATATATGGATAAATTTGTGGGACTATACTAGTAATTATATGGATTTCATTGCGCAATGTTTATTGATCGTTGTGAATTTATGAATTGTATAATTTTGAAAACGGTTTTATCATCGAGAAATTTACTTTTATGGTCTTAAATAATATATTTTAAGACCTTGTTTGTTTAGGGAATCAGATATCATTGCCATAACTATATCATCGATATATATTAAAGGGATATTAAAGGGATATAAAATAAGCTATGTATGAATATATATTATAATAAAAAAATTCATCATTATACTTTTTAGATTTCATTCTTTTATTGTAAGTGATTAAATATTTATATTAAATATTTTATATATATTAGATAAACTTGAAAAAAAAATTAATTCATTAATAAATTATTTT
>Ga0307517_10009905_pt1 | contig 13422 bp, 2 predicted proteins | sample 23_EM_MG_FD_194515 | JGI IMG/M metagenome (GOLD analysis project Ga0307517, IMG submission 194515) | Populus trichocarpa ectomycorrhiza microbial communities from riparian zone in the Pacific Northwest, United States - 23_EM | ecosystem: Host-associated > Plants > Roots > Unclassified | place...
ATGCATTTTAATTATTTTATAGTTTTATCCAATTGAAGTGTATAGTGGAATACGACTTGACGATTGTATGTGTGGATGCTGTGGAATGCTTTGCATATGGGCAATTTGTGCGTGCATGGCAATTGCTGTTTGAGGTGACACGTAAAGATCAGCTGTGGTGGGCTAGCTAGTCGATGGGAATGGATGATTAAGATGTTTGATCACCCAACGGGTTGTTCAGCTGACAGGAGGAGATTTATTTAGACAGACTACTCGACAGGGGTAGAATTAGGATTTTAAGCACGGAGGTGTTAATAAAAAAAATAGCATGATGCGCAATTGTAAATAAAAATATATAAATAATGGTTATAGAATAATAGGTGATTTATATTTTAATGAACATAAAATTTTAGGATTAAAATGATAATTTTGTCAAACTTTGGGGATGTCATGCGCCTCGCAGCCTCATTGTAGTTCTCCTTGACTAATGGAGCTGGAGTGATCTAGCCATTAGTTTTGTGCATATATAGTTGGTAAACTTGACTTAAATATTGACTAGAAAAAAAGGGTTATTGCATCAAGGTCACTATTGCAACTTCAGTCAATCATTTTAATTAAAATGATATTACTTCATTTTTATAATTATTGGTGTTGATTTACTTGAATTTAATGAGGTCAATTGTTAAAAACTCAGTCGGGTTAGTTAAATTTTACTAGTTTAATGTTTTATCTAATTCAATTTAAAATTTAATTTGAATCAAACTTTGAAGCCCTGGATTTTTGAAATTAACCCACCAAACTATATTGGATTTACCAACTATAGTTTTGTGGATTACGGTAGTTTTTTAATCACCCAAAGATTGCTATTTAATTCTCAACATCCAGCTTTTCTATTCATCATTTATATGATCACAGGAACTTTTATTATTATAAATGATGAATAAAAAACATGATCAAAATTCCTCCAAAACCACTACACCATTGGAGAAAATGTATTTGATTGGTTGTAAGTGTGGTCGTTAGCACATCACAATGGTTAAGACTGTCACAGAATGGATCCCATCCAGCCACTAGTGATGTTGTTTCCCATGTACCTGGGTTGGGCTATTCTTATGGATAATCTTTGCTCATCACTTCAATCTTGTAGGACCGAGTAGTTGTTTTTTAATTCTTTGGGTATAATTTTAATTATTTTTAAGTAGAACTAGTGATCATATCCAGTGTTCCAAGAGCTAAAATGTAATTCACCACCAATTACAGAAGTAACATTACCAGAGATTGTAACCGTAGCTGCACTTAGGGAATTATTACAAAAGAGGAATGAAATGAATTAGGAGTTGCGAAGGCAATTAAAGATGGCAATTAGAAACACGATGAAGCAAATGGCAGATAAAAAAAAAAGACAGAAAAAACATTCATTATTGGAGAATGAGTGTATTTAAGGCTACAACCTTGTAGAAAAACAACAGTAGCTTTAAGAAGAATTATGAAGTTGAATCCACATTACTTTGGTAGCTGTACGTAGTGACCAGCAACAACCAATATACACCCAATATTCCATGGTTCCTTTCTTAAAAAGAAAATTGAGAATAATGCAGTAGTATCTTCAACAGTTCCAGTAATTAATGACTCAGGCAAGATGAAGATAAATCTTGTGGCGATCTTGGAATAAAGGATTATAAAGAAAAGGCATTGTTATTTCTAGATTTTGACATACATTTTTGTTGGTCAGCGTCCATTTTAGGTCAAGTTGATACGATAAGCCCATATGTTCTTCAGCTAAACAGTCTTGAGACACTGTTGTTTACTTGTTTTGATCGGGCCTTCGGCTATATTTCTTATCAAATGAGTTGAAAAAAAGAAAGACCAACTCGTACATAAAAGTTTGCCCTAGATTGATCGGCTGCATGATTTCGAACAAACCCCATCACTACCGGAAAAGGAGTTGCTGGACAAAATTGTTGAAGCCATTACATGATACTAAGACAGCAATACAAAGAGACCGACCAAATTAAAGTGATCATGAGTTCCGCAACTCTATCAAACGATCTCGTGGTTCATTGGTATTTTTGAAAAGCAAGGCAGAGGACTCGCTTTAGAGGATGGAAATATAACAGATGTTTTTTTTAGGTTTATTTTATTTGAAAATATATTAAAATAAAATTATTTTATTTTAAAAAAATTATTATTGATATTAATATATTAAAATGATTCAAAAATATATAAAAAAATTAATTTATAAAAACAAGATTTTAGCCGTGCTTTAACCAATGTATCAATAATCTCAATAAAATAAAATAAAAACTATAAGGCAATCGCTAATGGGAAATTTCTCGCTTGTACATAAAAATGTTGAGGCATCGCCTCATATAGGGAGGCAGCTCTTTTGCTACCGATTGTGAATGGCTCATCTTTCTCATTTTTAGCTTTGTTTGTGACTTGTTGTTGCCCATCTTAAATTGACTGACACAAATTCATTCGAAACCCACAGCAAACCGTACTCAAGTGATCCAAGAGCTGTTTTAGTTCGATCATGGAAGTTTCACAGATTGGGACTTTGATCATATGACCTCTATCGTCCCCATGCCATGTTCCAAGGCCAAGGCACATAGCTTCACCATGTCACAGTGATGACCATAACATAATCCATCAGGTTTCTGGCTTAAGAAGTAAGCCAAGGTTTCCTTTCACTTTTTTTTTTTTAATTAATGTAGTTATCTGAGCAGCTTGCGCATATTTCGATTAATTCCACGGGCTTTGAAGTTAACGATTATGTAAGCCTCTAGTGGCCCTGAGGTTTGTGGGACTCGAACTGGTAATCTTTAAAAAGCAAATTTAAAATCTAACCAGTTAAACTACACCCTTATAGTTCTTTCACCTTTCTTTTGATTAACAATCATGCATGAAAAAGCTCATCGGAACAAAGGAGAGACAGCTATCAACTGCTGCATTTTCCTTTGTGTGTTGTTTAGTTCTTCCCTAATTGGTAGGAAAATTAACTCAACATTAGAATCTAACCTCTAATGACAATTCAAAAGGTTAATAGACTTTAGTATCCTTTCTCTATGAAACAGCATATCTTCACAAGTAAAGAAACAAAATACCTTCAATAGTTTTGGTTCTTAATGAAAGAATCTCGATTCAACTCAGCTTAGATATTTGGCAAAATCAAATTCATGAACTCAGGGCCATTTTCAATATCTTAATAATAATTAGAGGAGTCATGCTTAAGAAGTAAATAAGACTGCATAAATCGTGTTTGCTTCATTTTGATTAGTTTCTAGTAGTAAAGGAAAATTAAATAAAACCCATCTTGTAGGCCATTACGGAGCATAATAAATAATATCTTAATACCAAAAGCAGCATGAAGTGCGTGGTCATGATCATGACAGGCTAATTGGACCGGCAACCAGTCCTTGACGCTGAGGACTCAATGGTGACGACGACCATAAATCGAGAGAATCAATGTGAACTCAATGCCCCTTTCATGCTAGTCATAGTTGACATGTTCAAACATAAAGTTCAAATTCTCCCTGTAAGGAAATTTTCATCAGTTTGAAACGTGAGAGTGGAAAATCAAGGCATGAAGCAGAGGTTTTGTAACTCCCAAATTCAGACGGGGCTGCCTTCTACAAGAAATTTAGAGGCATGCCTCCTGCAAGAACTTGAACAACAATGTAAGCTACCGAGAGACATAAGAAGACACGTACGACTGATGGTTTCATTTCTGTCTGAAAATTCGATGGCAAAAGGAGGAAATAAATAATGTCCATATTGATAGTAATATTACACTTTCAGAATCTTGTCTCTCCCTGTGATGCAACTAATTACTAATTACATAAAAGAATCACAATGGCCAGCATTATTGACTTGCAAAAAATCTTCACAGAGTGATGCAGATCAGGGAAAAAAGTATGATAGTGATGTGCATCATAGGAAATGCAAGCAGGTCATCGAGACAAGCGACTTAATAGGACGGATAGTAGTACCCTCCCTGATGCCCCATGCCATTGACTGTGACATCCCATAAGGCATCGTCATTGGATGAGGATTAGAGCCATAGAAACCAGAGGCACCATTAATCTTGGCCAAACTCACTTGACCGTGCATCCCATCCCTTCCGTAATGTTGCCAGAGCTTCTGTTCACTTGCTAGCAAATGGTGCTTCATCTCCATGTCTGCTATCTGCACATAGGAAGGAGGTGGAACTGCAAGGGAAGCAGCAAATGGATCCTGGTTTCCGACTGGCTGTATTGTCTCATCAGGAGCAGGCAATGCCAAAACTGGTGTTGCACTCTTGCCCACAGAAGGCAATGCCACACTACTTGCACTACCGCCAGTCAGTTGCCATGTGCTTACATGTTGCCTTACTAGCCCCTGATCATACATTCCATTCAACAGCAAAGGATCAAAACCACCTCCTAAAGTAGCTTTCTGTTTCGATAGATTGCTAGCAGATTCCACTAATGCCATTTCCCAATCTGCTTGACCACTCTGAGCAGATGGGGTCTGCCATGCTGAAGTTACCTCAGGCTCTCCAATATCTGATGAGAATGCTACCCACGCACCATTTGTATTTGTAGTTGGGGGTCCAGAGAACAAAGCCAAATCCAATTTGTTGCCCTGCTCATCTGCCGAAATGCCATCATCCTTTAGATTTATGAAATCTTCTGTCACCTGTTGAGGCTGTGGCTTAGGCTGCAGCTCAGGAGGGGGTGGAGGGGTATAACTCTCTGGTGGAGGAAGAGCCTTGACCTCATTCATTTCGGGTTCTTGTTCTCGCTTAGCCGGAACGTTCTCCCCCATACTTCTCTCAGGATTCTTAGTTCGCCTATTCGTCATTTCTTGCAAGAACACCCCAAGGGTCCCCAAAAGATTTTCAGTAATCTTCTTCACTTCAGGGTACTCGGATGATCTTCCAATTCCCATATCCTTGCACCAACCATAAAACATCACCAGCTCATCAATTATCTTGGCTGCACCAGCATAAATATCAAAACCTTTAAGACAATATGCATACTCCATCTCAGTAAATCTATCCAACAATACCCCCAATGCCTCACAAATCTCAGTGTATAGCCCAAAACTCTCCTTCGCCATCTGGTAAAGGGCTACAAGCACCAATCTATCATTCTTGGCCATTCCTGTTGGTCTACAAGCCAAAACTCTATCAAGGATCCTCAACTGCTGGCCCAGTATGCCTAAGAGCCTCTCCGGCTTCATTTCCCTAATTGGCGTTACCTCCTTCTTCTGTTCTCGCTTAACCATATCACCATTCAAATCTCCATAAGACCTCGATCTCCTAGGCATCCCATGCTCATAATCATTCCTATTATCTCTACGTCCAAACTCATCATCACCCTCATCAAATTTTCTCTCGTCCTCTCTCACTTTCCTCTCAAAAACAGCATACTCAACCTTCTCATCAAGATACATTGCGTAAAACCTCACAAACCCCGTATGATCCCATGAGTTCGGATGCGCCTCGTCTCTAAAACCCGACATACTCAAAACACGCATCCCTCTCCTCGTGGCGTACAATATCTCCTCCTCAAATAAAGGGTGTCCATCAATCAAAACCCTATGAACAAGCATCAAAGCCTTTAAAGCTACAATCCAATCACGGGTTTTACGTATCCTTTTCGATATAGTAGCCACACAAGCATTCACATAACCCCTTGAACTCGAAATAAGACTTATAATCTCCCTGTAATACTTCTCATCAGCAGGATCCTCATCATGACTAGTAGCTTTAATAACCAAAACCTCAAGTTCTGGTGATGCATTCGCTGCCACTTTCGCTATACTTATACTTGTTTGATCTTTTACAGCCCCAATTGCTTTACGTAGTGCCATTTTCTCTTTTAGCAACAACTAACTCAGTACCTTTATCATAAAAAAAGAAAAAATAATCGAAGTCTTAAATCTTTTTAGCTAGTGTTCATATCAAACAACCCTAAACTACATCTTTATCAATAAAACTACAACTGGAGTGTTTATCATATAACCTTTCTTGATCAGTCAAAATCAGATAAAAAAAAAGGAAAAGACAGTACCTTTGAAGTGATTGCTCTGGAGGTGGAAATGAGAGATCTGTGGTGATGATGGCTACTGTGTATATCCAAGAAGAGATTGACACTGTGGTGAAAGAAAGATTCCTCTCTTTTTTCTCTCTTTGAGAGCTGTTTCTTTCTTTCTTTCTTTCTTTATTTTTTCTCTATTCGTGCGTGCTTGTGTTATTTATTAGAGGCAACAAAGGCGGGCTTTGACAAAAACGCTGCGTTTGATGAATTTGATTTTTCGTTTTTGAAAAAGCAATTTCTTGTAACGCTGGGTTTTTTTTTATTATTAATTATCTTGCACTTAACGGATTAAGAGGGTGGAGGAGATTTCTTTTTCGTTTTAATTAAGTTATGAGTTTGAAATCTTTTTCAAAAAGTATATGCCACCCTCTCCCTCTGATAGAATTTGCCTTATATGGGATGAATGGATCTTGCTTGTACGTCATTTATCAAAGGATGTGAGATGTGTGATTTGATTTGAGGATATATATATATATATATGATCCATTGATATAAGGCATGTGTTATGGTTTTTTTTCTGAAATGTTAATTTGTGTTTGATAATGCTAGATTTATTTAATTCTTTTATTAAATAATAAGATAATATATGATTAATGATTAATGATGCATTTTATAATAATTATATTTAATTACATCATTAAACGTGATAAAATTCACATTCTATGATTTGAAAACTTTTTTTTCTATAAAAAATATCACATTGGTAAAAAAATTAAGTACCCCAAGGATTATCTGTTTGTTTTTCAAATATATTTTACTGTTGTGTTTTATTGAGTAATCATGGTTAGTTAGGAGATGATTACCATTGTAGGTATAAAATGCTACAATAATATTTACGCATGAGAATTCACAATGATGGATTTATTCACAATAGAATGATAATTAGCATAACAATAAAGTCGATATATATATATATATATAATTAGCTACTATATCAACATTCTTTATTTTTTAATACGAGAAATTTATTAAATTAATTGTTATAGTCATTAAATACATGGCTTAACAAAGAAAAGTACATAAAAGTTTAAAAAGGGCATGAACTATCCAACAAAACTAAATTCACAATTGAATCAAGTAAAAAGATCCTGATAAAAAGAAGAAGCTTTAACCAAGCAACTAAGTCATTTTCTCTAAAAACTCCTTGCTTGGACAAATGATTCGCAACATGATTCTTTTTTTTATAGACATGATTAAAGCACGCAGAATGAAACCTATTACATGCATTAAAAATATTATTGAATTATGTTTGAAGGTGTTAAAGTTACATAATATTTTTTTTCTTTAATTCAAGATATTGCATTGTAAAAATCTGACTCCACAACCCATTGATTTATAAGAACATAGCAAACATCAATACTCAAAAGCATATCTTTTTTAATTCTCATTACCTTAGCTTCATTAGAATCCATATTACTTGTGGAACAAAACCAATACAAAGAAATCTCCCTTCATGATCTTTGAGAAAACCACCAATTCCTAAAAGTCTTGGTTTGTCATTTGATGACGCATCAACATTCCACTTCAGCATACCTATAGCCAAATGTATCCAAGATGAATCATTTCTTTTATTTGTTCTAATAGTACATATAAAAAGACCATCTAAAGAACAAAATAAGTTTGACCCACTATAGTAGAAATTCACATCATTGTATTTCGCTCATCTAGCAACTCGATGAAAAAGAGAATAATACAAATCATCCAAGCGTGTTTTTTTCTCATTAAAAATCAAGTTATTGTGAACATTTCAAACAGACCAAACTATACCAAAAAAGAACAAATATTTTTAAATGTAAAAATTAATATATTAATATGTTAAAAAGTAATATAATCAAACCTTCAAATGAATCCTACCAAAATATCATAGTATCTTGTATCAACATCACTATTAATTAATGTCACAATCATTATAGATCTATAAGGTAGTGTTTGGTTACTATCTTAGAACAGAATAGACGAAGACAGTGGAGACAAAAATATGTTTGGTTAAAGAGACAAAGACAAAGATGTAAAAATAAATTTGTCTCTAGGATAATTTTAGAATGAATTTCTGTACTTCCAAAACAGGAGGTATTGAGGGGAAAAGTCTTCAAAGACAATATTTATTATTTTTATTCCTAAAACATCATTGTAAAAAACTTTCAATTCCAAAATTATCCAACAAGACATGTAAAAATAAAAATAACTACTATTATTGTTTTAAAACTTAACTCGGGGGTCAATCCAGAGCAAAGCCCAGATCACTGATCGAAGCCCGGGTAATGGGTCAGGTTAACCCGGGTTAGTGTAAAAATAAAAACAATTATTATAATAGTTTTAAAACCTGATTTGAAATTTGATCTAGGGCAAAGCCTATTATAGTTTTAATACTTGATTCAGGGGTCAACCCTGGACAAAGTCTTGGTCACAGAACTGGTGGGTCAACTTGGGTTGACTTGGGTCAATATAAGGATAAAAGTTATTACTATCTTAGTTTTAAAACCCGACTCGGGGGGTCAATCAGGGCAAGGCCCTGGTCACAGGTTGGGAGGGTCAACACGGGTTCACCTGAGTAATATATAGATAAAAATAGTTTTATTACAGTTTTAAAACCTGACTTGGGAGTCAACCCAATACAAGGTTCAGGTTTTGGGTCAGGAAGGTCAAATCGGCTAACCTAAAATTTTTAATTCTTTTTTAAATCAATGGGTTTTTTACCAATATTTTATCTTGAGTTCACCTGGATTTTTGACTGGGTTAGGTTAAGTCAATCCTTCCTTTATTTTTTCTTAAACTCGGACCAATTCAGGCCCCAAATCAACCTATCAAGTCAGTCCTGGTTTTATAACTAGGTTTATTTTAATATTATTAATTTCAACACTCGATATAAACTAAAGTAAAAAAAATATTGAATTATATTTTTTAAATATGTAAGTTTGATAACAATACATATTAAGACTTTTTCATATTTTATTTTATTTTATTCATTCTTGGCAAACACCTCTCATTTAATGGCATCATATCCTAGGATCTAACCGTTAATTTCCCGCCAACCTACATTTCTTTATGTTTTATTGTTCTCCCTCTAGCCCAACCTAATTTCAATCATTGATCTAATTCACTCCAAAAAAAATGTTCACTCTCTAAGTTCACTCAGTAAACACCAACAATCCTTCATCTCTCAAAGAAACTACATTCATCTCTGCCACTAAATTCAATAAAAAGGGAGGCATTTTATTACAATTTATAAGAAAAGTAAAGGTTGTTATTATAAGTTGGATTCAACAAGATTAGCAGGAACTATTCATAAATAATTCATATATTAAATATGGCAGTTAACAATTAAAAAAGTAGTTAGAATAGTCAAGAAGTAGTTAAGATGTAAGAATAAATAGTTTGTGTATATAAGCATTGTAAGAATTTTCATGAGGGGCAAGTAATAACATAACATAAATACATTCATTTCTTCTTCTTTATTCTTTTCTTTCTCTTTTGATTTATTCTTTTATTTCTCTTGTTAGGCTTTAAGCCTAACATATTTGAAATCTACATTGAAATGCATCGCATAAGTTCTCACTCTCAAACCCTAACTTTCAATCCACTTTTCTCTTCATCCTCACCATCCCCAGCTACTTCAAAGACTTCATCAGATTATACGGTTACCACATTGACTATGTCCATGAACTCCTCTTCATCAAGTACTATCAAAAACCCTAATTTATCATCTTTGTTGTTGAAAGCGTTAATTTTTTACTATTAAGAGTAGAAAACTGAATTATTATTATCAAAAGCCTTAATTAGGTTATACTATGCAACTTTTATTCAGGAATCATGGAATGGAAGATAGGAACAGTGTGTTAATAAAACTTAATATCAAGTAACGGCTGATAGATTTTATAATAGTTTCAATGAGAAGCGATTCTCATCTTCTGAGGTTAGTTAGCTTCAGATTATGCTTTTTTGTGTGCTAAGTAAATTATTGAATATAACCATGGTTGTTTTATAGTGGTGATTTTTATAGGCAGAGATTTTCCTTATTCCATGGAATACATGGGATTTACAAAGATAACTAGCACTCTCCCAAAAGAATTCACTGAGTTACCTACTTGTCCAATTTTTATTTTTTTTTGCCAGTAGTAGATTTGTTTTTTGTTTCCTTTACCCTTTCTATTTTTTTTAGATGGGGTGAGAAAGTGCTGCTATATAAGATATGTTATATGTTTGCCTTTGATTTATGAACTTCTAATTTGACATGGATTTTTTTTTCTAATAATGCAATGATATTCAGCAAATAATAAGACAACAAAAAAGAGAGACAGTAAACATAAAAGATTTGGCAAAACAAAGTTTTCAATTCAACTTTAGAATCTGCTAACACAATACATCAACAAAGCATATGTTTACCAGACAAGTGATAATGGAAAGTTAGGCCACTTTGTCATGAGCATCTTCATGCAAAGTGGATAGCACTTTCAGATTCCATACAAGAGAACATAGGGCAGCAATAAGGAGTCAAAAAAACACATGCAAACTAAGTGACAGATTCTAGCACTAATAAATAACTTTAGGTAGTTTTGATTTAATTTTTGTTTTTTTATTTTATTCAAGCTTTTGTATTTTATTTGGTCATGTTTAGACCATTATCTCTTTAATTTTAAGAAGTATAAATACCCTTTTGAAAAGGAATGTTAAAGGAATTCTAGACTTTTGATGAATAAAATGAAGTTATGTGTTTGAGAGGATTCTCACACTTTAGTTCTTGAATGAACTAAAAATCAACTTATCAAAAATTAATTATCTACATAACATTTTTTTTTACTTCTCGTTCGTGATTTTTTTATAATCGTTAGGTGGGGGTTTTATTTCCAATAGTGTTGGTGCTTTAATTCAATGTAGTTGTTGTGTCACATTTTATATCGTTAAATCTGATTCTTAGCCTTTCCAGGTTTATGTCAATATTTTCATTGTGGGTTACATGATTGCGTGATCATAAGATTCGCATCAGAGCTTCTTGAGGATCTCACTCTCTATTGGAAGGTGGTTAGTGGTCTTATCTAACTCACCATAATCAGGCCTGATATCTCTTATATTTTTCACATTATCAACAAGTTCATGCAAACCCCCTGACATCTCCACTTCGCTATTGTTTGTTGCATCATTCAAAACATCCTAGACACATTTAGTCATGGTTTATTCTTCCCTAGTGGCTCTTCCCTCCAGTTACAAGCCTACTGTGATGTTGATTGGGCTGGTTGCCCGTGAACTAGAAAATTCACTATCGAATGGTGTTTATTTCTTGGTGATGCTTTTATCTCTTGGGAATGCAAGAAGCATGATTATATCTCCGAGTCCTCCACTGAGATAAAGTATCGTGCCATGTTTGTTTCCTACTCTAAAATCATCTGGTTGTGTGGTCTCTTCACAGAGCTTGGTTTGTCTCAAGTTCACCCTACTCCACTACATATCGATAACACTAACACCATCCAAATTTGATATCAAACTCGTCTACCACAAGCATATATAGCATATATGGATTGATTGTCACTCTATTCGGGAGGCCTTTGACCGCAAATTTATTACCCTTCCATATATCTCCATTAATCTACAAATCATAGATATCTTTACCAAAGCCATGACATGTCAACAACATCATTTTCTTGTTAGCAAATTGATTCTTGTAGATTTACCAGCATCAATTTAAGAGGTGCGTCAAAGGAAAATTAGTTGGCCATTTAAAGCCCAACAGATTTTATACCTTGTATAGCTTTTACAACTAGTTTCTTTGTTTGTAAATCTTTCCTTTATTAGAAATACTAGTTGTAGGTTAATTGTATATGATAGTTTCAATATTCTAAAGGCTAGAAATCAGTATGTACAGATTTTATACTCTTGTACTTTTTTTATATAATGAAAACTCTCCATTGAGAGAAAGCATTTTTTTTCCTTAAAAGCTCTAAGTTTAATAGATATGTATGGTTAAATAGCATTACTCTTCTATATATACATATTCGATAACTACTTATATTTTTTTTATATTTTGACTAGTTTATGGAACGACTATTTTTTAGTTATTGAAGCAAAAGGTTTCCGTTTCTATTTTATTCAACAAGGTAAAAATTCGTTTTCACTAGATTTCACACAAAGCTATACATAGGTGCTTAAATCAATAATCATTCCCAGAGAATTATTAACCGTTCTAGAAAAGAAAACATAAATAGCTAAGAAAATGGATGTCCTAATATTACAGACAAATTCCCTTCTTGGTCATTTGATTTTCCTTAAAAAACTTCACCACTATTTTTAGAGTTTTTAAGAAGTGTGTCTTAAACATGTGCTACTTATATAGGTGAAGACAAACATCATTACAAGCTATAACACAGTTTATCCTATATGGGTTTGAAGTAAAAGTTTGGGCCACTATTCAATTTTACTTGCACTTGTGTGAACTTAGGCTCGGTTTATATGGACTCAATAATTATCTTTTATTTTGACTTTTAGACAAGTACTAGACTTGTTACCCAAGCTACGCCGTGAGCCTATTAAATTTTTTTAACGTACAACTTGGATGTTTATGCAACGGTAGTATTTGTAAAGAAGTAAGAAAAACTTAATACTTGAGTCATTAATTTGGCTGGATCCGAATAAGATGAAGTAATGTAATAGTCTGATTTAAACCATAGACAACGATAACAGAGGAACCAAACAAAAAATAATGGTAATAAATAACTAAAACAAATAAGCAGTCAATATCATACCTGAAAAAAGAAAAGATCATTTGAGACTCACTGTCATTTCATTGTGGACTATGCCCACAGCCAGAGTACCTTGCTAAGAGTGCATGATAACATTAAAAGAAGCCATATAGGTCACTAGAGCAACGCCACGGAAAAGAAAACCAAGAAAAAGGATGATCATCCGTCTATATTCAACAAATCAATTCTATTTAACTTGAGAATAAAATTTATCTATAAAAATAAAATTTTAGAACACCAACATTAAAAGGCCCCCATCACCAGTTAGTTTTTTTTTCTTTTCATTCTAAGGATAGATAGGTTATTTTACTGTGCATTTTTTATGAAAATAAAAAATAACTCCAAGTAGAAACTAAAAAATTATTACTTTAAAGGGTGCTGATGTAAATTTATAATACAATTAAAACACAAAAATACCCATCTTGTCCCTACTCAATTTTAGAACACCAAGATTATCCTAATCTAAAGACTATTTTACTCCTAAACAATTTTCAAGAGGTTTTTTTTTTTCAAATGCCAAGAAAAAAAAAACAATATTCCCATCTACGTTGAACTGTATTTAGGTGAGCACTTTTAGTTTTTTTTTTTTTTTTTAATTGTTACGGACTGCTAACGTTACAGTTGGGCCA
>Ga0307517_10009906_pt1 | contig 13422 bp, 8 predicted proteins | sample 23_EM_MG_FD_194515 | JGI IMG/M metagenome (GOLD analysis project Ga0307517, IMG submission 194515) | Populus trichocarpa ectomycorrhiza microbial communities from riparian zone in the Pacific Northwest, United States - 23_EM | ecosystem: Host-associated > Plants > Roots > Unclassified | place...
CTATAAAAATGTCTGTGATACGTACAATTCCAGGAGTGTTTTGATTTCTTGTCATTGATGGTGATTGGGGACATCGATAAACTAGTTTTAGAAGAATTATCGATGGCTTTTTTTATTTATTTCTTATGAAAAATATCATTGGTAATGTCCTAAAAAATCCAAATAGCTTGAAAACAAGGTTTAGTTATTGGATAATCGATTAATCTCTTGATTCAAGCAATCCCATTCATTCTCCCTTGCCAAAATTGCTAATGGTTAGTGTTTGATACATGTAAAAAGTCCTCTTTTGCGAGCTTAGGGACTCTTTGATGCTTAAGTAAGTATTTTTTTCAGAGAAAATGTCATGATATTTTAAAGAGATACTCTAAAAAAAAATATGCTATGGAGAAGGGAGATTCAAAACCTCTTTTATAAGAATTTCAATGTGTCTTTATAACCCAACCTCTCCTCTCACTTGTAAAAAAGAAAAAAACTCTTTGACTTGTCTAGAGGGAAAATATCTCTTACTTGATCAGAGGGAAAATATCTTTATACGATTGTGCTCAACGCTTGACTGATGTCAGGTGAGTTGGGTTTGACAAATTGCCAGACCCATATATGTCTAGGCTCAGTGCTTGACTAAGCCTGGGTGAGTCGGGTCTGGCAGATCATCAGACCCATTTATTCTTGGGCTCAGCGTTTGGCTGAGCCCAAGTGGACTAGGTTTGGCAAATCACCAGATCCATACATGATTGGGCTCAACGCTTGGCTAAGCCTTAAAGAGCTAGGTCTAGTAGATCACCAGACCCATATATATGTGGGCCTAATGCTTTGCTGAGTATAAGGATGTTAGGTTATTACCCAATTTCCGGTTCCTCTAAATGAGAATCCAAAATAAAAATAAAAATAAAATATGTTAATCCATCAATAGTTTAATGGCGATTGTTGATCCAAATTTTTGGAGATGACATTTAAGTTAGTTCTCCATAAATCAATTTTTAAAGTAATATTTTAAAAGGACAATTTATTAAATTCAAAGGAGAGAGATTATAGACGGTAAGTATATCTCTGTCTTGGGATGTTAAAGGAAGTTAGAGAGCAACTTTTTTTGTACGTGCAATGCTTGGACTACGAATACAGAGGGAGAACAAGGGTGTGAGAGCTAAGAATTGCACTAGTAGTTTTCAGTTTTTAAAGAGTCAAGGATAAGGCTTTATATTAAGTGATTGGAGGATGGATCAATGGAAGGACTAAGATTATCCAAACTTGTACAAAACTAGTATAGGAAATGTGAAAAACACTTTTCATCTCAAAGGAAGTGGTTAAAAGCAAGAAAGTTCGATATAAATACACTCAAAGATTCATTGACAATGAGTCGAATATAATATAATCTTTTAGTGGTAACTATTATTATAGGATGAAGATATAAAGAGTAGGTAGAGAAAAAATATATTTTGACCATTAAAAAATTAAAAATATATTTTTTTTTCATTTTCAAAATACATTTATAAAAATGTATATTTTCTTCCCCAAAACTATTTTTTTAATTAGTAACTTTCATGTATTTTTATCTTGTTTATACCTATATCTCTTAATTGTAATTATTAACACAACTTAAGCATCATAGAATATTTCCTTACAAGGCATGTCATGAGCGCATCTAGGGATCTTAAGTTTGCTAAAAACAAAATACATTTCATCCCTTACACAAAAATATATGTGTGATTGCATCCTTGAAACTGAATATTGAATGTTTATAAAGTGAGGGTTAATCCTCCATTCTGTAACAAAACCCATTAGATCTCTCTTAATTAAGACAATAAAAGGTTTTTAAAGTAAAGGCTTATAATCATCAAAGATATGATTATAGTTGATTGCAATCAATTTTCAAGTTATGAGAAAATTACGACTTTGTTTTTGTATTTTTAAATAATAAAATTTTAGTCTCCTTAGTTAAAAATATTTCATTTTCAATCCTTATATTTTTCATATTTGCTTATAACTTAGTCATTTTTTTAATTTTCAATACTAAGGTCTAATTTATGCTTTTCCACATCAAATTGAAATGGTAACAATCTGTTAGCGAGTTAATAGTAAAAAATTGTCAAAAAACTAACTTATAATTCTGCAAACTAGAGAGACTAAAGAATCAGTTTCTTAAGAAAACATGAACAAATTTGACATTTACTATTTAGTCATTAAAGTAGTGTTTTTGGTTATTGTTATGAGACAAAAAAAAACAGAGGAAACAAGACAAGAAAAAAAAAACAGAGATAGAATTGTGTTTGATAGTGGTGTATAAGACAAAGTGATTATCTCTCTACCTTATTTGGTTTTCATGGACAAGACATTATAAAATACGAAAAACTCTATTTTACTCTTAATATGTATTATTGTCATATTTGCATATTAAAAAAAATAGATATTATTTTTCTTACATTAGTTTATATTGAGTGATGAAATTAATAATACTATAAAAATTGTGGTTATAAAACCAGAACTGACTTGATTGGTTGATTTGGAAATGGGTCGGCCTAGGGCTTAGACTGGTTAAAGTTTAAGAAAAAATAGAGAAAGGATTAACTCAACCTGACCTAGTAAAAAACCTGGGTTGATCTAATATAAAACACAGGCCAAAAACCGTTGATTGTTTTTTGAAAATTTCTTTTGGTTAAAACAAGATTACTTAGATTTTTTTTTTGTCAACCAAGTTGGCCCTCTTGACCTATAAAGTGAACCTTGCCACCGATTTACTCCAAAATCTAGTTTTAAAACTATAATAATAACCAATTTTATATGTACATTGACTCAGGTTAACCCGAATTGATCATCTTGTTCCATGACTCGAGCCTTATCCCAGTCAACCCCTGAGTCGGGTTTTAAAAATATGACAATAACAACGTTTATCCTTATTTGACTTGAGTCAACTCGAGTTCCTCTAATCCGTAATCTTGGCCTTTCATCGGGTTGACCCTCGAATTAAGTTTTAAAATCATGATAACAATTATTTGTATTCTTATATTAATATGGGTTGACCCTCCCGACATATAACCCGAGCCTTTTTCCTGATCAACCATTGAATCAGGTTTTAAAAATATAATAATAACCATTTTGATTCCTATGTTGACTCGAGTCAACTCGAGTCAGCCTGACCCGTGACCCGAGTTTTGTCTTGGCTCAATCACTGTGTTGGTTTTTAAAACTTTGGTAATAAATATTTTTATTTTTAAATGTCTTAATTGAATAATTTTGAAATTAAGAGTTTTTACAAGGAAATTTTAGAAATTAAAAATAATAAATATTATCTCTAGAGATATGTTCTTTTTGTGTCTTTTATTTTAAAAGTATAAATATTTTTTTGAAAACTATTCCAAAAATAAATTATTTTTATTTTTATTTTTTCAATTAAATATATTTTTATCTTATTCTCTTGATAATAATAGAATCCAAAGTAACACATCTAATTTATAGTACGTACGGATTCAGTAATTGGGCATGCTCACCAGTCACTAGCAGTCACCAACAATGGGCCTTACAGCTTTGTCCATTACCTAATGGGCCTCTAACCAATCTCCCTTAGTAAATTGCCATGGTTATCAGGTGTACTCTAGTCTACCCAGTCCTTCCACAATTCCATTCCTTACTGGACAGAATCCGAACTGTCAAAAAGAATTAATAAAATCAGAACACCAAACCAATCAACCATCGACACATACTCTTATAGAATTGACCACAGAGTTTCAGAGAAAGTCGTCGGGAGCAGAATATAATAAAGTGAACATAAATAAATAAATATTACAAACACTTAGACAGTCGCAGCGAAGGTGAGGAAAAGAAACCCTGATTTCTTGTCTTTTCCTACTCGAAGAAAAAGAAGAGAGCGAGAGGGAGAAGAGAAAATGTCCGGGGTGACAGGTCAGCCGCAAGAGGAAGATAAGAAGCCCAACGATCAGTCTGCTCACATCAACCTAAAAGTGAAAGGCCAGGTATCTTTTTGTGTTTGGTTGATGTTGTGATTTTTCTTTGTTATGGGGGTTTGTTTCCTTTTCATCTTCACATATTTCTGGTTTTAGTTTTTCTCGCGCAATGTTTTTATCGATCTGTTAGGTTTTAGCTTTGCGCTTAGGTTGTTTGACAGTGTTTTGTTTGGGGTTTCTGTTATTTATTTATTGTTTTGGAATTTGTTTTGCGGCTTTTTGCTACTGTAAAACTCATATGGGTTTATTGGTTTGTGAATGTGTCTATTGTGTCCATGAAAATAAAGGGATTGTGGGTTTTCAGTACTTGTGTAGTGTTTGGAGAATGATAGTGATCTTCACAATCTCTTTGAGGTATAAATTGTTTCAGTTTTTATTAAGTGATCTGCTTCTTTGCAATATTTTGAGTTCTTGATTAAAAATGGGTTATGTTTAGGGAAAACTCCCATGAAACTGCACGTCGTCGTGCCACTGTTATTTTGGCTTCTTTAGGACAGTTTGGCAGGGGTTAAAACGGTTTGGATAAGAATAAGAATGCAATTAGTCTTATGTGAACAGAAATTGTGTTGGAGAAAATCCATGCGAGTGTCAGACGAGTGGAAGAATTTGAGAAAGTTATGCTTTTAGTAGTTGCTCATCTTGTGTATCTTGGTCATTGCCCCTGTGAATCGTGGTTGTTTTCGTAGATTGGGGAACTTTGTTGCTGAACCCTTCAAAATGCTGAATTACAAGTTTCAAGTTGCGTCTTTAATTGAATTTTCATCCTGGGGTCGTTCATACTTGTCTTTTTTTTTATGATATGAGTTGTTAGAAGTTTGTTATCTGTATGGATGTTATAAGAGTCCTATTTTCAAGAACATGCTGGTTAAAGTCTTTTTTTACTATGATTGTAGGATGGAAATGAAGTATTTTTCAGGATCAAAAGAAGCACACAATTGAAGAAGCTGATGAATGCCTATTGTGATCGCCAGTCTGTTGAGTTCAACTCAATTGCCTTCTTGTTTGATGGTCGTCGTCTCCGTGGAGAGCAAACTCCTGATGAGGTATCTCTCTCCATGCTTGTGCATGCACACAGTCGCTCATGCATTGATAAATAAAAGCATGGATTATAGATAGCAAGTTAAAGTTAATGCATATATTGATTTTCATCTTTTTCTTTATGCAGCTGGACATGGAAGATGGGGATGAGATCGATGCTATGCTGCACCAAACTGGTGGTGCTATGAAAACAAGTAATTAAATGCTGATGGAAAGATAACCTATCTAGTGGATGTAGGTGGCAATAGGTTCTTAGGATTGTTTGTAATGAACATCGATACACTGGTCTTGTTTTGGTATAAAAGCTCTCACCAAGAGCTTTGACAGTAACTGTGCTATCTGCTAGGATTTGGATTTGCAATGTTTCAGTTTTCTGGGATATGGCTCCTCTCTCATTCCTCGCTCTCCCCTCCATTTACTTCTCCATGTGTTATTTATCGTGTTGGTTGAGGGTGCTATCAGAGGGAATGTTTTATCTGACCTCCTTGATTGTATAGTTAAGTAGATCGAAACTAATCACATTGTGGCTTGGGGGATTTCTTTCGGTGGGGATTGAGCTACATAACAAAAAGGTCTCCCACCCCATCAACGTTTTCGAATTCCAATGAACTTGATTTCGGAACTCTGAATTTGTATTTTTCAAGTCCTGTAAGTTACACCAGGAAGACGGGCATGGGAAAAACAACCTTTCACCCGTTGAAATACTCTGCTTGGATGTCGAAAGTTTTTGACCCAACGCAGACCGTGAGCTCTAAGAACATCTAAATTCGGGATTTGTTCAGAAGGAAACGTTACAACAGAATCCACTCTTGCAGTAGCTATCATTAGCATATCTCAGCTGCACCTGTAAATGGTCTGAAGCCTGAGCATATAGTGAGGCAAGGAGTGAACGGAAAGTTTCCTTTTCTGGTCTCTTGTTTTAACAAAAATCTTAGTACGTTCACTTTCCCAGCCTCTAGGATCCATGATATGTTTGCTGAGATGGAGACGCAGTGCATTCCCATTACAAGAATTTGTTTCAACATAATCAGCAGAGACACCAAGTCACGAACAGTTGCCAGTTACATCGTGTCATCTCTATTAACCTTATTAGACTGAATCTTGATCATGTCTGAGATGGGGGAGAGAGTCTCATTCTGCGGTACTCCGTCAACACTCAGAGGGAACCTTACAGCTTAAAAAAGCTTTTTGATATTTGATAACTGTACAAGCTGTCTATACATGCTATTTACATCTCATCTAACTGGAGAGCATGAAAAATAAATTCATACAACACGAAACAAACAAAAGAATAAAGCTCTTTCTATGATACTTCTGTAACTAGTTCCAGAATATGCTGCCCTGTTTAAACCATTTTGGTTTTAGCAGTTAGTCTTTTTTTGTCATCAAATATATTTTGCAGCGGAAAACTGGCTCTGCATCCATTTGTATAGTTTCCTTCGGACCCCCCAAAAAATTGCTCAGCTTCATCTGATGTGAATTTTCCTACTCCCTTCAGACTGCAAAATCAGAAGCAACTGTCAGGCTAAAAAATATGCAATTAGGTAGCTGAATCTAAAGCAGAGAACTGAAGTCTAGACGTTGACACCATTATAAGAAGCGCCGATTTTTTTTCCACCAGTGATGTGGAGAGACTAATAAGACAATTACTAACACTAGTTGCATCTAGCCATTGATGTCTCAGGTATAAACCGCAGTATCTCCTGGAACTCTCAAATAATCCCTACTGATTTCCTCTTCTATAAACTTTTTTTCTTTCCTCTTTCTAAAATCACATCTTTTATGTAACAAATATATCATCGGTTGTTAGATCCATAACATCAGAAAGCATTTTGACAACTTACCACCAGACTTCGAGTCTCGGGTGTCACCCTACTGTTCCTATAATCCGATGGTTGTGACCTTGGTGCCTGGCCAAGTAATCTCTCGATCAAATCCTGTATGTGATTATAAATGCTGTACACCAGCACATCAGAAAAGAAAAATATAGTAAGAAGCAGAGTTTATCAATTAATCTGTAGGCTAGAAAGCAATGAATGAAAAATTCAATGATAATTCCAACACAGCAATTAGAAGGGAATCTTAGCTAAATCCTTGAAATATTTCTTGTTTTAAAAATTGTTCTGCAAGGATATATAATATCTTCATAAAAGTACAAAAGAATGAAATCTCAAAGCAACTGTCTTGGATCTGAAGAGAATGGTCTTGAAAATCTCTTTCTTTATCCACTATACTGGCTTAAATTCAGATATTTTATACACAAACCAATGATAATCAAGCACCGTATTATCCAGAAATAAAGCATATAGAAGCTGGGTTTTTTTCTCACTGATGTGAAATTACCTTAGGCGATGCCTGTTGCAGGCTGTGAAGAAGGCAACAAAACCATTTAATATACTCCTAACAGCACGAAAAACCTGAAAAAGTTACAAACATAAATACCATTGACTTCATAATTGCATACTTGTCATCAAAATGCACTTAGCAATTACAGTGTCTTCCAACCTGAGAAAAAAGGTCATTCCAAAGCGAACGCCACACTGAAACTTCATATGTACTCACTGTTGCCTTAGAAACTGAAGCAAGCTGGAATATTCCACTTACAGATTGCCAAAGATCCCCAATCATTTCTGATATCCACCCACAAGTGAAAGCCACAAAACCAGCTAGTGCAAGGACCAAGCGAATTGGAGCATAAAGTATTTCCCAAACAGTCCAGAATATGGGATATATGATGGAAGTTGCTGCAGCACAAAAAGCAACAAACATATAATGGAATTTGTACAACCTTATAAAATAAGAGAGTATTGCTTACAAAGTAGCATATGACCAAAACAGCTGAGAACCTACCAATGCTCCAGAGAAACCATATAGGCCATGCAAAAATCTCAATTAGGTCTCCTAATACACTGCAAGATGATTCAATCACAATCCAAACAAAGGAATACGAGCTCTCTGCTACTTCAATGAACATATTCCACGCTGGAAGAAGAAAGCCTAAGATCTCAGCAAGCGGTTCAACCAGTGGCTGCGTGAAAACTGAAAAGAAGGATCTGGTGGTGCGTGTGACCATCAGAAACCAAGTAACAGCTTTCTCAAAGTTATGTAGAAATAGCATTGTTCCCAGGTACTTGATCCTTGAAACCATCTCCCAAGTCTCTATCCAGTCAAAAAGCGGACCACACAAACTAGATGCAGTTGCCTTCAGAACAGGGACATTTTTGTACAAGTCATAAAATCCAATGAGAACAGTGATAATTGAGATTAACACATACAAAGCTCTTGCTAGAGGGCACATCCAAGGACGATAAAGATGGCAAAACCCTGGATATGACTGAAGAAAGATAACCCAAGATGGAAGCCCAGCTTCCAATAAAGTTAGTAACCGCAGGTCAGACATTACCACTTGCCTTAGTTTAAATGGCAGGTCATGATCATTGAACCTAAACAAAATCAAAACATCCCTGTATTGCTTAGCTTCAATAGCATTTTCACAAACACTGGCATCAGTCTCTGAGCTGTCTATGAAGTCTTCATGTCCACATGGTGTTTCCTCAGTATAACAATCAACTTCAACCCCAGTTCCAATGGACTTCATCACTCTTCTTCTCTTATAAGGCCCAGTGGGTGGTGGAGTGTGTGGCTCACTCGCTATATCATCCAGGGTTCCAGGACATACATCAAAACTGCCACCAAGGCAGTATGAAGAATTATCTTCCATCCACAGATCATCATCATCAATAGGGGATGTCATTGAGAAATTTTCTTCAGCGTCATAAAAGGTATCTCCTGAAAATTTCAGGCAACATTAAACATGGTAATTTTAAGCTCATTTCACTCACTGAAAAGAAATATGTAGCCCCATCAGTATATCAACATAATAATTACACCAGCAAGATGTTAACATGTCAGTTAGGTTGCACCTCACCTGAACCGGAAAAGGATGCAATAATCAAGGATCAAATGTCAGTTGTTAATGCCCGGAAAGGTCCTACTTATTGGCCTAAATTGAGCTTTTATTCATGAATACCATCTAAACAGTAAGATGATGGTGATGGTGGTGAACCAAACCATTGGAAATTTGTACTTCATTTATTTTCCAATGTGAAAAGAAGCACCTCTACAAAAAGTCCAAATTCTAAAGGAAAAGCTTCAGACCTCGTGCATACTAACCCCACTCTTCACTTTACAGACACAAAACTATGCATTTTACAACCATCACACATCAATTTGGATGCCGCAAGTTCTACAATTTATGACCATACCTATTGGAACACAGACTGCGTTTCTCTATGAAAAGTGACTATACTTTAAGCATTTCATATAAAAAAATCCCTCGATCCCCACATGAATATAAAAGACAGTCCTATCAGTTAACATGTTAATTTATCCACATGGGGCATGATCCTTGCAATGGCGAACCAGATAAAGGCAGTTATCAAAATCAGTCACCACCTACATCCAGCAGGTAGTTTCTTTCAACACAAATGGAGGCATGCCCCAATATCTATCTGTATTCATCATCATATCCTTCTTATCAATCCAGAACAACAAAGATAGTTGCTTTCTTCTACTATAGTAAAATAAGGAATCGTGCGTGCAACAGAATACCTGTAGCAGAATCCAGAAAATCTTTCAATTTTAGCAGCTCAGAGAGACTTCCTGAGAACCATGAAGATAAACAACTTGCAGCTTGGGCTACACTGTCAAATTCCCATCTTCGCATAATCTTAGCTTCGATAGCCAGAGATGTGTCAGTCTGCAATTGAAATGATAATCATTGACCAAAACAATGCTCAGCATCAAACAATGTATGGAGCATTTAGAAAGGCAGTACCTGAAGCTCGTTTAAGTAGTTAATACCCCGCACATCTTTCCATGCAACTTCAAAGACAATAAAACCATAAAGCGTCCTGTGCAATTCACTGCTTAAGAGCAAAGAGTTCCTTAATTTATTCACAGGTGGCAAACCCTTCTTCCGGGACAAAGTTGCCACTTCAATCAATGAGAACCATCTCTCAAATTTCTTTGATTTACTAGGATTACACTGAGAAGAAGCCCCCTTTTCTTCTTTTCTCCCGCTCTTTGCCTTAGTGTTTGCAAAAGGAGATAACCTGGACTGTAGATGAATAAGAAAATGACATTAAATCCACAGATGGTTAAGGGCAAACTTGAAAAGGAGAGTTTTTGACAAAGGTAATTCAAGAGTTAACAACCTTGGTAACCATCAATTGCCACAAGTGAGCTGGGTGTGAACCTAGGTTTCTCAGCCATGGCCGATTGTCCACCAAAATATATAATTTGCGACTTTCAAACGCAATGAAAAGGCTAAGATCTGAGAGATAAGACTGCAAGTCTCTAAAATCACAGGAGGCAAAAAAAAGTTCAAAAAGAGCTAGCATTCAGTAACCATACTCAACACACTAAAACACTAACAGTCCTCCCATGATCTTAACACTACAAGGTTCCCAACCATATGATATATTCTAAAAAAGGAAAGAATTAAAAAAAAATCTGCAGCATTTTCAAAGCAGGCAGATCCATCATGTACTTAGATGCGATCAAACACACCAACGAAAACGGGTACCCAAAACATTGGTTTTGATAGTCATGCTAAAAGTTGCATGAAGTCATTTAGGGACAAGTGAAATTTATTCCTACATCAAATAAAATACAAAAGATTATCGAAACAAATTAATTACAAATCATAGACTACCATGTTGGCCAATATAGATCATGTCTTCCAAAAACACAAGTGTTTTCGACAAGAGAACAAGATTCCAAAATAGCAATGAAAAGTCACCAGGGTAGATTCTCATTCATATGCTTCTTAATCTGAAATTGTAATATTAATTTTGTCACACTTTTTCCTCCACTTTTCCCCTTTTTATTCCATTTTACCTAGAAAGAGAGTACTCTATTAGAATTGCAAAAGCATAATACCATGTACGAAACTCACACTTCAAGTTTGGAATAACGAATCAATGATTGATTGGCATTCCAAGTATATCAGACAAACAATCAAATTTAAAAACCTTTTTTCCTAAAAATAACAAGATATTCCTTTTTACTAAAAAAAACAGAAATCGAAAATTCCGAGTTCTTTCCCGGATGAAATTCAAACAAGTTTGAGGTACATGAAAGTTACAGGAACTGATGATAAAAGGCAAGAAATACCCAATCTGGAGACTTGTCAAAGGAAAAACGCATTTAGAAGAATCAGCTTTCCCCATTAGAATTTGGTCCAAAATCACAATTCACTGCACAGCAACACATGCATTTCTTATTATTAGCCTTGGATTAATTCCATTCATTAAACTAAACACACAATATAATTAAATAATGTAAAAAAGGACCTTGAGAATGAGGATGAGAATTCCATGAAAATAGTGAAAGAGAGGAGGAGAGAAAAGAATCACCGGCGAACTTCATAACAGGCGAGAGCAAGAAGAAGAGGAAATCAATGGTTGTGATAATTGAAGGACGGCAATGAGATCATCATCATCATCAAAACATCAACACAATAAACAACGACAAGGACATCAAAACAAAAAAAAAAAACAGAGACAAAGACAACTTCTGTAACCGAACCGCCAGATTATATTGATTCGATTTTAACCAGATGGCGGAGGAGGAGGAGGAGGAGGTTCTCGTGTCTTTGGAATAGAGGAGCTTGCTTGGCCTGGAAGGGGAGTCCTAAGAAGGTTCGCTGGTAGGTTCGACACGTTTATATATAGTTAGTTAGAGGAGGAGCAGGAAGGCGGGGGAGGGGGAGGGGGAGGGGGAGGGGGAGGAGGAGGGTAAAATGGGGAATTAGAGAGAGATAAGGCATTCGGATCTGATTCTTTGCCGCTACGAGATCGTCGTTGTCTCTGTCATTTTCATTGCCAGGGAAAGAGTTCCGCGGAAACAGAGTGGTTAAAGAAGAGAGAGAGAGAGAGAGGGATGGCGTGGGAAGTTTGGGGAAATAACGAAACAAGCGCGTGGGGTGCAGAGCAGAACAGAGCTGTATTGTAGTATTATTTTATTTATGGTTTGGTTACTTGCTTTCGTTAATTCGTTCTGTTTGCGCTATTTTTTTTTTTATTTTCCACGTCATTATGGAGAATTGTTTTTAATAAATTATGTTAAATCTAGAGTGGTTGGTTTGGTAAAACATAGTTTTGTTTTCTTCTCTTACTTTATAGATTTAAATTCTGAGATCGGAATAGTTATTAAATTATTATAGCTGCATCACACTAATATAAAAATACTGAGAATAAGTTTTGATGGTCTAGAAAGTCAGAGACCGAAATTTCTAGCCGAATGAGCCGGCCAAAGATAAATCAAAGATTATGATTAAAATCATCACCTGAGTCAAGACGCGAGCACCCAGGCCAGTAGGCCAGCTAACCTTCTTTCTTTTTTTTTTACAATTTTAAAAAATAAATTTTTTATTTTAATTTCATCCATTAATTTTAAATTATTTTTCATTATTTTTTTTGTTTTATATATTTAAATAAAAAAATCATAAAATATTATTAAATTAAGTGGAGTTATCTAGAATCTCCGATTATTTAATGAGAAAAAAATGATATAATTGAAGGGTTGCTAATTTTGGATAATAATAAATAACCAATGATTTTCGACATTAATTTGAAAATCTAATTGCGAGGGTAGGAAGGAAGGTCAAACTTTTGCAATGCATCTGTCTTTTCATTGGTGGAAGATTTGGAGTTCAAATACATACGCGCAACTTCACGTCTAATGAGTGGACAAAGACAACGAAGGGTTATTTCGAGGATCATTAAAAAAAAAAAGAATTTAATTAAAGTATAAGCTAATTGAGAATAAATAATTACTGAGTGAAATATTATATAGAGTGAAATAAGATAACACTAAAAATGCGTCATTTTCTAGACGACTAGGTAAACTTGACCTGCCTTAATTGCTAAGCATGCTTTTTTAATTTCCAAGATATTGTCGCATTAAAATTAAAATTAAGAAAAAAACTAAACATGCTCAAAAGAATCATTTTGAATTGTGAGGAGAATCCATAGTTTTGAAACTCAGTCCGGCACTGCGGATTGATTTGGAACCCGGCCGACTCAGGGCTGGAACCGGACCAGGTTGACCTAGCAAACCCGGTTGCAACCTGTTGACTTTTGTTTTTTTAACTAAAACGATGTCGTTTTGATTTTTTTAAATAGGGATTGACTTAACCGACCCGGTGATCCGGTCAAAACTCGAAACTTGGTTCTTGGACCAGACCGGGTTTAAAAACTATGAGAGAAACATTGGTTGTTTTTTTTTCATTCTAATATTATAATTACTAATTTTTTTTTCAAATTCGTTCTTCTTCTATGTTATTTTAGTTTGGAATTAAGCACTATAATTTTATTTTAATTTGCTTTAGGTTATTATAATGTCAAGAAAAATCCAAGAATGG